>Ga0137371_10000073_pt1 | contig 53326 bp, 48 predicted proteins | sample SagtaG_7_FD_104919 | JGI IMG/M metagenome (GOLD analysis project Ga0137371, IMG submission 104919) | Vadose zone soil microbial communities from Sagehorn Ranch, Mendocino, California, USA - Sage1_R_40_16 metaG | ecosystem: Environmental > Terrestrial > Soil > Vadose zone | place: USA...
AAGGAGATCTCGGGCAAGGAGGACATCGCCCGGGTCGCGAGCATCTCGTCGCGGGAGCGGGAGATCGGCGATGTGATCGCGGATGCGATCGAGAAGGTCGGCAAGGACGGCGTCGTGAATGTCGAGGAGGGGCAGACGTTCGGGCTCGAGCTCGAGTTCACGGAGGGGATGCAGTTCGACAAGGGCTACCTGTCGCCGTATATGGTCACCGACCCGGAGCGGATGGAGGCGGTGTTGGACGAGCCGTACATTCTGGTCGCGAACCAGAAGATCGGCGCGGTCAAGGATCTGCTGCCGGTGTTGGAGCAGGTGATTCAGGCGGGTCGGCCGCTGTTGATCGTGGCCGAGGACGTCGAGGGTGAGTCGTTGGCGACGATCGTCGTGAACAAGCTGCGGGGCACCTTCACGGCGGTGGCGGTGAAGGCGCCGGGCTTCGGTGATCGGCGCAAGCGGATGCTGGAGGACATCGCGATCCTGAGCGGGGCCGAGGTGATCACCGAGGAGATGGGCCTGAAGCTGGAGAACACGAAGCTGGCGCAGCTGGGTAAGGCGCGCAAGGTGGTGGTCGATAAGGACTCGACCACGATCATCGACGGGGCCGGCGATGCGGATGCGATCAAGGCGCGGATCAAGCAGCTGAAGGCGGAGATCGAGACGACCGACTCCGATTTCGACCGTGAGAAGCTGCAGGAGCGGCTGGCGAAGCTGGCGGGCGGGGTCGCGGTCGTCAAGGTCGGCGCTGCGACCGAGACGGAGATGAAGGAGAAGAAGCACCGGGTCGAGGACGCGCTGCAGGCGACCCGCGCCGCGCTCGAGGAGGGGATCGTGCCGGGCGGCGGCGTCGCGCTCCTGAACGCGGTCGAGTCGATCGAGCTGGAGTCGTTCGAGGGCGACGAGCGCACGGGCGCGCGGATCATCGTGCGGGCGCTGGAGGAGCCGCTCCGCCAGCTCGCCTACAACGCCGGGCTCGAGGGCTCGGTCGTCGTCAACCAGGTCCGCACGGCCCCGAAGGGCCACGGCCTGAACGTCGAGGACGGCGAGGTCGAGGACCTGGTCAAGGCCGGGATCATCGACCCGACCATGGTCACCCGCTCGGCGCTCCAGAACGCCGCCTCGATCGCCAAGAACATCCTCATGACGGAGGCGGTCGTCGCCGAGCCGCCGGAGAAGGCCGGTGCCGGGGGCGGCATGCCCGACATGAGCGGCATGGGCGGCATGATGTAACGCACGGAGTCACAGCGAGAAGGCCGGCCGGAGGGCCGGCCTTCCGCGTTTTCGCGCTCGGTCAGGAGTGGGGTCCATTCGCGACCTTCAGGGCACCGATTTCTCTGTAGTACGGTGCGGACTCGGTACGGCGTCGCGACGATACCGGCCTAGGTCCCGGCGGGATAGGAGCCGAACACGCGGAGGCGCCGCACGCGGCCGCGGACCTCCGTCAGCGCCGCGCGGGGGACCGGGTCGAGCGGGTGGCCGGCGAGCACCGCGTCGAAGCGGTAGGTGAACGGGGAGTGGGGGATCGGCCGCGAGACGAGCTGGACGAGGTCGATGCCGTGGCGGGCGAACGGCTCGATCGCGTCGTGGAGCGCGCCCGCGCGGTGGTCGGTGACGAACGAGAACGCGGTCCGCCACGTCTCCTGGATGCCGTCGAGGCGCGTGTGTGTCGCCACCGAGACGAAGCGGGTGAACGCTTCCGGATGGTCGCCCACGTCGCTCGCGATCACCTCCAGCCCGTAGAGGCGCGCCGCGCGTTCGCTCGCGATCGCGGCCTCGCCGGCCACGGCAGACTCGGCGACCTGCGCCGCGGCTTCGGCCGTCGTCGAGGTCGCGATCTGCTTGGCGTGCTTCAGCGAGGCGAGCAGGCGGCGGCACTGCTCGAGCGCGACCGGATGAGAGCGGACGACACGGACGTGCTCGACCGGCAGCGAGCGCCGCGCGACGAGGTGGTGGCGGATCGGGATCGACGTCTCGGCGACGATCGACAACGGCGAGTCGTAGAGAAGATCGTGCGTCTCTGCGACGGGGCCCGCGAGCGAGCTCTCGATCGGTAGCACGCCGAAGCGCACGTCGCCCTCGACCGCGGCGCGCACGACCTCGGCGAAGGTGTCGAGCGCGACGAGCTCGTGGTCGTCGGCCGGGAACAGGCGCTCGGCTGCTGCGGCGCTGTGCGCGGCGGCGCCGCCCGCGTAGGCGACGGCAGTCATGCGTGCGCGAGGCGCAGCCGCACCGGGAGGCCGCAGCGGTCGCAGATCGTCCTGGCCGCGCCCTTCCGCTCGGCGCGCTGACGCGGCAGCGGCCGCTCGCACGCGCACGTCGGCATCGGCGGGCGATCCTGCCACGAGGGCTGCTGGAGGGGGCTGTCGGGAATCATCGGGCTCTCCTTCTGGGGATGGAGAAATCCCGCCTCGAGGTGCGGTAGCCGGCGGAGGCGGGACGGACGCCGGCTAGCGGGTAAACCCGCGCAGGACGATGCGGAACTCGAAGCGCTGGAGCGGTTTCCGCATCATGCTGTACAGAGTAAAGTTATGCAGCCGCGCGGTCAAGAGAGCGTAGGACGGCCTCGGTGAACTCAACCGTGCCCGCCGTGCCACCGAGGTCGGGAGTCGGCGAGCGCTCGAGCGCGTCGTCGACCGAGCGCTCGAGCGCGGCGGCAAGCTCCGGCTCGCCCGCGGCGTAGCGGAGGAGGAGCGCGACCGAGCGCAGCATCGCCGCGGGGTTCGCGACGCCGCGGCCGGCGATGTCCGGCGCCGATCCGTGCACCGGCTCGAAGATTCCGGGACCCGCGTCGCCGAGGCTCGCCGAGGCCGCGAGGCCGAGCCCGCCGCATCGTCCGGCCGCCACGTCCGAGAGGATGTCGCCGAAGGTGTTCTCCGTCACGAGCACGTCGAAGCGGCCGGGGTCCTGGACGAGCTGGAGCCCCGCCGTGTCCGCGAGCAGGTGCTCGAGCCGCACGTCCGGGTAGTCCGCCGCGAGCCCGCTCACGACCTCGCGCCAGAGCCGCGACGTCTCGAGGACGTTCGCCTTGTCGACTGAGGTGAGCAGGCCGCGCCGCTCGCGGGCGAACTCGAACCCGCGCCGTGCGACCCGCTCGATCTGACCCGGCGAGTATTCGCAGGTGTCGAACGCAGAGCCGTCGGCCCGGCGCCCGCTCGCGCCGAAGTAGAGACCGCCGACGAGCTCGCGGACGATCAGCAGGTCGACGTCGTCGCCGGTCGTCGGGCGTAGGTTCGCGTCGACGTCGAGCGCACCGCGCAGGCGGATCAGGCCCTGCTCGGGCCGCACCGGTGCGCCGTCGAACTCGGGTAGGCCGACCGCGCCGAGCAGGACGGCGTCCGCCGCGAGACAGGCCGAGAGCGTCTCCTCGGGGAGCGGGTCGCCGAGCTCGTGGATCGCGCGGCCGCCGAAGGGATAGTCCTCGAGCGTGAGCTCGAGCGGCAGCGACCTCAGCACGCGGGCGGCGGCTGCGGTGACCTCCGGCCCGATTCCGTCGCCCGGAAGGCAGACCACGCGCAGCGCGCTAGCCAGAGTCGAGCTCCTGCTTCGTCGTCTCGGGCGTCATCGTCGGGAGGGGTCCGAAGCGGCGGGACGCCCCGCCGCCTCGGATGTCAACCGGGGAGGGATCGACAGGAAGACGAGCCTACCGAAGCGACTGTAAAAAGTAAAGCTGGGTCAGACCGCGACTCCGAGCTCGGCCAGCAGTGCGTCGGCGTCGGCCTCGATCTCGACGGGCACGAAGCGGTCGGCGACCGGGCCGGGCGTCTTGAGACCGTCGCCGGTGACGAGGAGCACGACACGGTCCGCCGAGCCGACCTCACCGCGGCGAATCGCCTCGCGCAGCGCGCCGAGCGTCACGCCCGCGGCCGTCTCGCCGAACACGCCTGCGGTCTCGGCGAGGAGCGCCATGTTGTCGCCGACCTCGCTCTCGGGCACGGCGTGAATCGAGCCGCCGGACTCGCGCACGACCGCGACCGCCGCGTCCCCGTCGGCCGGGCTGCCGATCGCCAGCGAGCGCACGATCGTGTCCGGGCGGATCGGCTTGACCGGCTGCTCCGTGGCGAACGCCGCCGCCACCGGCGCGCAGCCGGCCGCCTGACCGCCGAAGATCCGCGGCGCGCGACCATCCACGAGCCCGAGCTCGCGGAAGTCACGGAAGCCGCGCGCAACCTTCGTCAGCAGCGAGCCGGAGGCGACCGGCGAGACGACGACGTCCGGAAGCTCCCAGCCGAGCTGTTCGGCGATCTCGTAGCCGACGGTCTTCGATCCCTCCGCGTAGTAGGAGCGCAGGCCGACGTTGACGAAGCCCCAGGGCAGCTCGAACGAGAGCTCGACCGTGAGCCGGCTGCAGTCGTCGTAGCTGCCGCGGACGGCGTAGATCGTCGCCCCGTACGCGGCCGTCGCGACGAGCTTTTCCCGCTCGAGGTCGAAGGGGCAGAAGACCGCGGCCTCGAGCCCCTCGACGGCCGCGCGCGCCGCGACCGCGTTCGCGAGGTTGCCGGTGGACGAGCACGCGATCGTCTCGAACCCGAGCTCCTGGGCCTTGGCGCACGCGACGGCGACGACGCGGTCCTTGAAGGAGTGAGTCGGGTTGGCCGTGTCGAGCTTCAGGTAGAGCTCGTCGAGGCCGAGCTCGTCGGCGAGCCTCGGCGCCCGCACGAGGGGGGTGAGGCCCGGCGCGAGCCTCGGCTCGGCAGGCGGCTCGACCGGGAGCAGCGGCGCATACCGCCACAGCGAGGGCGGGCCGGCCTCGATCCGCTCGCGGGTCGCTGTCCGGCGCAGCTCGTCCGCGTCGTAGACCGGATCGAGCGGGCCGAAGCAGCGCGGGCAGGTGCCGATACCCTCGGCCGGCAGCTCGTGGCCGCAGCGGCGGCAGGAAAGGTGTGTGGCGGGCACGGTTGGAGCCTCCTTTTGTCGTCTCGCTCTACATCGTCCGAGCGGTACCGCTCGGCCGGCTTGGCACCTTGCGCGGCGCGCAGGTTGCCGAGGCGTCACAGGGCCGGTTCCCTCGGCCTCTCTTGATGCGGAGCGGGACGAGCCCGCCCTCTGAGGTCGCAGTATAAAGTAAAGCGACCATCGCCGTAGAGACGAACGAGAGTCTGGACGCCCTGGTCGAGCGCGAGGCTGCGGCTGCGAAGGCCGCGCTCGCGCTCCTCGACGAGGCGGCGGTGGGGCCGGCGCTCCTGGCCGCTGCGCGCCTGCTGCGCGAGCGGCGCGGGGACGTGCTGCGGGCGAACGCGGCCGACGTCGCGGCAGCGGAGGGGCGCCTCGACGCGGGCGCGCTCGATCGGCTCCGCCTCGACGACGGGCGCATCGAGTCGATCGCCCGTGGGCTCGAGGCCACTGCGGAGCTCGAGCCGGTCGACCGCGAGGTGCGTTCCTGGCGGCTGCCGAACGGCCTGCTGGTCTCGGAGCGCCGGATCCCGATCGGCGTCGTCGGGGCGAACTTCGAGGCGCGGCCGAACGTGGCGGCCGACGTCGCGTCGCAGGTCCTGAAGAGCGGCAACACCGTCGTCCTGCGCACCGGCGGCGCCGCGCTCGGCACGGTCACCGCGATCGTCGACGGGGTGCTCCGGCCCGCACTCGAGGAGACGGGGCTGCCCGGCGGGGCCGTCGGCCTCGTCCGCTCGCCCGACCGCGCCGGCGCCGAGCTGCTCGTCTCGCTGCCCGACCTCGTCCCGCTCGTGATCCTGCGCGGCAGTGGGCCCTCGACGGCCGCGCTCGCGCACCAGGCGGCGCTGAACGGCGTCCGGACGCTCGCACATGCGGAGGGGGGCGGCGTGCTCTACGTCCACGCCTCGGCGTCCTTCGAGCGCGTCGCCGCGGTCGCGCGCGCGAGCCTCGTCCGCCTCGGCGTCTGCAACCGGCTCAATCTCGCGCTCGTCGACCGGGCCGCGAACGGCCTAGTGCGCACGCTGCTCGACATCTTCGCCGAGCACGGCGTCGAGGTGCGCGCGACGGGACGGGCGGGCGGCCTGCCGGGCGTCCTGCCGCTCGACGAGCGGCTCGGCCACGAGTGGGCGAGCGACCCAAAGCGCGTCGAGACGGTCACCCTCGACCTCGTCGACGGCCTCGACGAGGCGCTGCGGATCGCCAACGACGAGACGTCCGGTCTGGCGGCGACGATCGTGACCGAGGACGAGCGCGCGGCGCAGCGGTTCCTCGACGGCTACCGCGGCACGGCCGCCTTCTGGAACGCCACCACACGGTTCACCGACGGCTTCGAGCTGCTCGGCACGCCCGAGACCGGCGTCAACGTCGACCGCGCGCCGGGGCCGCGCGGCCCCGTCACCTACCGCGACCTCTGCCTGCGCCAGTACCGGATCGTCGGCGACGGCAGCCAGCACCGGTGAGATGACCGTCGTCGTCAAGCTCGGCTCCTCCCTCGTGGTGGACGGGCGCGGGCGGGTGCGGCGCTCGCTCCTCGCCGCGCGGGCCGCCGAGATCGGCGAGCTCACCCGGCGCGGCGAGCGCGTCTGCGTCGTCTCGTCGGGGGCGATCGCACTCGGGCTGCCGCGGCTCGGACTGACGCGCCGGCCGCGCGCGACGCCGCGGCTGCAGGCCGCCTCGGCGCTCGGGCAGGTCAGGCTCCAGCGGGCCTGGGATGCCGTGCTCCGCGCCGAGGGACTCGAGGGGGCGCAGATCCTGCTCTCGGCCGGCGACCTCGCGGAGCGGGCGAGCTACGTCAACGTCCGGAACGCCTTCGACGCACTTTTGCGGCTCGGCGTCGTCCCGGTCGTGAACGAGAACGACGCGACGGCGACCGACGAGATCACCTTCGGCGACAACGACGCCCTCGCGGCGCAGGTCGCTGTGCTGGCGCGCGCGCGGCTCCTCGTCCTCCTGACCGAGGTGGACGGCGTCTACACGGCGCACCCCGCGGCGCCCGGGGCGACGCTCGTGCCGCACGGTGACGAGACCGCGACGGCCGCGGTCGGACCCGGCAGCGCCGTCGGGCGCGGCGGGATGGCCAGCAAGATCGCGGCGGCGCGGCTCGCGGCGGCCGCGGGGATCCCGACCGTGATCGCCTCGGGCCGCGGCCCCGACGTCCTCGGCCCGATCGTCGCGGGCGAGCGGCGCGGGACGCACTTCCCCGCGCGTGCCCCCGCCGGCGCGACCGCCTTCAAGCTCTGGCTCCGCTACGCGAAGCCGGCGGTCGGGCGCGTCGTCGTCGACGAGGGCGCCCGCAGCGCACTCGTCGCGCACGGGCGCAGCCTGCTCGCGGTCGGGATCGTCCGCTGCGAGGGAAGCTTCGTTCCCGGCGACGCCGTCGAGTTGGCCAGCGCCGACGGCACGGTCTTCGCCAAAGGGATCGCGAGCGCAGGCTCAGCGGAGCTCGGCGGCCGCCCGCGCGGGCTCGAGGCTGTCCACCGCGACCGGCTCGTGCTCTACGACCTGGCTCCGGGCGGCTCGGTGACCGCGCCGTCCGAGGCGGACGAGACGAGCGCAGCGTACTTCGCCAGCACGCCCGACGCGTAGCGAGACGGGGGCGCGACCCAGCTCTCCAGGCGCCGCTCGAGCTCGCCGTCGGGGAGCTCCACGCGCAGCTCGCGCGCGTCGACGTCGATCACGACCGTGTCGCCCTCCTCGACCGCCGCCAGCGGCCCGCCGCGCGCCGCCTCGGGGGCGATGTGGCCGACCATCAGCCCGTGCGTCGCGCCGGAGAAGCGGCCGTCGGTGACGAGCGCGACGTCGTCGCCGAGGCCCTCGCCCACGAGCGCCGCGGTGACGTGCAGCATCTCGCGCATGCCCGGGCCGCCGGCCGGTCCCTCGTAGCGGATCACGACGACGTCTCCCGGCCTGATCGAGCGCGCCGCGACCGCGGCGAAGCACGCCTCCTCGGAGTCGAAGACGCGCGCCGGGCCGCGGTGGAGGAGCCGTTCGTGGCCGACGAGCTTCACAACCGCTCCGCCGGGCGCGAGGTTCCCGCGCAGGATCGCGAGCCCGCCGGTCTCCTTCAGCGGCCGCCCGGCGGAGACGACGACCTCCTGCCCGGGCGTCTCTTGCGCAGCGCCTGCGATCTCACCGAGCGTGCGGCCGTCGACGTTGCGCACGTTTGCATGGGCCAGGCCCGCGCCCACGAGCTCGCGCGCGACGAGTGCGAGGCCGCCGGCGCGGTGGAGGTCGGTGGCGACGAACCGCCCGCCGGGCTTCAGGTCGGCGACGACCGGGGTGCGCGCGGCGATCGCGTCGAAGTCGTCGATCTCGAGGGGCAGGTCGAGCTCGCGGGCAATCGCGAGCAGATGGAGGACGCCGTTCGTGGAGCCGCCCGTCGCGACGATGGCCGCGATCGCGTTCTCGATCGCCTCGCGCGTGAGGATCTGCGAGGGGCGGACATCGTCCCGGACGAGCTCGACCGTGAGCCGCCCGGCCTGCTCGGCTGCCGCCGGCTTGTCGGGATCGAGGGCAGGGATGTCGTTCAGGCCCGCCGGGCTGATGCCGAGGAACTCGAGCGCGGTCGCCATCGTATTCGCCGTGAACTGGCCGCCGCACGCGCCCGCGCCCGGACACGCGACGTCCTCGAGCTCGTGCACGTCGGCCGCGCTCATCGTCCCCGCCGCGTGTGCGCCGACCGCCTCGTACACGTCCTGGATCGTCACGTCGCGTCCGCGGAAGCGGCCGGGCGCGATCGAGCCGTTGTAGAGGACGAGCCCGGGCAGGTCGAGGCGGGCGAGCGCCATCACCGCGGCTGGAATCGTCTTGTCGCAGCCGACGAGGCAGATCACCCCGTCCAGAAGATGGCCGCGCGCGACGAGCTCGATCGAGTCCGCGATCACCTCGCGCGAGACGAGCGAGGCCTTCATCCCCTCCGTTCCCATCGAGACGCCGTCCGAGATGGCGACGGTGTTGAACTCGAGCGGCGTGCCGCCGGCCTCGCGGATCCCGCGCTTCACGTCCTGAGCCAGCTTCCGCTGGTTCAGGTTGCACGGCATCGTCTCGATCCAGCTCGTCGCGATTCCGATCAGCGGGCGCGCGAGATCGCCGTCGTCGAGGCCGACCGCTTTCAGCATGGCGCGCGCGCCGGCGCGCTCGAGGCCGTCCGTGAGCGCCGCGCTCTTGCGCTTGGCAGGATCGGAGGGACGCTCGTACGGGTTCTCGGTCATAGAGGCCCTTTCAGGATGACGCTTCGCCGACGGGGTGCGATGGGCGGTGCGAGGCAAGGACGCAGGGAGCGCGCGTAGCCGTAGGCTACGGGCGCGACTGAGGACGCCGCATTCGCGCCGTCCAGCGCGGCCCGGCGGCACAAGGCTTCGTCCTGAAAGGGCCGTCTCATAGTGGACCAGCTCCTGACGGGGAGATTGCGAGTCGGAGGACGTCGGCGTCGGGAAAGCGCGCGGCGAGCTCGGCGGCGCAGGCGTCGGCCGCCTCCGGCCTGGCCCAGACGATCACGCTCGGGCCCGAGCCCGAGAGCGTCGCCGCAAGCGCGCCCTCGGGCAGCTGCTCGCGCACCGCTGCAAGGAGCGGCGCGCGCGGCGCCCGGTAGGGCTCGTGGAGGCGGTCGTCGGCCGAGGCGGCGAAGAGCTCCGGCGAGTGGGCCGCGATCGCCGCCCCGAGCAGCGCGGCACGGGCGACGCTGAAGGCGGCGTCGGCGTGCGCGACGGTCTTCGGAAGCGCAGCCCGCGCGCCGCGCGTCTCGACACGGTCGGCCGGGACGAGTGCGAGCGGCACCGCCGGCGTGTCGTCGGCGATCCGGGCGACGCTGCCGTCCCAGGTGAGGCAGACCCCGCCGGCGAGCGCGGCGGCGAGATTGTCCGGATGTCCCTCGAGGTCGAGCCCGAGCGCGAGCAGCTCGTCGGCGGGCAGGTCGAGCCCCGCCGCGATCGCGCCGGCGACGAGACCGAGGGCGATCGTCGCCGCGCTCGAGCCGAGGCCGCGCTCGCGCGGAATCCGCTCCGTGAACGCGAAGCTCCGCGCCTCGAGCGGCGCGAGCCGGACGAACGCCCGCACCGCGAGATGATCGGGGTCGGCGTCGCCCCCGTTCTCGTGCACCTCCAGCTCGTTCCAGAGGTCGAGCGCCGCCGCGGCGCAGTCGAAGCCGGGACCGAGGTTGGCCGTCGTGGCCGGTGCCCGGACGCGAATCGTCATGCGAGCCGCTCTACCGCGTCCGGGTCCTTCAGCCCGTGGCCGGTGAGGACGCAGACGACGCGGTCGCCGAGCGCCGCGCCGCCGTGGGCCAGGCCCGCGACCGACGCGGCCGAGGCGGGCTCGCAGAAGAGCCCCTCCTCGCGTGCAAGCGAGCGCCAGGCGCCGGCGATCTCGTTGTCGGCGACCGCGACGACGGCGCCGTGCGAGCGCTCGACCGCCTCCTCGACCTCGTGCTGGTGTACCGGCGTGATGATCCGGATCGCGGACGCGACGGTGTCGGCGCGCCGAACCGCCTCGACCGCGAGCAGGCGCGGCAGCGTCCCGCCGATCTCGACGAAGCCTTTGAAATACGCGGCCGTGTTCCCGCCGCCGCCGTACGGCAGTGCGAGCACGTCCGGAGGGCCGCCGAGCTGCTCGACGATCTCGAAGGCGGCCGTCTTCTGGCCGTCGAGTCGGTGCGGGTTCGTGGAGTTGACGACGGTGTACTGCTCCCGCTCGGCGAGCTGCAGCGCGGCGGAGAAGGCGTCGTCGAACGAGCCGTCGATCTCGACGAGGCGGGCGCCGGCCGCGCGCACCTGCACGAGCTTGGAGCTCGCGACGGCGCCGGCCGGGTAGACGACGACCGCCTCGATTCCCGCGCGGGCCGCGTAGGCCGCGGCCGACGCGGCGGTGTTGCCCGTCGAGGCGCAGACGAGCCCGCGTGCGCCCGCCTCGAGTGCCTTCGCGACGGCGACCGCCATGCCGCGATCCTTGAACGAGCCCGTCGGGTTCGCGCCCTCCCACTTGAGCCAGATCTCGATGCCGAGCCGTGCCGAGAGGCGCTCGGCGCGCACGAGCGGCGTCGAGCCCTCGCCGAGCGTGACGATCGGCGTCGACCCGGACACGGGCAGGGCGTCGCGGTACCGCTCGAGCAGCGGCAGGACCAGCTCAGACTCCCCGCTCCGTGATCACGCGCATCGCCTCCGGGCGCGAGCGTACCTCGGGGAGCTTCGCGACTGCGTCGAGCGCGGCGTCGACCCGCCCGGCCGGCGCGGCATGCGTGACGAGGTCGAGCGCCGCGCCGCCGTCGAGGAGGTGCTGCGCGAGGCGGGCGATCGAGACGCCCTCGTCGGCGAAGCGCTCGGCGACGTGGGCGAGCACACCGGGCCGGTCGGCCACCTCGATGCGGACGTAGAAGGGCGCTGCGAGCTGTCCCGGCGGCAGCCGGTCGAGCGTCCGCCAGCAGGCGTCGTTCTGGAGGAAGCCGGTCCCGGTCGTGCCGAGCACGCTGACCATGTCCGCGACGACCGCGGAGGCAGTCTCGACGCCGCCCGCACCCGGACCCTCGAGCGTGATCTCGCGGATCGCGTCGCCCTGGAGCATGACGGCGTTGAACGGGCCCTCAACCGCAGCGAGCGGATGGTGCCGGTCGACGAGCGCCGGGCCGACGCGCACGTCGACGGCGCCGTCGTGGAGCGTCGCCGCGCCGACGAGACGCACGACCGCCTCGAGCTCGCTCGCGGCGGCGACGTGCGCAGGCGTGATCCGTTCGATCCCGTCATAGGCGACGTCGTCGAGCTCGACGCGCGAGCCGAACGCGACCGTTGCGAGGATCGCCATCTTCGCCGCCGCGTCGGCACCGGAGACGTCGTCGGTGGGATCCGCCTCCGCGTAGCCGAGCCGCTGCGCCTCGGCGAGCGCCTCCTCGTAGCCGGCGCCGCCCTCCATCCGGGTGAGGATGAAGTTCGTCGTTCCGTTCACGATCCCGAGCACGCGGTGCACGTTCGTGACGACGAGCGACTCGCGGAGGATCTTGATCACGGGGATCGCCGCGCAGACGGACGCCTCGAAGCGAAGCTGGACGCCGCCCGCGGAGGCCGCCTCGAAGAGCTCGGAGCTGCGCCGCGCGAGCAGCTGCTTGTTCGCGGAGACGACGGGCTTGCCGGTGCGGAGCAGCTCGAGCACGTACTCCCCCGTCGGCTCGATCCCACCCATCACCTCGGCCACCAGGGCGACCGAGGGATCGTCCACGATCGAGCGGAAGTCGGTCGTCAGGACGTCGCTGCCGGCGGGGAAGCCGCGCTCCTTCGCCGGGTCGCGCACGAGAGCCTTGACGACACGGAGCCGGTGGCCCGTCGCGCGCTCGATCTCGTCGCTCCCCTCGGCCAGGAGACGGTTGACGGCTGCGCCGACCGTCCCGTAGCCGAGGAGCGCGACGGGAACGTCAACTGATGCCATGGCACCCCGCCCGGTGATGGCGGCGAGCGTCCGGGTCGCGAGCACCAAGCCAGAGGCCGCACTCGTCCGCAGCCAAGGCCGGGCGCCTTGGCAAGGGCGAGGGTGGACTCTGGCGCCGCGGGATCGCGGGCCGGAAGCCGGCTCTCATCGCCGGGCGGGGTGCCCTGCCTCCGCGCCGAGAAGACCTTGCTTACCGGCAAGCTCGCGCAGCTGCTTGCCCACCTCCTCGAGCTGGCCGCCCGCGTTCTGTCGCCGCAGCTCCTCGAAGCGCGGCCGGCCCGCCTCGTCGTCCGCGAACAGCTCCTGCGCGAACGCGCCGCTCCGGATGTCCTCCAGCAGCTTGCGCATGTTCTCGCGCACATGATCGTCGACGACCCGGAGGCCGCGGGAGAGATCGCCGTACTCGGCGACGTCGGAGATCGAGTAGCGCATGTACTCGAAGCCGCCCTCGTAGATCAGGTCGACGATCAGCTTCAGCTCGTTCAGGCACTCGTAGTAGGCGATCTCGGGCTGGTAGCCCGCCTCGACGAGTGTCTCGAAGCCGGCCTTGATCAGCGCGGTCACGCCGCCGCAGAGCACGGCCTGCTCGCCGAAGAGGTCACTCTCGGTCTCCTCCGCGAACGTCGTCTCGAGCAGGCCGACGCGGCCGCAGCCGATCGCCGTTCCGTAGGCCAGCGCAACCTCGAGCGCCTGACCGCTCGCGTCCTGGTGGACGGCGACGAGGCCAGGGGTGCCCGCGCCGGATTCGTACAGCTCGCGGACGCGGTGCCCGGGCGCCTTCGGCGCGACCATGATGACGTCGTGTCCGGCAGTGGCGACGATCCGGCCGAAGTGGATGTTCAGCCCGTGGGCGAAAAGGAGGGCCGCGTCCGGCTCGAGGTGCGGCTCGATCGCGCGCTCGTAGACGTCCTTCTGGACGTGGTCGGGGAGGAGGAGGGCGACGACCTGGGCGCCGCGCACGGCCTCGGGGATGTCGCGCACCGTCAAGCCCGCGTCCTCGGCCGCCTCGCGCGACGGGCTCAGCGGCCGCAGCCCGACCTCGACCTCGACGCCCGAGTCGCGGAGGTTCAGTGCGTGCGCATGGCCCTGGCTGCCGTAGCCGATCACGGCGACCTTGCCCGAGAGCAGGTCGACGTTGCCTTCGCGATGGATCGTTGCCATGAGGTTCCTTTCTGTTCAGCGCAGCACGAGCTGGCGGCGCCGCGGGGTGGTCGGAGAGGAGGACGCGCGGCCGAGGCCGATGCGGCCGGTGCGGACGAGCTCCTTGACGCCGTGCGGGCGGACGAGCTCCTCGAACGAGTCGATCTCCTCGGGGGTGCCCGCGAGCTCGAAGACGATCGCGTCGGGCCCGAGGTCGGCGATCCGCGCCTTGAACACCTCGGCGAGCGCCATCAGCTCCGTCCGACGCGCGGGCGGCGCGGAGACCTTGATCAGCGCGAACTCCCGCTCGATCGACTCACCGGGGGTAAGCTGCGTGATTCGCAGCACGTTGACGAGCTTGTGCATCTGCTTCTCGATCTGTGCGAGCGAGCGCTCGTCGCAGTCGACGCAGAGCGTGATCCGCGAGATGTCGTGCCGCTCGGTCGGCCCGACCGCGAGGCTCTCGATGTTGAAGCCGCGACGGGCGAACATGTTCGAGATCCGGGCGAGGGCGCCGGGCTTGTTCTCGACGAGCACCGCGAGCGTATGTCTCACGGCGAGATGACCCCTTCGGCCTCGCCCGGGTACTCGACGAGGTCGAGCGCGGCCGCGCCGGCCGGGATCATCGGGAAGCAGTGCTCGTGCGCGTCGACGCGGCAGTCGACGACGGCCGTGCGCCCGCAGTGCATCGCCTCGCCGAGCGTCCCCTCGAGGTCGTCCTCGTCGTCGACGACGAACCCGCGCCCCCCGTAGGCCTCTGCGAGCGCGGCGTAGTCGGGCACGTGGTGCGTGAGCTCGATCTGGGAGAAGCGCTCCTCGAAGAACATTTCCTGCCACTGGCGCACCATCCCGAGGTGGCCGTTGTTGACGATCACGACGACGATCGGCAGTCCCTCGAGCACCGAGGTGGCGAGCTCCTGCTGGGTCATCTGGAAGCAGCCGTCGCCGTCGATGCAGACGACCGTGGCGTCGGGACGCGCAGCTTTCGCGCCGATCGCGGCCGGGACGCCGTAGCCCATCGTTCCGAGCCCGCCGGAGGTGATGAACGAGCGCGGCCGGTCGCAGAGCAGGTACTGCATCGCCCACATCTGGTGCTGGCCGACCCCCGTCGTCCAGACGACGTCGTCGCGCCCGGCGGCGAGCGCCTGCAGCGTCTCGAGCACGGGTTGCGGCTTCATCATCCCGCCGCCGCCGTTGCCGTAGCGGAGCGGGAACTCCTCGCGCCATCTGCGCAGCTGCGCGAGCCACGGCTCGGTCGCGTCCGGGCGGCCGGCCTCTCGCAGCTCGCGGGCGAGATCGGCGAGGACCGGCTTGAGCGGCCCGACGACCGGGACGTCGGCGTAGCGGAGCTTGTCGATCTCGGCTGAGTCGACATCGAGGTGGATCACCGTCGCGCCCGGGGCGAAGGAGGAGAGCTTGCCCGTGACGCGATCGTCGAAGCGGGCGCCGACGGCGACGAGCACGTCGCACTTGTTCATGGCCCAGTTCGACCACTTCGGCCCGTGCATCCCGGGCCAGCCGAAGTGCAGCTCGTGCGTCTCGGGGAAGCTGCTCTTGCCCATCAGCGTCGTGACCACGGGCAGCCGCCCGACCTCGGCGAGGTCGAGCAGCTCGGCGCATGCGTCGGCATTCAGCACGCCGCCACCGACGTAGAGGACGGGGCGCTCGGCGGCGGCGAGCCGCTTGGCGGCCTCGCGGATCTGGCGCGGATGCCCGCGGCGGGGCGGCCGCCAGCCGGGCAGGTCGACGCTGTCGGGATACTCGAAGTCGAGCTCGGCCTCCTGCACGTCGCGCGGGATGTCGACGAGCACGGGCCCGCACCGGCCGGTGCGGGCGACGTGGAACGCCGACTTCATCACCTGCGGCAGCTCCTCGACGTTCTTGACGAGCCACGAGTGCTTGACGATCGGGATCGTGATCCCGGTGATGTCGCACTCCTGGAAGGCGTCGGTGCCGATCAGGTGGGAGCGCACCTGTCCCGTGATGCAGACGAGCGGCGTCGAGTCCATCCACGCGTCCGCGATCGGGGTGACGAGGTTCGTCGCGCCCGGCCCGGAGGTGGCGATCGCCACACCCACGCGTCCGGACGCGCGCGCGTAGCCCTCGGCCATGTGCCCGGCTCCCTGCTCGTGGCGGGCGAGCACGTGGCGCACAGTCGTGCCGCGGGCGAAGGCGTCGTAGGTCGGCAGGATCGCGCCGCCGGGGAGGCCGAAGGCCACGTCGACTCCCTCGGCCTCGAGCGACCGCAGCACGGCGTCGGCACCGTTCATTCTCATACCGCTTCCTCCCTCGCCTTCGGCTCGGTCGCGTGGGGGAAACCCTGTTTCCCCCACGAGCCCCCTTCTCGGGGGCACGCCGCGCCACCCGCGCCGCCCAGGTCGACGCGGGCGGTGAGGAGCAGATAGGGGGAAACCTCCCGGTTTCCCCCTGCCCCTTCCACGAAGCCGTTCATACGGCTTCCCTATAGAACTCGGCGTTCGCGAGCGCAAGCGGGAGCTGGGCGAGGACGACGTCGGCGAGCCCCCGGGTCGAGGCCTCGCGGCGCTCTTCGCGTGCCCGGCCGACGGCCGAGGAGATCGTCGCAGCCGCGCTCCGTTCCCCGAGTCCCTCGCCGAGCATCAGGGCGGCCGCGAGCAGCATCGAGCTCGGATCGGCCACGCCCTGGCCGGCGATCTCGTCGGCGGCGCCGTGGGTGGCGCCGAACACACTCGGCCCGCTCGGCGCGAGCCGGCCCCAGGCCGCTGCGCGCCGCTGCGCGAGGGATCCCGCGAGCTCGGCCGCCGTGGCCGCGAGCTCGGGCGGGCAGACGACGACGTCGAAGCGGTGCGGGGTGTAGACGAGCGCGCGGACGGCGTCGCGCACGCCGAGCCGCTCGACCTCGAGGCCGTCGCGGCGCGCCTCCAGCTCCTCTGCCTCGCCGGCCCAGCGCGAGTCGACGCCAACAAGGGTGATCCGGGCACGGCTGTCGCATGCGAGCGAGAAGGCCCGCCCGAGCGTCCACGCCCAGGCGTCGTCGCGGAGGGGTGCGACGAGCGAGAGCTCCGCCCGCTCGTTCATCCGGACGCGCACGATCGAGGCGCGGAGATCGAGCTCGTCCTCCAGCGCCCCGAGCGCCTCGCCGCCCTCCGAGGCGACGAGCACGGCGTCGGCCGCGAGCACGGCGCGCCGCGAGGAGATCGGGAACGGATGGCCGAACCGCATGAGCGCGTCGGCGCCGAACGGGACGTGGTGCTCGTCGACGAAGAAGCCGTGCAGGCGCGAGGCCGCTTCGACGGCGCGGCTGGCCTCGGCCATCACCTCGGGGCCGATCCCGTGTCGCGCAAGGCAGGCCACGGTGTAGCTCGTACGGCTCACGGGACCGTCACCTCCGCGAAGAGCGCCGCGATCGTGACCGGCCGGCCCGTGTCGGCCAGCGTCTTGAACCGCTCGAACGCGCCGGCCAGCTCGTCGGCCTCGAGCTCCACGCCCGCGTCCGCGCAGGCGCGCGCGAACGCATGGCGCCCGGAGTGCTTGCCGAGCGGCAGCGTCATCGCGACGCCGAGCTCGCCCGGATCCATGATCTGGTAGGTGGCCGTGTCCTTCAGGAGCCCGTCCTGGTGGATCCCGGCCTCGTGGGCGAAGGCATTCGCGCCGACGATCGCCTTGTTCGGCGGGACGCGGTAGCCGGTCAGCCGCTCGACGAGCCGCGAGGCGCGGCCGATCTCGGCCGGGTCGACGCCCGTCTCGGCGTCGAACTTGTCGCCGCGCACGCGGAGGGCCATCACGACCTCCTCCAGGGACGCGTTGCCGGCGCGCTCGCCGATCCCGTTGACGGTGCACTCCACCTGGCCGGCGCCGGCCTGCACGGCCGCGAGCGAGTTCGCGACTGCGAGGCCGAGGTCGTCATGGCAGTGCGCCGAAAGGGTGACGCGGTCGAGCTCGGGGCAGAGCCGCCGAACCTCGGACATGAACGCGGCGTACTCGCCCGGGAGCGCGAAGCCGACGGTGTCGGGCAGGTTGACGACGTCCGCGCCCGCGGCGACGGCGACGCGGCAGACCCGCGCGACGAAGGCGGGGTCGGAGCGGGTGGCGTCCTCGCAGGAGAACTCCACCTCGTCCGCGCGGTCGCGCGCATACGCGACGGCCCAGCCGGCCTGCTCGACCACCTCGTCCGGCTCGAGCCGGAGCTTCTTCTCCATGTGGATCGGGCTGGTGGCGAGAAAGATGTGCAGCCGGGAGCGATGGGCCTCCTGCAGGGCCTCGGCGCCCGCGTCGATGTCCTCGCGGCGGGTGCGGCAGAGCGAGGCGACCGTGGCGTGCCGCGCGACGCGGGCGACGGCACGGACGCCTTCGAAGTCGCCGGGCGAGGACACGGCGAACCCGGCCTCGATCACGTCGACCCTGAGCCGCTCGAGCTGCTCCGCGACCTCGACCTTCTCGTGCGGCTGCAGCGCGATTCCCGGCGATTGCTCGCCGTCGCGAAGCGTGGTGTCGAAGATTGCGATCCTGCGCGAACTCACTGAATCCTCCTTGTGTCGCCCTGAGCGAGGGCGTACCGGTGGTGGCGACGGTGGGCGTGTGCGCCTCGCGGCGCGTGTTCGCGTCCTCCCCCTAGAGGGGGAGAATCGAGAGGACGAGCACGATCGACCCGGCGGAGGATGTCCGGGCGCAGGGCGAGCTGCAGGTCGAGCCTGTCCTCATCGTGCTCTCAGTCTGTCCAAAGGGCTTTACCTTGTCAAGTCGCTTTAGAAGGGACAGATTTCTGTAACGAAGCGGTTTCAGCGTTGCTCCGTCCGACCGGAGTCTCTATGCTGTAGCCCATGGCCCGCGCACGCACAGCGTCGATCGCGATCTTTATCGACGTCGTGCGAAAGCACGCGCGCTAGCCGGCGGCTTCGCCTTCCCGCCCTCGCCGGCTAGCTGAGATCCCGGGGCGGGGCTTCTTTCGATCGAAAGGTGTGCTGGTGCCGCGTCTCTCGACGCCCGATACCGCGGTCGGCGAGCGCGATGCCTGTGGCATCGGGTTCGTCGCCCGGCTCTCCGGTCAGCCGTCGCGGGCAGTCCTCGAATCCCTCCTCGAGGCACTCCGCCGCGTGCGTCACCGGGGAGCCGTGGCTGCCGACCACCGTTCGGGCGACGGCGCCGGCGTGCTCCTGCCGCTTCCGTCCGCTCTCGTGCCGGAGTCCGGTCTTGGGTTGGCCATGGTCTTCCTGCGCGGGGCGGGCGGGCGGCGGGCAGTCGAGGAAGCCTGCGCCGCGGAGGGAATCGCGGTGCGCCGCTGGCGCTCGGTGCCGGTCGACCCGGAGGCGCTCGGGCCGGCCGCGCGCGCGTCGGCGCCGCTGATCGCCCAGGCGCTGCTCGAGCCGCCGCCCGGCGAGCCCGAGCGCGCCGCGTTCCTCGCCCGCAAACGCCTCGACGGGCGCGACGACGTCTACGCCGCCTCGCTCTCGTTCCGCACCGTCGTCTACAAGGCGCTCTGCGCCGCCGACCAGCTCGACGCCTTCTACGGCGATCTCCGCGACCCGGCCTTCGAGGTTCCGTTCGGCATCTTCCACCAGCGTTTCTCCACGAACACCGAGCCGTCCTGGGAGCGCGCCCAGCCGTTCCGGCTGCTCTGCCACAACGGCGAGATCAACGCGATCCGAGGCAACGTCAACTGGATGCGCGCCCGCGCCGCCACGCTGGGCTGGGACGCCGAGCTCGGCGGGCCGATCCTCGACGAGTCGAGCTCCGACTCGGGGATGCTCGACAACGCGCTCGAGCTGCTGGTGCGCGGCGGGCGCGACGTCCGCCACGGCCTCGCGATGCTCGTCCCGCCCGCGTGGCAGGAGGATCCCGAGCTCGCGCCGGAGGTGCGCGACTTCTACCGCTTCCACGCCGGTCTCGTCGAGCCGTGGGACGGTCCCGCCGGGATCGTCTTCACCGACGGCCGGGTCGTCGGCGCGGCGCTCGATCGCAACGGGCTCCGTCCGCTCCGCTACGTCGTCGGCGGCGACCTCGTCTGCTGCGCCTCCGAGGCCGGCGTCTTCGACATTCCCGCCGGGGCGGCGGTCCGCCGCGGCCGGCTCGGCCCGGGCGAGATGCTCGTCGTCGACCCGGAGCGGGGTCTCGAGGAGGACGCGGCGATCAAGGCGCGCCTGTCGGGCCGCGCTCCCTACGGCCGCTGGCTGGACGAGTGGCGCCGCGAGGCCTCGACCGGCGCGCCCGCGCCGCCGCCCGAGGAGGAGCTCGGCGCGCGGCACGTCCTCTTCGGCTACACGCGCGAGGAGCTCTCGGTGATCGTGCGGCCCTCCGCCGCACACGCGCACGAGCCGACCTCGTCGATGGGGGACGACACGGCGCTGCCGCTGCTGGCCGGCCGCGCGCGGCCGCTCTACAGCTATTTCCGCCAGCGCTTCGCCCAGGTGACGAACCCGGCGATCGACCACATCCGCGAGCGCTTCGTCATGTCGCTCGGCACCCTGCTCGGCGCACGCTCGTCCCTGCTCGTCGAGGCTCCCGAGGCGGCCGCGGGGATCGAGCTGGAGAGCTTCCTCGTCTTCCCGTCCGCCCTCGACGAGCTTGCCGTTGTCCGCCTCGACGCGACCTTCGATCCGGAGGAGGGGCTCGCAGCCGCCTGCGAGCGGCTCGCCGCAGCGTCCGAGGCCGCCGTCCGCGAGGGCCACGGGATGCTGCTGCTCTCGGACGCCGACGCCTCCCCCGAGCGGCCGCCCGTGCCGATGCTGCTCGCGACCTCGACCGTCCATCACCGGCTCGTCGGGGCGGGTCTGCGGACGCCGGCGACGCTCGTCCTGGAGAGCGACGAGCCGCGAGAGGTGCACCACTTCGCGTGCCTGCTCGGGTTCGGCGCGGAGGCGATCTGCCCCCGGCTCGCGCTGCAGACCGTCGCCGCGCTCGCCGAGGCGGACCGGATCGGAGGCGACCGGCCGTCGCCCGCCGAGGCGCAGCTCCGCCTCAAGCAGGCGATCGAGGACGGCGTCCTCAAGGTGATGTCCAAGATGGGCATCTCCGACGTCGCGAGCTACTGCGGCGCGCAGATCTTCGAGGCGCTCGGCCTCGACCGGGAGCTCGTCGAGTCCGCGTTCCCCGGGACGCCTTCGGCGGTCGGCGGGATCGGCCTCGCGGAGCTCGAGGCGGAGACGATCGCCCGGGCCCGCGCGGCGGCCGGCGAGCGGCCGCGGCTCGAGAATCCTGGCTACGTCAAGTTCCGCAAGGGTGGTGAGCCGCATGCAACGAATCCCGACGTCGTCGATGCGCTGCACGCCGCGGTGCGAAGCGACGACATGGCGGCCGCCCACGCGCTGCGCCGTGCGGTGCGCACGAACGGCTGGGACGGCTATGCCATCTTCTCCGAGCTCGTGAACGGGCGCGAGCCGATGGAGGTGCGCGATCTGCTCGAGCTGCGACCGGCGGCGCGGCCGCTCCCGCTCGACGAGGTCGAGCCCGCCGAGGCGATCGTCCGCCGCTTCTCGAGCGGCGGCATGTCGCACGGCTCGCTCTCCGCCGAGGCGCACGAGACGATCGCGATGGCCTTCAACAACCTCGGCGCGCGCTCCAACTGCGGCGAGGGTGGGGAGGACCCGGCCCGCTTCCGCACGAACCGCAACTCGCGCATCAAGCAGGTCGCCTCGGGCCGCTTCGGCGTCACGGCGGAGTACGCGGCCTTCGCGTCCGAGCTGCAGATCAAGATCTCGCAAGGCTCGAAGCCCGGTGAGGGCGGCCAGCTGCCCGGCCACAAGGTGACCGCGGAGATCGCGCGCCTCCGCCACACCCAACCCGGGGTCGCGCTGATCTCGCCGCCGCCGCACCACGACATCTACTCGATCGAGGATCTCGCGCAGCTGATCTTCGACCTGAAGCAGGTCAACCCGCGCGCCGACGTCTCCGTCAAGCTCGCCTCGGAGGCGGGCGTCGGGATCGTCGCCGCGGGGGTGGTCAAGGCGCTCGCGGACGTCGTCCACATCGCGGGCTGCGACGGCGGCACCGGGGCGAGCCCGCTCTCCTCGATCAAGAACGCGGGCGCGCCCTGGGAGCTCGGCCTCGTCGAGACGCAGCGCTCGCTCGTCGAGAACGGATTGCGCGGCCGCGTTCGCATCCGCGTGGACGGTGGGATCAAGACCGGCCGGGACGTCGTCGTCGCCGCGCTGCTCGGCGCCGACGAGGTCAGCTTCGGCACGGCCCTCCTGCTCGCCGAGGGCTGCCTGATGGTGCGCTCGTGCCACGTCGACACGTGCCCCGTCGGGATCGCGACGCAGCGGCCGGAGCTGCGGGCGAAGTTCGCCGCGACGCCCGAGATGGTCGAGAGCTACCTGCTGCTCGTGGCGGAGGAGGCTCGGCGCCATCTCGCCGCGCTCGGTCTCGCGAGCCTCGAGGACGCGGTAGGCCGCAGCGATCTCCTGCTCCGCCGCAGCGGCGTGAACGGCCGCTCGGGCTTGCTCCGGCTCGACGGGCTACTCGTGCCGCCGGCGGGCGACGTCCTGCGCTTCGAGGGTGCGGAGAAGCCTGTTGCCACCGGCGGCGAGCTCGGCGAGCGCGTCGCCGCGGATCGGCGGCGGCGGGAGCCGAGCTACCGGATCCGGAACGGCGACCGCGCGGTGGGCGCACGGCTCGGCGGCGAGCTCGCGAAGGCGGGGCGCGGGCGCAGCCGGCGGCTGCGGCGTTTCCGCTTCGACGGCGCGGCCGGTCAGAGCTTCGGCGCCTTCCTTCCGGCCGACGTCGAGTTCGTCCTCGACGGCGAGGCGAACGACTACGTCGGCAAGAGCCTGAGCGGCGGCCGGATCGTCATCCGTCCGCCCGACGGCGACGCCGGCGATCCCTGTCTGGCGGGGAACACCGTGCTCTACGGCGCGACCGCCGGCGAGCTCTTCTGCGCGGGCTCGGTCGGTGAGCGCTTCGCCGTCCGCAACTCGGGCGCGACCGCGGTCGTCGAGGGCGTCGGCTCGAACGCCTGCGAGTACATGACGAACGGGACGGTCGTCCTGCTCGGCCCGTTCGGCCGCAACCTCGGCGCGGGCATGACCGGCGGGGAGGCGTTCGTCCACGACCCGCACGGGCTGTTGCACCTGCGGCTGAACGGCCAGCTCGTGATCGCCGACCGGCTCGACCACGAAGCGGCCGGACGTCTGCGGGTGCTGCTGGAGCGCCACCGCGAGCACACGGGCTCGGCGCGCGCCGCCGGGCTGCTGGCCACGTGGCCGCGCGCCGCGGACGAGTTCCGGCTCGTCCGCCCGAAGGCGGAGGTCGGCCGGATCGAGGCGCAGGCCGAGGGAACCGAGCACGCCGCGGCCGAGGCGGACCTGACCGCCACGGACGTCCCGATCCCCGACCCCACGTAACACGTTGTTACATGGGTTGGGTGGGGGTGGTCAAAGTGCGGCCGGACGGCTAGTGTCCGGTTCGGCGCGTGCTTCCGGAAGTTCGGTCTCCGGGCGCTGCGGCTAAACTTCCTGCAAATGGCGCTGCATATTTCGGAGATCATCGACGAGAGGCGTGACGCCGTCGCGGCCTCTGCGGACATCATCGGCGCCAAGTGGACCGCGCTCCTGATCTACGACCTCGCGGCCGGAACGCGCCGCTTCCGCGAGCTCGAGCTGTCGTGCGGCGGCATCAGCAGCCGGACGCTGGCCGAGCGGCTGCGCGCGCTCGAGAGCGCGGGCATCGTCCGCCGGCACAGCTATCCGGAGTCGCCGCCGCGCGTCGAGTACGAGCTAACGGAGAAGGGCCGGGACCTCCTCCCGATCATCGACGCGATGACGGCGTTCGGCCGGTCGTGGCTCGTCCCCGAGCCGCTCGCCCGACCATAGGTCGTGCACTAGTGCACTAGCGTCGGACCCGGGGCTCAGTCGACGCCCAGGGCGGCGAGGAGCGACTCGACGTTCCCGTCGATCTCCTCGGCGGCGACCTCGACGTCGTAACCGTAGGGCTTCAGGCCGCTGCCGGTGATCACGAGGACCACGCGCTCGCCCTCTGCGATCGCGCCCGCGCGGACGAGCTCGAGCAGAGTGCCGACCGCGACGCCTCCGGCCGAGTCGGCGAAGACCCCGGTCGTCTCGGCGAGGAAGGCGGTACGTGCCGCGATCTCCTCCTCCGGCACCGCGTGGATCGCGCCGCCGGACATGCGCGCGGCGCCGACTGCGAGCTCGCCGTAGACCGGGTCGCCGATCGCCAGGGAGCGCACCTCGGTGTCCGGGCGCACTCTCGAGAGCGGCCGGTCGTCGGCCCACGCGGCCGCGAGCGGCGGGCAGCCGCCCGCCTGGGCGCCGTAGAGGCGCGGCCGCGGGCCGGCCGCTGCTCCGATCGCCGCGAGCTCGTCAAAGCCCTGGGCGAGCTTCCCAAACAGCGTCCCGGAGGCGACGGGCGCGACGACGGCGTCGGGCAGGCGCCGGCCGAGCTGCTCCGCGATCTCGTACGCGATCGTCTTCGCTCCCTCGGCGGCGATCGCGTGCAGGTTGCCGCCGACGAAGCCCCACGGGAACAGGGACTCGAGCTGGCGCTCGAGCGCGCGGCAGTCGTCGTAGGTCCCGTCGACGCCGAAGATCTTCGCGCCGTACGTCGCGGTCGGGACGAGCGGCAGGTCGTCGCCCGGGCAGAGGACGACCGCCTCGAGGCCGGCCGCCGCGCAGCGCGCCGCGAGCGCCTCGCCGAGGTTGCCGGTCGAGGCGCAGCAGAGCGTCTCGAGCTCGAACGACTGTGCGGCCGCCACGGCCATCGCGGCCAGCCGATCCTTGAACGAGTGCGTCGGGTTTGCGTCCTCGCGCTTGAGGAAGAGCTCGATCCCGAGCGCCTCCGAAAGGCGCGGGGCACTGACGAGCGGCGTCAGGCCGGGCGTCTCCGCGTCGGCGGGGAAGTCGGGAAGGAGATCGCGGTAGCGCCACATCGAGCGCGGCGCGCCGCCGTTCGACGGCACGAGCGCGGCGTCGGCGAGCTCGTAGTCCACGTCGAGCGGCCCGTGACAGACCGGGCAGTCGGCGACGGGCGCAAGCGGTTGGTTCCGCTCGCAGAGCCGGCAGCGCAACGCGGCCTGTGTCACCTCCCCGCCTCCTCTATCTCTGCTAGTCGGCGCGGCGGGGGAAGTGAAGAGCCGGCTAGCGGGCGTGCGGGCGCACGATCGCAAGAATCTCGAGCTCGATAAAGCTGATCATGCGCGCCATGAGGCATCTGACTTTACTCGGAGTCTCCGCGGTGCGCAAACCCGCGGGATTTACCCGGTGTTGCGGAGAGCCGCGGCGATTCCGGCGATCGAGCGCATCAGTGGCAGTCGGGCGTCGTCGTCACCGGCCCGGAAGCGGCGCAACAGCTCGACCTGGATCGCGTTCATCGGGTCGACGTACGGGTTGCGAAGCTGCACCGAGCGGCGGATGACGGGCTGGCGCTCGAGCAGCGAGCGGGACTCGAGCGTCTCGAGGACGGCGTCGAGCGTCCGCTCGTGCTCGGCCGCGATCGTCGCGTAGAGGCGCTCGGGCTCGAGCTCCGGGGGGACGAGCTCGAGGTACTGACGCGCGATCTCGAGGCTCGACTTCGCGAGCGTCATCTCGAGGTTGTCGACGATCGAGCGGAAGAACGGAAGCCGGCGGTAGAGCTCGCGCAGGACGTCCGCGTCCGCGCCGCCGAGCGCCGACCCGCAGCCGAACCAGGCCGGCAGCACCGTTCGGTTCTGCGTCCACGCGAACACCCACGGGATCGCGCGCAGTGCCTCGAGGTAGTCGGCGGCGTCCGGGTCGGGGCGGCGCGCCGGGCGGGAGCCGATCTCGAGCAGGCTCAGCTCGTCCACCGGCGTGAATGCGCGGAAGAAGTCGACGAAGCCGGGCTCGTCGCGGACGAGCGCCCGGTAGCGGCGCTCCGAGCGGGCTGCGAGCTCGTCGAGCGCGGCGCGCTCCTCCTCGGTCGGCGCGCGCGCCGAAGCTTCGGGGAAGGCGGCGAGGATCGTGCCCGCAAGCGCGGCCTCGAGGTTCCGGTAGGCGAGGCCCGGGAGACCGTACTTGAACGAGATCGTCTCGCCCTGCTCGGTGAGCTTGAGGCGACCGGGCGGCTGGCCGGCGGGCTGGGCGAGGATGGACGCGTACGTCGGCCCGCCGCCGCGACCGGCGCTCCCGCCGCGGCCGTGGAAGATCGTCAGCTCCACGTTCGCCTCGCGCGCGACCTCGGCGAGCGCCTCCTGCGCGCGATAGATGGCCCATTGCGCGGTGAGGTAGCCGCCGTCCTTGCCCGAGTCCGAGTAGCCCACCATCACCTCGAGCCGCCGCCCGCGGCGCTCGACGAGCCGGCCGAAGCGCGGCTCGTCGAGCAGCTCGCGCACGACCGCGGGGGCACGCTCGAGGTCGGCGATTGTCTCGAACAGCGGCACCACCGACAGCGGCTCGGCGGTGAGCTCCAGCACGGCGAGGACGTCGCTCGCGGACTGCGTTCCGGAGACGATCACGGTGTCGAGCGCGTCCGGCCCGAAGCGCTTCCTCGCCTCGGCCGCGGCGGCGAGCGCCTCCCGCGCGCGTGCGCTCGGCTCCCGCACTTCGCGCGCGTGCAGGCGGAGGTCGAGCTTCGCCAGGTTGAAGCCGAATAGCTCGACGCGTCGGCGCAGGCCGGCGAGTCGGCCGGCGGCCATGCGCCCGCCGCGATTCGCTTCGAGGCTCCGCCGCAGCACGTCGAGGTCGGCGAGGAGGTCGGCCGAGTCGCGGTAGCCGTCGTGCCCGAGCCGCCACCAGACGAACGAGAGCTTGCGCCGGTACGGCTCGAGCTCGTTCTGCCGTCCGATCGCGGCGGCGTAGTCCGGCAGCTCGCGCTCGTCGCCGGCGATCGACTCGTCCAGCTCCGGGGAGATGCCGACGAGGGTGCGGTTCATCGAGAGCGCGACGGCGAGCTCCCGTACGTCTGTGCGGTAGCGATCGAGCGCGAGCCCGCGCGCGCGGCCGAGCGCCTCGCGGATCGTCTCCGCGCCGGTCGCAGGGTTCCCGTCCATGTCGCCGCCGATCCAGCTGCCGAACGAAAACGGCGGCGGTGCCCCGGGAACGCGCACCCGGTAGTCGGCCAGCAGGCGCTCGCCCGCGTCGATCAGGCTGTGCTCGAAGAACCAGAGTCCGTGACGGATCTCGTCGACGACGCGCGGCCGTCCGTGGCGGACCTCGTCGGTCTGCCAGAGGATCGCGATCTGCTCGCCGAGCTCCTGCTCGACCTGCTCGCGCTCGGGCTCGGTCAGCGCCGCGTCGTCGAGGCGGCCGATCAGGTCGGCGATGCGGACGTGGGCGAGCAGGATCGTCCGCCGGGCCGCCTCGGTCGGGTGGGCGGTGAGGACGAGCTCGAGCGAGACGCGCTGGAGCGGCTCCAGGTCTCGGTCGCGGAGGCGCTCGAACGCGTCTGCGAGTGACTCGCGGGGCGCCGTCGGCTCGTCCGCGTACTGGCGGCGGCGGCGCAGGCGGTGGTGCTGCTCGGCGATGTTCGCGAGCTGGAAGTAGAGGGCGAACGCGCGCAGGACGGTCGCCTGTTCGTGCGAGTCGAGCATCCGCACGGCGTCCCGGACGCGCTCGACGTCCCCGGTCGCGCGCGCGTCGCGGGCCAGCAGGCGGATCCGCTCCTCGGCCTCGAAGAGCGCTTCGCCTTCCTGCTCGACGAGGACGTGGCCGAGCAGCGAGCCGAGCAGGCGGACGTCGCGGCGGAGCGGCGCGTCCGCCTCGCGCGAGGCCGCCATCAGGAGGCCGAGAGGACCGAGAGCGGCAGCCGGCCGTCGAGCAGCGCGCGGCCGACGACGGCGCCTTCCACGCCCACTTCGGCGAGCGCTTCGAGGTCGCGCTCCGAGCCGACGCCGCCGGCCGCGAGCACCGGGACGCCCGACCGGTCGCGGACGCGGGCGTACAGCTCGAGGTCGGGGCCGCCGAGCGTCCCGTCCCGCTCGACCGCGGTGCACAGGATCCTTGCGACCCCTGCATCGGCGCAGCGCGCCGCAGCCTCCTCGGCCGTGAGGTCGGTCGACTGCGTCCAGCCCGCGGTCGCGACCTGGCCGCCACGCACGTCGACGGCAACGACAAGCCGGTCGCCGAGCGCGGCCGCATACGCCTCGAGCGCGCCGTCGGCGAACGCCGCCGTTCCGATCACGACACGCGCCGCGCCGGCCTCGAGCAGCGCCTCGGCGTCCGCGAGCGAGCGGATGCCGCCGGAGGCCTGCACGGGAACCCCGGCTGCGGCTGCGACTGCACGGGCGACGAGCGCGGGACGAACCCGGCCCGCGCGCGCTCCGTCGAGGTCGACGAGATGAAGGAGCGGGGGCCGCGCCGCGGCGAGCCGACGGACGAGCTCGAGCGGCTCACCGGCGCGCTCGGCGACTCGCTCGAAGTCTCCCTGCTGGAGCCGCACGGCCTCCTCGCCGAGGACGTCGACGGCGGGTATCACGAGCAGCCGTTCTCCCACCATGTTAACATGCTAACATGTTGGAATTGGTGGCGACCGACGACCCCGCGCATCCGTGGCTGACCGGCGAGATCGAGGATCTCTGCGAGACGTTCGCGAGCCTGCGCTCGGTGGACGAGGTGGAGCGCTTCCTGCGGGATCTCTGCACGCTGGGGGAGCTCGAGGCGATGGCGCATCGCTGGCAGCTGGCCCAGCTCCTGGACGAGGGGCTGCCGTACCAGGAGGTCGCGCGGCGGACGCACGCGTCGACCACGACGGTAACGCGCGTGGCGCAGTGGCTGCGTCGCGGCGAGGGCGGCTACCGGCTGGCGCTCGACCGCCTGCGACGCCGTTCGCGCAGCCGCTGAAGATCGCGATCCCGGCTAAGGGCCGGCTGCGCGAGCCGGCGGTCGGGCTGCTCGAGGACGCGGGGCTCGGGCCGGAGCAGCCGGGCGAGCGTGCGCTCGCGTTCCCGTGCCGCAACGCGCCGGTCGAGGTGCTGCTGGTGCGCGCGGCCGACATTCCCGAGTACGTCCAGGACGGCGTCGTCGACTGCGGGATCACCGGCGCCGACCTCGTGCTCGAGCGCGGCGCGCGCGTGAGTGAGCTGCTACGGCTCGGATTCGGCGCGTGCACGCTCGAGGCCGCCGTCCTCGCCGAGTCGGACGGGGAGAGCGTCGCCGAGCTCGCAGGCCGCCGCGTCGCGACGGTTTACCCGCGCCTGACGCGCGCCGTGCTCGCGGAGCACGGCATCGAGGTCGAGCTCGTTGACGTGACGGGGTCGGTCGAGATCGCGCCGCGGCTCGGCCTCGCCGACGCGATCGTCGACCTCGTCTCGAGCGGGAACACGCTGCGGACGAACGGGCTGCGCTCGCTCGGCGTCCTCTACCGCTCGGAGGCCGTGCTGATCGCCGGCGCCGAGCCGGACGAGGCGGCGCGCCGGCTCACGCCTGTGCTCCGGAGCGTAGTCGACGCGCGCGCGACGAGATACCTGATGCTGAACGCGCCCGAGTCGGCGCTCGACGAGATCGCCGCGCTCGTGCCGGGGTCGCGCGCGCCGACGGTGCTGCCGCTCGCCGAGCCGGGGATGGTCGCGGTGCACGCGCTCGTTCCTGCCGCCGACGTCTGGCACGTGCTGCCCCGCCTCGAGCAGGCGGGCGCGTCCTCGATCCTGCTCGTGCCGGTCGAGCGGCTGCTGGCATGAGGACGCTGGCCCCGGGCTTCGGCGCCTACCGCTGGGCTCCCTCGACGGACGAGCTCGCCCGTGCCGCCGGGCTCGACCCGGTCGAGATCGTCCGCTTCGACGGCAACGTCCCGCCCCTGCCGCTGCGCTCGTCGCGGCCGGGCGCGCTCGCCGGCGCCCTCGCGCGCGTGAACGAGTATCCGCACGGCGGCTACGCCGAGCTCGTCGCGGCGATCGCGCGCTCCGCGGGCGTCGGCCCGGACAACGTCGTCCTCGGCGCGGGCGCCGACGACCTGATCCTTCTCTGCGCCCGCTCCCTCGCCGCGCCGGGCGACATCGTGGCGATCGCCGACGAGCCGACGTACTCGCTCTTTCGCACCGCAGTGGAGCTCGCCGGGGCGACCGTAGGCGCCGAGGATCCCGCCTTCACCTTCTGCTGCCGGCCGAACAACCCGACCGGGACGCTCGAGCCGCTGCCGGAGGCGCGGCCGATCGTCGTGGACGAGGTGTACTTCGAGTACGCCGGAGAGACGGTCGCCGACCGGATCGACGACGGCGTCGTCGTCTTGCGCACGTTCTCGAAGGCGTTCGGTCTCGCCGGGGCACGCGTCGGCTACGCGCTCGCGGACACAGAGACCGCGGCGGACCTGAACCGGCGGCAGGCGCCCGCGCCGGTCTCGACGCTCTCGGCCGCGCTCGCCGTCGCCGCGCTCGCCGACCCGCCGGACGTGCGCCCGCAGGTCGAGGAGCGAGAGCGGCTGGCCGAAGGGCTCCGCGCGCTCGGGCTCGAGCCGCTGGCTTCGCGGGCGAACTTCGTCTTCGTCCCGACTCCCGACGGCGAGGTGCTCGCCCGAACACTGCTTCCGGAAGGCCTCGTCGTCCGCGTGCTCGACGGCGGGATCCGGATCAGCGTCCGCGACCGCGAGGACGACGACCTGCTCCTCGCGGCCCTGGCCCGAGCCCTCGACCAACCCGTTCCAAGTAACAGACTGGTACTTGGAGGGCGAGGGGTTCGCCACGTTCGGGCGACGGCCGAGACGCGGCTCGCCGTCCGGCTCGCGCTCGACGGAGCCGGGCGCGTCCGTGTCTCGACGGGCGCCGGCCTGTACGACCACCTGCTCGAGCAGCTCGCATTCCACGGCGGCCTCGATCTCCTGCTCGAGGGTGCCGGCGACCTCGAGACCGGCCCGCATCACACGGCCGAGGACGCCGCGCTCGCGCTCGGCGAGGCGCTCGATCGTGCGCTCGGCGACCGGCGGGGAATCGCGCGCTACGGCGACGCGGTCGTGCCGATGGACGACGCCCTCGCGCGCGCCGCGGTCGACCTCGGCGGCCGTCCCTGGGCCGAGATCGAGGTCGAGCCCGACCCCGGCCTGGCGACGCACGTGCTCGGGAGCCTCGCCCAGGCAGGACGGCTCGCAGTGCACGTCGAGGCACACGGCCGCGACGCTCACCACGCGGCCGAGGCCGCGTTCAAGGCCGTCGGCCGGGCGCTCCGCGCCGCGCTCGCCGCGGGTGCGGCCGGGATCCCGTCCACGAAGGGCCGGCTGTGAAAGTGGCAGTCTGCAACTACGGCGCGGGCAACGTGCGCTCGGTGCTGCTCGCGCTCGAACGACTGGGCGCAGAGGCCTTCGCGACCGCGGAGTCGGAGGCCGTCGCAGACGCGGATCTCGCCGTTCTGCCCGGAGTCGGCTCGGCCGGGAGTGCCATGGCGCGCCTGCGAGAGACCGGCCTCGACGAGGCGCTCCGGGCCCGCCGCGGCCCGATTCTCGGGATCTGCCTCGGCCTTCACCTCGCCCTCGAGGGGAGCGACGAGGACGGCGGGGTCACCGGCCTCGGCCTCGTTCCGGGCCGTGCCGTCCGGATCGACCGGGGCCGCGTGCCGAGGATCGGCTGGGCGCCGGTCGAGCCGATCCCAAGTGACAGACTGTCACGTGGAACCGGTCCGTACTGGTTCGCGCACTCGTACGCCGCGGTGACCCCCGCGGCCGTGGCCGGCTCCGAAGGACTCGTCGCCGAGGTGCGCTGGGGCTCCTTCACCGGCGTCCAGTTCCACCCGGAGAAGAGCGGCGCCGCCGGCGCGCGCTGGCTGGAGCGATGCCTCTCCCGCGTCTGATCCCCTGCCTGGACGTCGCCCGGGGGCGCGTCGTCAAGGGCGTCAACTTCGTCGGCCTGCGCGACGTCGGCGATCCCGTCGAGCTCGCCGCGGTCTACTCGGACGCGGGCGCCGACGAGCTCGTCTTCCTCGACGTGACGGCGACCCTCGAGGCGCGCGGCACGCTCGTCTCCCTCGTCCGGCGCGTCGCGGAACGGATCGCGATCCCGTTCACGGTCGGCGGGGGCGTCCGGTCGGTCGCCGACGCGACGGCGCTCCTCGAGGCGGGAGCCGACAAGGTCAGCGTCAACAGCGCCGCGCTCGAGCGTCCCGAGCTGCTGACCGAGGTCGCCGAGCGGCTCGGCTCGCAGGCGGTCGTGATCGCGATCGACGCGGCCGCCGGCATCGTCCGCTCGCGCGCGGGCACGAGCGACACCGGCCGGCCCGCGGTCGAATGGGCACGCGAGGCCGTTCAGCGCGGCGCGGGGGAGATCCTGCTCACGTCGATCGATGCCGACGGGACGCGCGCCGGCTACGACCTCGACCTGATCGCCGCCATCGCCGAGGCCGTGACCGTGCCGGTGATCGCCTCGGGCGGCGCCGGGAACGCGCGCCACGTGGCCGAGGCGCTCGCGGTCGCGCAGGCGGCGCTGCTCGCCTCGATCGTCCACGAGAACCCGCGTGGGCTCGCCGCGCTCCGCGACGAGCTGCGCACCCTCGACGTTCCGCTCCGCGATGCGGCCTGAGCTCCGCGCCGCCGTCGTCCAGGACGCGGGGAGCGGCGAGGTTCTCATGCTCGCGTGGATGGACGACGAGGCGCTCCGCCTCACACGCGAGACCGGCGAGGCTCATTTCTTCAGCCGTTCGCGGCGGCGGCTCTGGCGCAAGGGCGAGACCTCGGGCAATACGCTCGCCGTCGAGGAGCTGCGGGAGGACTGCGACGGCGATGCGCTCCTCGTGCGGGTGCGTCCGGCCGGCCCCGCGTGCCACACCGGCTCGGAGTCCTGCTTCGCACCGTGGCTCTGGCGGACGATCGCGGAGCGCGCGCTGAGGCGGCCGGAGGGCTCCTACGTCGCGGGGCTGCTCGACGCGGGCGTCGCGACCTGCGCGCGGAAGGTCGGCGAGGAGGGCCTCGAGGCCGCGCTCGCAGGCGCGGGCGAAGACGACAGGCGGCTCGTCTCGGAGCTCGCCGACCTCTGGTTCCACAGCTACGTCCTGCTCGCGGCGCGCGGGCTCGATCCGGCCACGGTCGAGCGCGAGCTGCGGCGTCGGTCCGGCTAGCCGAAGCGGGCGCGTGCCGCGGCGAGCGCCTCGTGGACGCCGCCCGGGCCCGGGGTGGGTCGCGGGGCGAGCTCGGCGGGCGGCTCGAACGTCCCCGCCCGCACAGCCGCGGCGACCTGCTCGTGCGCGTCGCGGAACGGGACGCCCTCGCTCACGAGCGCCTCGGCCGCGTCGGTCGCCGCGAGCAGCGGGTCGGCGGCCGCCGCCGCGAGCGCATCGCGGTTGAGCTCGAGACCGGCGACGAGCACCGTCAGCGCGCCGAGCGCGCCGCGGACGTCGCGGCGGGCGGCGAACACCGGCTCCTTGTCCTCCTGCAGGTCGCGGTTGTACGCGAGTGGGAGCCCTTTCAGCGTCGCAAGCAGGCCCGTCAGCCGCCCGAGCGCGGTGCCGGCCTTGCCGCGGGCGAGCTCGGCGACGTCCGGATTCAGCTTCTGCGGCATCATCGACGACCCCGTCGCCGCCTCCTCGGCCAGCCGGGCGAAGCCGAACTCGGCGGTCGTCCAGAGGACGAGCTCCTCGCCGATCCGGGAGAGGTGCGAGTGGAGGACGGCGCAGGCGTAGAGGTAGTCGAGCGCAAAGTCGCGGTCGGCGACGGCGTCGAGCGAGTTGCGCATCTGCTCCGGCGGCGGCGGGAGCGGGACCGTCGACCCCGCGAGCGCGCCGGCCCCGAGCGGAGACGGGCGCGCGTGCGCCGCCGCAAAGGCGAAGCGCGCCTCGTCCCGCTCGAGCATCTCGATCCAGGCGAGCAGGTGGTGGCCGACCGTGACCGGCTGCGCGCGCTGGAGATGCGTGTAGCCGGGCATCGGCGTCCCGGCTTCCGCCTCCGCGAGCTCGACGACGGCGAGCGCGAACGAGCGGATCGCCGCCGTCGCCTCGGCGCACGCGTCCACGACGTAGAGCCGCATCGCGGCCGCGACCTGGTCGTTCCGTGAACGGCCCGCGTGGATCCTGCGTCCGAGCTCTCCGAGCTGCCGCTCGATCGCGGAATGCACGTCCTCGTCGTCCGCGTCGACCGCCTCGATCGCGGCGAGCCGCTGCTCGACCTCGGCGAGCTCCTCGCCGGAGAGGAGGCCTGCGGCGGCCAGCCGCCGTGCGTGCAGCGCCGTCGCGCGGCAGTCGTAAGGAAGGAGCTCGGTGTCACGGGCCTTGAGAAACTCCCAGACCTCGGGAGCGAGCTCCGTCCCCACGCGGCCGGCCCAGAGCGTCATACGCGAACGAGCTTCCTCTCGCGTGCCGCGACGAGCTCCGTCTCGAGCGCGGCGATCGCGATGAACCCCTCCGCCGCCTGGTGTGGGAACGTTTCGCCGGTCGCGTACGAGGCGAGCGTCTCGGCATAGAGCGCGTGCTCGGAGCGGCGGCCGACGACGGTCGGCGTCCCGGCCTGCAGACGCAGCCGCACGTCGCCGCTGACGAGCTCCTGTGTCTTCGCGAAGAAGGCGTCGTAGGCCTCGCGCACCGGGGTGAACCAGGAGCCGTCGTAGACGAGCTTCGCCCACTTCGGCTCGAGCTCCCGCTTCGCGACGGCCTCGCCCTTCGTCAGGACGAGATCCTCGAGCGCCGAGTGCGCCGCGATCAGCGCGATCGCGGCCGGCGCCTCGTAGAGCTCGCGGCTCTTGATCCCGACGGAGCGGTTCTCGATCATGTCGATCCGCCCGATCCCGTACGGGCCGGCGAGTCCGTTCAGCGCCGTCACGAGCTTCCAGAGCGGCAGCTCCTCGCCGTCGAGCGAGACCGGCAGGCCCTGCTCGAAGCCGATCTCGACCTCGACGGGCGCGGGCGCGGACGCGGGCGAGCCGGTGAGGACGAACGCGTCCTCGGGCGGCGCGATCCACGGGTCCTCGAGCATTCCGGCCTCGATCGCGCGGCCGAAGAGGTTGTCGTCGATCGAGTACGGCGAGGCCTGCCTGGCCTGGACCGGGATCCCGCGCGCCTCGGCGTAGGCGATCTCCTCGTCGCGCGTCCAGACGTTGTCGCGGAGCGGCGCGATCACCTTCACGCCGGGGAACTTCGCCTTGAAGGCGAGCTCGAACCGGACCTGGTCGTTGCCCTTGCCGGTACAGCCGTGCGCGACCGCCTCGGCGTCGAGCTCGAGCGCGAGGCCCGCGACCGCCTCGGCGATCATCGGGCGCGACAGCGCCGAGATCAGCGGGTAGGCGCCCTCGTAGAGCGCGTTCGCCAGCAGCGTCTTGGCGACCTGGTCGTCGGCGAACTCCTCCTTGCGGTCGAGCAGGACGACGTCGTCGGCACCCGCGGCCCGCCCGCGCGCGATCGCGGGGGCGAAGTCGGTGTCCTGGCCGACGTCGACGAGGACGGCGACGACCTCGTCGTAGCCGTAGTCCTCCTTCAGCCAGGCGATCATGCAACTCGTGTCGAGCCCGCCCGAGTAGGCGAGGACGGCGGTCTTCATGTCTCTCCTTCCAGATGGTGTCGGAACTGCTCCGCGAGATCGGCGCCGGCGAGGCCGTCGCGCGGCGCGACGAAGACCGTGTTCTCGCCGGCGATCGTCCCCGCGACCTCGGCGGGCGCGGCGCGGTCGATCACCTCGGCGAGCGGACTCGCGAAGCCGGCCGGGGTCTTGATCACGAGCAGCTGGCCCGTCGGCTCGAGCGAGAGCACCCAACGGCGGAGCGCGGTCGTGAGCTCGTCGAGCCGGTCGAGGTCCTCCGCTCCGGGCAGCGCGTAGACCAGGCGCCCCTCGGCGTTGCGGACCTTGACGAGGCCGAGTTGCGCGATGTCCCGCGAGACCGTCGTCTGGACGGTCGGGAATCCCTCGGAGCGGAGAGCCTCGGCGACCTCGTGCTGCGTGGCGAGCTCGCGCTCGCGGACGAGGCGCAGGATCGCTCCCTGGCGCTCGAACTTCGTCGTCATCGCAGTACCTCCGTCAGCGTGTCCAGGGCGAGCCCGAGCTCGTCGGGCGAGATCGTGAGCGGGGGCGTCAGTCGCAGGACGCGCTCGCCCGCGGTGCAGACGAGGAGGCCGCGGTCTCGGCAGTCGTCGACGATCCCCGACGCGGGGTAGTCGACGTCGAGCGCGAGCAGGAGGCCGCGGCCGCGCGCGCCGGGGAAGGCGGCGCGGACCTGCGCCTCACGCTCGCGCACGCCCGCGAGCAGCTCGTCGGTGAGCTCGTCGCAGACGGCGCACGCAGCCGCGCAGGCGACGGGGTTGCCGCCGAAGGTGCTCGCGTGGTCTCCGGGCTCGAGCCCCTGCGGCGCGTCGTCGGCGACGAGCAGGCAGCCGACCGGAAGCCCGTTCGCGAGTCCCTTGGCGAGCGTGACCGCGTCGGGACGGACGCCGAACTGCTCGAACGCGAAGAAGCTGCCGGTGCGCCCGACTCCGGTCTGCACCTCGTCGAGCACGAGCAGGGCGCCGTGCGCGTCCGCGAGCCCGCGCGCCGCCGCCAGGAACTCCGCCTGCAGTGGGTGGACGCCACCCTCGCCCTGGATCGGCTCGAGCAGGATCGCGGCTGTGCCGTCGCCGACCACCGCCTCGAGCGAGACGGTGTCGTTCGGCGTGGCAAAGGAGGCTCCCGGCAGGAGCGGCTCGAACGCGGACCGCTTCGCCGGCTGGCCGGTGACCGACAGCGCGCCGAGCGTGCGGCCGTGGAAGGAGCCCTCGAGCGCCACGATGCCCGGGCGACCCGTCGCCTTGCGCGCCCATTTCAGCGCCGCCTCGACGGCCTCTGCGCCCGAGTTGCAGAAGAAGGCGCGCGCGCCGCCGAAGCGCGCCGACAGCCGTCCGGCGAGCGCCTGCATCGGCTCCGTCCAGTAGAGGTTGGAGACGTGCCAGAGCTCGCGCAGCTGCGCCTCGGCCGCCGCCAGCGGCGCGGGGTGGCCGTGGCCGAGGCCGACGACGGCGATCCCTGCGACGAGATCGAGGTAGCGGTTGCCGTCGGAGTCCTCGACCCAGCAGCCCTCGCCGCGGACGAGCGTGAGGTCCTGGCGCGCGTAGGTCGGCAGGATCGCGGAGGAGGCGAGGACGCTCATAGCGGAACCTCCTGACGGTCAGCGTGTCGACCGGCACTGCAGACGGCCGAGCCGGCGAAGCCGGCTCGGCCTCCATACGGCTTCGCAAGCGAAGCCGTAGCAGACGGCCGCACGCGAAGCAGGCGGCCGCGCCGGCTGAGCCGGCACGGCCTCGGTGCGGCATCGCAAGCGATGCCGCAGGCCCGTACGGCCTGAGTGAGACGACGCGAGCGTCGTCTCATGCGGTCACCGCCGTGGCGCCGATCTCCGCCCGGACGCCGAGCCGGGCGGCAGTCACCGCCGCCCGGAGCTTAGGCAGGATCCCGCCCTCGAGCTCGCCGCCGGCGAGCAGGGTCTCGGCGTCGTCGGCGGCGATCGCGGGCACGACGTCCCCGGCGCGGAGCAGCCCCGGGACGTCGGTGAGGAACCAGATCCGGTCGGCGCCGAGTCCGACGGCAAGCGCCGTTGCCATCTCGTCGGCGTTCACGTTGAGCGGGCCGGCCGCGAGCGGCGCGACGACCGGCACGCGCCCCTCGGCGAGGGCGTCGACCACCGCGGCGGGCGCGCTCGGCAGCGGGTCGCCGACGAGCCCGAGCTCCGGAACCTGTTCGGCAGGCAGGCCGATCTCGTCGCCCATGAGGCCGACCGCGCTCGGTCCGATCGCCGCGCAGAGCGCCGCGTTCACCGACGCGAACGACTGCCGCACGACCGCGAACGCCGCCGGACTCGTCACGCGCCGGCCGCCGACGAACTCGACGCGCAGGCCGCGCCGCCGCATCTCGGCGGAGATCTGCGGGCCGGCGCCGTGCACGACGCACACCTCGTAGCCGTTCGCGAGATGGTGGAAGACCGACTCCGCCGCGCCTGCCGCGGCGGCGCCACCGACTTTCAGGACGAGCCGCCTCACGTCCCCGGCCGCCTTTCGCTCCCGCGCCCTCCTACCGAGTCTGGTAACGCGCGAAGGCTGACGCCGCTGGCAGCGCGATCGGAGGCCGCCCGGCGCGCCGCCGTACCCTGACGTACTGTCCAGGCGCCGCGCAGCGATGGCTCGCACTGCCGGCGGCGCCCCAGGAACGTGAGGAACTTCACGTCCGGTAGTCCGCGTTGATGCGGACGTAGTCGTAGGACAGGTCGCTCGTCAGGTAGCTCGCGTGACCGTCGCCGAGCCCGAGGTCGAGCTCGATCGTGCACGTCTCGCCGGAGAGGTCGGGCTCGACCTCCTGCGCCACACCCGCGGCGAGGACGGTCGTGCCGCCATAGCGGAGCGTGATCCGGTCGGGGTCGAGCTGTGCGAAGCCGCCGTTGTACGGCGCCGAGCCGGCGGCCGCGAGCACGCGGCCCCAGTTCGCGTCGCGGCCGAAGAGGGCCGTCTTCACGAGCGACGAGGTCGCAATCCGCCGGGCGATCGCCCGAGCCTCGAGCTCGGTCGCCGCGCCCGCGACCTTGATCTCGGCGAGCACGGTCGCGCCCTCGCCGTCGGCGACGATCTGCGCCGCGAGGTCCGCGCACGCCCGCCTCAGGGCGAGCGCGAAGGCCTCGTCCGAGGCGGGAGTGCGATCGAGCTCGCTCGCGCCGTTGGCGAGGAGGACGACCGCGTCGTTCGTGGAGCACTCGCCGTCGACCGAGATCGAGTTGAAGGACGCCTCGACGGCCGGCCGGAGGAACTCGATCGCCTCGCCGTGCTCGAGCGGATAGTCGGTCGTCAGGACCGCGAGCATCGTCGCGAGGTTCGGGTGGATCATCCCGGAGCCCTTGGCCATCCCGCCGACCGCGAAGCCGGGTCCGTACGAGACGGTCAGCTTCGTGCGCGTGTCGGTGGTCAGGATCGCCTCGGCCGCGTCCTCGCCGCCCTCGGACGAGAGGGCGCGCGTCGCCGACGCGAGCCCCGTCAGGATCCGCTTGAGCGGGAGCGGCGCGCCGATGACGCCCGTCGAGAGCACGAGCACCTCCTCCTGCGCGAGCCGCAGGAGGCCGGCGGCGCCGGCGGCGGTCGTGCGGGCGTCGCGCTCGCCGCGCGCGCCCGTGGCGGCGTTCGCAATTCCGGAGTTGATCACCACGGCCTGCGGCTCGGCGAGCTCGAGGTGGTCCTTCGAGACCTTGACCGGCGCGGCCTGCATCCGGTTGACCGTGAACATCGCGGCGCCGGTCGCGCGGCGGAGCGAGCGCACCAGGGCGAGGTCGAGCTTCTCGCGGCGGATGCCGCAGTGGACGCCGCTTGCGACGAAGTCACGGGGCGCGGTCACGCCGCCGGTCGCGACGATCTCCGGCGCCACGGCGACGCTCATGGGGCAACTTGCCCCATGAGCGGGGGAGGGGGCGTCGTGACCGGGGGAACCGGGAGGTTCCCCCGGTCGTACCTCAAGAAGGGGGCTCGTGGGGGAAACATGGTTTCCCCCACGGGAGCGAGCCGGAGGCGAGCGACGCTCATACGCGCACCCCGGCGAGCCGGAGCCCGAGCGTCGGCTCGAGTCCGAGTGCCAGGTTCGCGTTCTGGACGGCCTGACCGGCGGCGCCCTTGCCGAGGTTGTCCAGTGCGCAGAGGACGATCGCCCGGCCCGTCGCGCGGTCCTCGAAGAGGGCGAGCTCGGCCTCGTCCGTGTGCTGGACGCGGGCGAGCTCGGGCACGACGTCCTCGGGCAGCAGTCGGGCGACGGGGCTCGCGGCGTAGGCGTCCTCGAGCCGCTCGCGTAGCCCGGGCTCGGTCGCGGTCGCGTAGCAGGTGACGAGCAGTCCGCGCTTCACCGGCAGCAGGTGCGGAACGAAGCAGACGGGGAAGCCGAGCGCCGCGCCGATCTCCGGCGCGTGCTGGTGGACGCCGACCCGGTAGGGCGAGAGGTTCTCGAGCACGAAGCCCGCGTGCGAGCTCGGCTTGAGCTCGCGGCCGGCGCCCGAGACGCCCGACTTCGCGTCGACGACGACGCTCGCGGGATCGACGGCGTCCGTGAGCGGCGCGAGCGCGAGCAGGGCCGCGGTCGCGTAGCAGCCCGGGTTGGCGATCAGCCGCCCGGCCGGCGGGAAGAGCTCCGGGAGGCCGTAGCTCCACGCGCCGAGCCCGGCGGGCCGCGGGTGCTCGAAGCCGTACCAGGCGGGATAGAGATCGGGGTCGGCGAGCCGGTGCGCGCCGGACAGGTCGACGACGACGGTGCCCGCCGGCGGGTCGAGCTCGGCGGCCCGCTCGTGCCCGAGGCAGACGAAGACGACGTCGGCATCCGCGGCGAGCGCCTCGGCGTTCGTGCGGAACGGCGGCAGGTGCCCGTTCAGCCGAAGATCGAGCGCCGCCGCCGGACGCCCGGCGAGCGAGTCGGACCCGAGCGCGACGAGCTCGAGCTCCGGGTGGGCGAGCACCCGGTCGAGGACCTCCTGGCCCGCGTATCCAGACGCTCCAATGATCGCAGCGGTCGGCATAGTGGTGCATATTATGCCAATTTACGCGTATCATGCAAATGACCTTCAGCCCGCCAGCGACGCCCCAGGCCGCGACCTAGCCCAAAGCGAAGCAGAAGCTAGGGCGCGGCCGAACCCACGCGAGCGGGGACGCAGAGCGCCACCGCTCGCGCAGCGCAAGCAATCGCCTCGAAACCCCGCCAGGGCGCAGCTCCAGGCAGGCTCCGGCGCAACCGCGCTCGCGCCGGAGCCAAGCTCTCCCGGGCTACGGTCCCGGCGAAAGTCCGCAGGACTTTCGCCGGATCACGGCAGGCGGGGGGACCAGAGCGCCGAGAGCAGCCCGGCTGCGACGAGCAGGAGCGCGGCGCCGGCGAGGAACTCGTAGGTCACCTCGCTGTGGGCCGGCGAGCGGCCGAGGTGCGAGCCGAGCTTCGCGTAGGCGGCGTGCAGCGACTTGGCGTTCTGCGCCGCGAAGAACTCGCCGCCGGTGGTGCGCGCGATCGCCCGCAGCGTTTCCGGATCCGGCGGAACCGGGCGCGGCCCGCCGAAGCCGAACGAGTCCCGGAGCACCCCGTTCGGCGTCCCGAGCGCGATCGTGTACACACGCATGCCCGCGCGCTTCGCCCGCCCCGCGCCCTGCAGCGGCTCGAGCTCGCCGCGGGTCTGCTTGCCGTCGGAGAGGAGCAGGATCGAGACGACGCCGCGCGTGACGGGCGGCGGTCGCGGGGCCGTCCTCACCGACGCGATGGTGCGCTCGCTCCCGATCGACTGCTGCCCGAGCGCGACCGCCTGGGCCAGGGCGTCGCCGATCGCGGTGCCCCCGAAGCCGGGAAACATGCCGATGTCCGCCAGCGAGCGGCGGACGAGATCCCGGTCGGTCGTCGGCGGCGCAGCCACCTGCGCTTCGCCGGCGAACACGATCAGGCCGATGCGCAGCCGCTTCGGAACCCGGTCGAGGAAGTTCCGCACGGCCGCCTGGGCGGCGCCGAGCCGGCTCGGCTTCACGTCGGTCGCCTCCATCGAGCGCGACGCGTCGATGACGAGGATGACGGTCGCCTGCTCCGACGGCACGAGCGTCCGCACGTGCGGGCGGGCGAGCGCGACGCAGAGCGTGCCGAGCGCGACGAGGAAGAGCGCGGGCGGCACGTAGCGGCGCCACGCGCGACCCCCGGCAACCGCGGCGAGCACGTCCAGGTTCGTGAATCTGACCGCGTACCGCATGCGCCGCCGCTCGGCGAGCAGGTAGAGGCCGACCGCGGCCGGCAGTGCGAGCAGCGCGAGGAGCAGCAGTGGGTGGGCGAAGCTCATTGGCCCCCCGCGCAGACGGCGTCGACCTGGAGGACGGGACCGGCGTCGCGTGCCGCGGCCCGAGTGCGAACGGAGACGGTCACCCCGTTGCCGCGCACGGCCTGCACCGCCGTGATGCTCGCCGCGAGACGCGCCCCGGGCGGGTCGTCGATGAAGAAGCCGACCGCGTGCGACGCCGCGACCAGGCGCTCGCCCGGGGCGCAGCGCTGCACGACGCGCCGGCGCCCGGACGCGAGCGGCACGTCGCGGACGCGCCGAATCGTCGGCTTCCCGGGCGGGACGATCCTCGTGGCGAGCGCAGGGATGCCGCCGCCGCCCGAGGCGGGCATGCAGCCGATGTGCGGACGGAAGCTCGGTGTGTGCGCAGACGTCCGCACCAGGCTCGCGACGAAGAGCGCGGCCCGGGAGGTCGTGACCCCCGGGTTGACGGGGCTGCCGAGCGTCCCCAGGAAGAGGATGTCGATCGACCGGTCGGTGAGCTCCGCGTCGAGTCCGCCGACGATGTACCCGCGCGGGCACGAGAGCTGGAACTCGACGTGCGGCCGCGGCACGCCGGACCCCGTCGGCACGAGCACCCAGGGTCCCGTGACGGGCACGCACACCATGAGGCCGCGGCACTCGTTCGTGGCCGCTGCCGGGGAGGCGCCGACGGCGAGCGCGGCGCCGGCGAGCGCGATCGCGACGAGAATGCGCGGACCGTTCACGGCACTCTCCTGAACCACAGCGCCGACAGGGCGCCGCCCGCGAGCAGCAGCACGGCCGAGCCGCCTGCGAAGAGGTCGGTGATCTCCCGCGACTGCTTCCGGCGGCCGAGCCGCGAGCCGAGATGCTCGTAGACCTCGCGCAGCCGGCTGTCGTTCGCTGCCGTGAAGAACTGCCCGCCCGTCGTCTGCGCGATCTGCCGCAGCATGCCCGGCGTCGGCGGCACGCGGGTGATCTCCTGGAACCCGCCGGTGAGCGTCCGCCTGACGACTCCGTTCGGCGTGCCGACGACGACGGTGTAGACCGGAACGTGCAGGGCCCGCGCGCGCACGGCCGCTGCGGGCGCCTGTGTGCGGCCGCCCATCGCCGTGCCGTCGGAGATCAGCAGCACGGCCGTCGGCGGCGTCGTGCCGTCGCTCGCCCGCTCCCGCTGACCGAGCTGGGCCGAGAGCAGGACCGCGTCGCCGAGCGCCGTTCCCTCGCCCGGCCGCAGCGACGCGAGCGCCGCCTTGACGAGCGACCGGTCGGGGGTCGGCGGCACGGCGACCACCGCGCGGCTCGCGAAGGAGACGACGCCGACCCGGAACTTCGCCGGCACCTTGGCCAGAAAGGCCCCCGCGGCGGCGCGGGCCGCGTCCAGCCGCGTCGGCCTGACGTCGGCGGCCTTCATCGAGCGCGAGACGTCGATCGCCAGGATCACGGTCGCCTCCTCGCGCGGCACCGTCACCGTGGCGTGCGGCCGCGCGACGCCGACGACCATCGCGGCGAGGGCGACGAGCAGGATCGCGAGCGGAAGGTGCCGCCGCCGGCCGGGCGCGCGGTCGACGACGTTCGGCAGCAGCGCCGGCGTCCCGAAGCGCGCGGCGAAGGACGTTCGGCGCCGCTCGCGGACGACGTAGAGCGCGACGAGGAGGGGAAGGACGAGCAGGCCGAGCAGCGCGAGCGGCAGCTGGAAGGTCATCGCTGCGCCCGCCGGAGGAAGACGGCGAACGAACGGAGCCAGTCGCCGGAGGTCGAGAGCACGACGTGCCGCACGCCGAGTGAGGTGAGCATCCGCGCGAGCCCGCTCCGCTCCTGCGCCGCCGCCGCGGCGAAGCGCGTTCGGAGCCGGGCGTCCCGCGTGTCGACCCGCAGCTGCCTCCCGGTCTCCGGGTCGACGAGCCAGAGCTCGCCCACGTTCGGGAGCTCCTGCTCGCGCGGGTCGCGGATCTCGACGGCGACGACGTCGTGACGGCCGGCGACCTCGAGCAGCTGGCGGCGCCAGTCGAGCGGGCCGCGGAAGTCCGAGACGAGGACGACGAGCGCGCGCTGGCGGGCGAGCGCGCCGGTCCGGGCGAGGGCCTCGCTGAGCGACGTCGCCCCGACGCGCGTCTCCTCCTCGTGCTCCTGCCGGAGCGCAGCAAGCAGGCCGAGCAGGCCGACGCGCCCCTGCCGCGGCGGCAGGGCGCGCGGGCGGCCGTCTCCGAACGTGACGACGCCGAGCCGGTTGCCGCGCCGCGTCGCCACGTGGCCGACCGCGATCGCGACGCCCTCGGCCACGTCCGCCTTGCGCCGCTCGGCGGTGCCGAACCACATCGACGGCGAGGTGTCGAGCACGAGCCACGTGACGAGCACCCGCTCGGCGAGGTGGACGCGGACGTGCGGCTCGCTCGTCCGGGCGGTGACGTTCCAGTCGATCCTCCGGACGTCGTCGCCGGGGACGTACGGGCGCACCTGCGCCAGTTCCGTGCCGTCGCCGTGGAGCGCGGAGCGGTAGTCGCCCGCGAGCAGCCCCTCCATCCTCCGTCCGATGCTGACCTCGAGCGCGCGCAGGAGCGCGTCCGGCATCGGCCCCGGCCCCGGCCGGTCGGGCGTCGGGGCGCGTTGCAGGCCGCGCAGGCCGCTCACGCCGCGCTCGTTCGGGCCAGATCGATGCGGGGAACGGGCACGGCGGCGATCACGGCGTCGAGGATGCTGTCCGGGCTCACCTCCTCGGCGAGCGCCTGGTAGGTGAGCACGAGCCGGTGGCGCAGCGCGTCCTTGGCCAGCGCCTGGAGGTCCTCGGCGAGCACGTAGTCGCGGCCGCGGACGAGCGCGAGGGCCCTCGCGCCCTGCACAAGGCTGATCGGCCCGCGCGGGCTGGCGCCGAAGGCGATGTACTCCGCGAGCTCCGGCAGGCCGTGGCCGGCGGGCTCGCGGGTCGCGGTCGCGACGGCAACCGCGTAGCTGACAAGCGCGGGGTCGACGTAGACGCCGAAGACGGCGCGCTGGAGCTCCCGCAGATCCTCGAGCGACAGCGCCTGACGGAGCTCGGGGGGCGCGACGAGCTGCCGCTGGACGATCGTCAGCTCCTCGTCGTGCGCTGGGTACCCGATCACGACCTTGAGCATGAACCGGTCGACCTGCGCCTCGGGCAGCGGGTACGTGCCCTCGGACTCAATCGGGTTCTGGGTCGCCATCACGAGGAAGGGATCCGGGACGGCGTAGGTCGTGTGGCCGATCGTCACCTGGCGCTCCTGCATCACCTCGAGCAGCGCCGACTGCACCTTCGCCGGCGCGCGGTTGATCTCGTCGGCGAGCAGGAAGTTGCAGAACACGGGGCCGAGCTCGGTGTCGAACGCGCCCGCGTCGGGGCGGTAGATGCGCGTCCCGACGAGATCGGACGGGACGAGGTCGGGGGTGAACTGGATCCGCGAGAAGGTCCCGCCGAGCACGCTTGCGGTCGTCTTGATCGTCAGCGTCTTGGCGAGCCCGGGCACGCCTTCGATCAGCAGATGCCCCTGCGCCAGCAGGCACACGAGCACCCGCTCGAGCATCGCGTCCTGTCCGGCGATGACGCGCCTGATCTCGAAGAGCGCCTGCTCGAGGCGGTCCTTCGCCTCCGCGGGCGCAGGCACGGACGGGTCGTTGGCCTGCTCGGTCACCTCGTCGCTCCTTCTGTCGTTGGCTCAACGACTAGGAAATCACGTCGGCTTAAGTTTTCGGTGAGAACGACCCCGAAAACACAGTAGCCCGCGGGCGGGGCGCGCGCCAGAAGTGGTACTAGCCACTGGCCCGGGCAACGTGCTTCAATCGGGAGTCCATGAGCAAGCAGGAGGACGCACGCCGGCGGGTGCTCGAGCTGATCGAGGAGCGCCGCGTCGGCGATGCCATTCCCTCGGAGCGCCGGCTCAGCGCCGAGTACGGCATGTCGCGGCTCACGGTTCGCGCCGCGCTCGACGAACTCGTCCGCGAGGGCTATCTCGTGCGCCGTCACGGCAGTGGCACCTTCGTCGGCGAGCCGAAGATCGCGCAGCAGCTGACGCTCACCTCCTTCAGCGAGGACATGCGCCGCCGCGGGATGGTGCCGGGCAGCCGGATGATCGAGCTGCGGACGGTCCACGCGGGCGCGAGCCTCGGCCGCGCGCTCCACGTCTCGCCCGACGCCCGCGTCGTCTGCATCCGCCGCGTCCGGCTCGCGGACGACGAGACGATGGCGATCGAGACGCTGCACGTCCCCGCAGCGCTCGTCCCGGGGCTGACGCGGACAGAGCTCGAGAACGCCTCGTTCTACGAGCTGCTCGCCCAGCGCTACGGCGTCGTCGTCGCCTCGGGCATCCAGACGATCGAGCCGACGGTCACGAACGAGGAGGAGTCGGAGCTCTTGGGCGTGCCGCTCCACTCGCCCGCATTCCTGTTCGAGCGGACGAGCCGCTCCGACGACGGCGAGATCGTGGAGTTCGTCCGCTCGCTCTACCGCGGCGACCGCTACCGGCTGATCACGGAGCTCTCGCACGCGCCGACCTACCCGCTGAGGTCAATACCACAAGTCGACCGCACGGCCTGATTCGCCGCTTGACAGGGCAAGGTGGTCTATGCCAATCTTCCGTCCTGTGGGCAGTGGTCTTATCCAGTTGGGCGCCGGTGCGGCGCCCGGGGAGGTAGCGCTATGAAGCTCCGCGTCCTGACTGTGGCGATTCTCGCCGTCGCGCTAGCCGTTGCGGCCTCGACCGCGACCGGCGCCACGAGGAGCGCCGCCGGACCCGCATCCAAGCAGGCGACGACGCTGACCGTCTGGCTCCAGAACGACGCACAGAAGGGCTGGGCGGACACGGTCGCCGCCGCCACGCAGGCCTTCGAGAAGCAGCACCCGGGCGTCGACGTCAGCGTGCAGTACCAGCAGTGGGGAGATCATCTGACGAAATTCGACGCCACGCTCGCGGGCGGCAACGCGCCCGACGTGCTCGAGTTCGGAAACACCGAGACCGTCAAGTACTCGGCGGCGGGCGCCCTCGCAGACCTGACCTCTCAGAAGTCGACCTTCCCCAACTCGGGCTCCTGGCTCAAGGGCCTGAAGGACTCGTGCACGTACAACGGCAAGCTCTACTGCATCCCGTACTACGCGGGAGCACGCGCCGTTATCTATCGGACCGACTTCTACCGGAAGGCGGGGATCACCTCCGTGCCGAAGACCCTCTCGGCCTTCGTCGCCGACGGCAAGAAGCTGATGAAGACGTTCGGCAAGGATCCGGACTTCTCGGCGTTCTATTTCCCGGGCAAGAACTGGTACGCGTCGATGGCCTTCGTCTACGACTACGGCGGCAAGATCGCCTACACCCGCAAGCACAAGTGGGTCGGCGGGCTGAACTCGCCGCAGTCGATCAAGGCGCTGACGCTGCTCAAGTCGATCGTGCGCTCGACCTCGCGGGCGAGCCTGACCACCGACGAGTCGCACCCGTACCCGAGCATCGTCTTCGCGAAGGACAAGGTCGCGTCGTTCATCGGCAACGGCTGGGAATGGCCGTACACGCTCGACGACAAGGTCGGCAACCCGGCGCTCGCTCCGGTGATGTCCGCGTACCCGATGCCGAGTCACATCAAGGGCCGGTACATGCCCACGTTCCTCGGCGGCTCCGATCTCGCGATCCCGGTCACGAGCAAGCACAAGGATCTCGCGGCCGACTGGCTCAAGGCCTTCACGAGCACCGCCTCGATGACCGCGATCGCCAAGGCGGGCAACATTCCGAACACGACCTCACTCCTGAAGCTCAACGCCTCCGACCCGAAGCTCGCGCCGTTCGCCGAGGCGGCGAAGTCCAGCTGGTTCATCCCCGCGTCGCCGAACTGGGTGAACGTCGAGAACGCCAACGTGCTTCAGAACATGCTCGTCAGGATCTTCACCGGCCGGGCGAGCGTGAAGAACGCCACCACCGACGCGAGCAAGCAGATCTCGAGCATCCTCAACCAGAGCGCGTGATCGAACGAGCCGTAGCAGCGCCCGCCGCCAGGCTTCGAGCCCCCGCGCGGCGGCGGGCGCTGCGGCTCGGAACGCCGTACGCCCTGCTGGCGCCGGCCGCGCTCGTGGTCGGCGCCGTGCTGGGCTATCCGCTCTACCTGCTCGTCAAGCTCTCGTTCCAGCGCTACGGCCTACCGCAGCTGCTCACGCACCACGGCGAGTGGATCGGGTTCGCGAACTACACGCGGATCTTCCACGACGCGCAGTTCTGGCACGTCCTCCTCCGGACCGTGGTCTTCACCGCGGCGAACGTGTCGCTGACGATGGTGCTCGGGACCCTGGTCGCCCTGCTCCTCGCCCAGCTCGGCGCGTTCATGCGGCTGCTGCTGACGACCGGCCTCGTGCTCGTCTGGGCGACGCCCGTCGTCGTCTCGGTCAACATCTGGCTCTGGATGGTGGACTACGAGTTCGGCGTCGCCAACTGGACGCTGACGAAGCTCCATCTCGGCAACTTCGTCCACCACGACTGGTTCGCGAACTCGCTCTCCGGCTTCGGGGTGATCACCGCGGTGGTCGTCTGGGGCGCGATCCCCTTCGTCGCGATCACGCTCTACGCGGCGCTCTCGCAGGTGCCGGAGGAGCTCCACGAGGCGGCGCGGATCGACGGCGCGACCTTCGCGCAGGTCTTCCGCCGCGTGACTCTCCCGCTCCTGAAGCCGATCTTCGTGATCCTGACGAGCCTCTCGATCATCTGGGACTTCCAGGTCTTCAACCAGGTCTGGATCATGCGGGACCAGCGGCCGACGAATGACTACTACCTCATGAGCATCTACTCGTTCGTCGAGTCGTTCCGCGTCAGCGAGTACGGGTTCGGCTCGGCGATTGCCCTGACGATGGTGCTGATCATGCTCGTCGTGACGTTCGTCTACGTCCGGCAGATGGTGCGGATCGGAGAGGCCGAATGACCATCCGCCGCCGCACGCTGAACCGCGTGCTGCTCAACGCGACCGGCCTCGCCGTCTTCGCCCTGATGATCTTTCCGGTCTACTGGATGGTCTCGACGGCGTTCAAGCCGGGGATCGACATCCAGACCTTCTCGCCGAAGTGGTTCCCGCATCCTGCGACGCTCCGCAACTTCACGGACGCGATCCACCGGCCCTACTTCTGGCAGGACGCGCGGAACAGCCTGATCGTCGTCGCCGCCGTGGTCGGGCTTTCGCTCGTGCTCGCGTTCCTCGCCGCGCTCGCGCTCGCCCGGTTCCGCTTCTTCGGACGGCGTGGCGTCATCGTGATGATCATCGCCGTCCAGATGGTGCCGCTGAACGCGCTCATCATCCCGCTCTACATCACCCTCAGCCGCGCGGGGCAGGTGGACAAGCTCAGCGGCGTCGTGATCACGTACCTGACCTTCGTGCTGCCGTTCTGCGTCTGGACGCTGCGGGGCTTCGTCATGGGCGTTCCGCAGGACCTCGAGGAGGCCGCGCTCGTGGACGGGTGCACCCGGATGGGTGCGTTTCTGCGGATCCTGCTGCCGCTCGTCGCGCCCGGCCTCGTCGCGACGTCGATCTTCGCGTTCATCCAGGCGTGGAACGAGTACATCATCGCCTACGTCCTCCTCTCCAGCCCCGGCAAGCAGACGCTGACGGTCTGGCTCGCCTCGTTCACCACCAACCGGGGCACGGACTGGGGCTCTTTGATGGCGGGGGCGACGCTGACGGCGCTGCCCGTCGTCGCCTTCTTCGTCGCCGTCCACCGGAAGATCGCCTTCGGCCTGACCGCGGGGGCTGTGAAGGCGTGAGTGGGTGCTCGTACTTCGGGGTGCGGATCCCGCGCCACGTCGAGCGGGACATGCGCGACCTCGCCGAGCGCGGCTACACCGACGTGCTGCACACGTTCTCCGAGAACGACCTCGCGTACTACCGCGGCACGATCGAGCGGATCGTCGAGCTCTCGCACGCGGCCGGGCTCGCGGTGCAGCTCGCGCCATGGGGCGTGGGGCGGACGTTCGGCGGCGAGGCCGAGAGCCGCTTCGTCACGGTCCACCCGGAGGCGTGCCAGGTGCTAGACGACGGGCGGCGCGTTCCGGCCGGCTGCCTGAACAACCCGGCCTACCGCGCGTTCTGCCGGGAGTGGGCCGACGCCGCGGTCGCGGCCGGCGCCGACCGGGTCTTCTGGGACGAGCCGCACTGGATGGTGCCCGAGCACGTGAACGTCGCGGCCGACCGCTGGGCCTGCCGCTGCGAGGCCTGCCGCGAGCGCTTCGGCGGCGAGCTCCCGGCGGGGCTCACCGCGGAGGTGCTCGCGTTCCGTGAGGCGTCGGTCGTCGACTTCCTGCGCGAGCTCGTCGCGCACGTCGCCGCCCGTGGGGGACGCAGCACGATCTGCCTGCTGCCGTTGACCGAAGGCGCCCACGGGATCTCGAACTGGGACGCGGTCGCGTCGATCCCCGGGCTGGATACGCTCGCCGCCGACCCGTACTGGAAGATCTTCGGCGAGCCCGCCGGTCCGTTCGTCGGCCGCTTCGCCCGACTTGTGCGCGAGGCCGCCGAGCGGAGCGGCGTGCGCGCGCAGCTCTGGGTGCCGAGCTTCGGCCTGACGGCCGCCGACGTCGCGGACCTCGAAGCCGCGATCGCGGCGGCCCGCGACGAGGGCGTCGACGATCTCTGGACCTGGGGCTATGAGGCCTGCGCGCACATGACGAGCCTCGCCACGGCCGACGCGCCGCTCGTCTGGGAGGCGGTCACCGCGGCCCTGACCCGCCGGCCCGCGACGACCGAGAGCGCACACTCGCGCGCCGCCGACCTCGACGTGCTCTCCATGCGCGAGCTCGTCGCGCTCATGAACGCCGAGGACGCGACCGTCGCGGCCGCCGTCGCCGAGGCGGGCGACGAGCTCGCCGGCGCGATCGAGGCGATCGCGGCGCGGCTCGGCCGCGGCGGCCGGCTCGTCTACGCCGGGGCGGGCACGTCCGGCCGGCTCGCCGCGCTCGACGCCGCCGAGTGTGGCCCGACCTTCGGCTGCCGGCCGGGCGAGGTCGTCGCGCTCGTCGCCGAGGGCGAGACGGGCGAGGACGATCGCGCAGCCGGGTCGGCCGCCGTCCGCGCGCTCCGTGTCGGTCGCGACGATGCCGTCGTCGCGGTCAGCGCGAGCGGCTCCACGCCCTACGCGCTGGGCGCGCTCGACGCCGCGCGGGAGGCGGGCGCGCTCCGCGTCGCCGTCGTCTGCGCGCGTGGGAGCGAGATCGGCCGGGCCGTCGACCACGAGGTCGTGGTCGTCGTCGGCCCGGAGCTGATCGCCGGCTCGACCCGCCTGAAGGCGGGGACGGCCCAGAAGCTCGTCCTGAACATGATCTCGACCGTCGCGATGGTCCGCCTCGGCCGCACGTTCGGCGGGCTGATGATCGGCGTGGCGCAGGACAACGAGAAGCTGCGCGCTCGTGCGCGGCGAAACCTCGCGCTCGCGAGCGGAGCGGGCGACGAGGAGATCGAGGCGGCGCTCACGGCGGCCGGCGGCGACGCGAAGGTCGCGCTCGTCTCCCTGCTGGCGGGCATCGACCCGGGCCTCGCGCGCGAGCGGCTGGCCGGCGCCGGTGGCTCCGTGCGCGTCGCTCTCGGGAGCGACGCATGAGGTTCCTCACGTTCCTGGGGCGGCGCTGGCGCCGCGGCGGAAGCAGTGTTGCGGAATCGCGGGCAAAGCCCGCGACTCCTTGGCCGCGCGGCGCGCGGACAGTACATCTGGGTACGGCCGTGTGCCGCGCGGTCTCGGATCATGGCGCCAGCGTCGTCAGCCTTTCGCGGAGCACGGCTCCGCCGTGCGGGAGCGAAAGGCGGCCAGGGACGTGAGGTTAGGTGTCGAAGCCGCAGTGATCGGGGGCGCGCTCGTCCCCGGCGACGTCGAGGTCGCCGACGGGACTGTGGTCTCGTACGCGCACGCGCGGAAGCGCGGCCGCGGGATCGCGGTCCCGGGCCTCGTCGACCTGCACGTGAACGGCTTCGGCGGCGTCGACTTCCTGAGCGCCGACTCGGGCGCATATGCGCGCGCCGGTCAGGCGCTGCTCGAGTCGGGCGTGACCGCTTTCCAGCCGACGTTCATCACGGCGTCGGAGCCCGAGCTCGTCGCTGCGCTCGCCGAGCTCGCGCACGCCTCACCCGGCCCCCGCGTCCTCGGGGCGCATCTCGAGGGCCCGTTCCTCTCGCCCGAGCGGCTCGGCATCCACCCGCCCGAGCACCGACGCGACCCGGATCGCGCGCTGCTCGAGCGCCTGCTCGCCGCAGGCCGCGTCACCCACGTCACGCTGGCGCCCGAGCTCCCGGGGGCGCCCGAGCTCGTTGACCTGCTCCTGGAACGCGGCGTCACGGTCTCGCTCGGACACTCGAACGCGACCGCTGAAGAGGCGAACGCCGCCTTCGACCGCGGCGTCCGCACGGTCACGCACCTGTTCAACGCGATGCGACCGATGCGCGCGCGCGACCCCGGTCTCGCAGGCGCCGCGCTCGTCCGCCCGGACGTCGTCGTCCAGGTGATCATCGACGGTCACCACCTCGCGCCGGAGACCGCGCTTCTCGTCTGGCGCGCGGCGGCGGGCCGGGTCGCGCTCGTCACCGACGCGGGCGAGGGCGCCGGTCTCGGTGACGGGCGGTACCGGATCGGCTCGATCGAGGTCGAGGTGCTGGGCGGCGCGGCTCGGCGCGACGACGGCGTGCTCGCGGGCAGCGTCCTGTCGATGATCGAGGCGGTGCGGAACCTGCACGCGCTCGGCGTGCCGCTGCTCGACGCGGTCGCGGCGGCGACGGCGGTCCCGGCTCGCGTCGCCGGCCGCGCCGACGTCGGCGTGCTCGAGGCGGGCGGCCCGGCCGATCTCGTGGTGCTCGACGACCGGCTCGAGATCGTGCGCGTCCTCTGCGCAGGTGAGGCCCATGTCGTGGCTTGAGACCGAGCTGCGGGAGCAGCCTGCCGCGCTCGCCCGCTTCCTCGAGCGCCAGGTCCCGCGGGCGCGCGACCTCGGCGCGGTGTTCCGCCGGAACGACGTCCGCTACGTGCTGATCGCCTCACGCGGGAGCTCGGGGAACGCGGCCCGCTACGCGCAGTACCTGCTCGGGCGCGCCAACCGCGTGCCGGTCGCGTTCGCGACGCCGTCGCTCTACACGCTCTACGAGCAGCCGCCGCGGCTCGACGGCGCGCTCGCGATCGGGATCTCACAGTCCGGGGAGTCGCCGGACGTGCGGGCGGTCCTGGAGGAGGCCCGGCGGCAGGGACGGCCGACCCTCGCGATCACCAACGACCCCGACTCGCCGCTCGCCCGGGCGGCCGAGGCCGTGCTTCCGCTCGAGGCGGGCGAGGAGCGGGCCGTCGCAGCGACGAAGACCTACCTCAACTCGCTCGGCGCCGTCTCGCTCCTCTTCGCGGCCTCGACGCAGGACGAGGCTGCCCTTCACGAGCTGGAGCGCATGCCCGCCCGCGTCGCCGAGCAGCTCGAGCGCTCCTTCACAGGCCCGAAGGACCTCGATCGCTACTGGGCGATCGGCGGCGCGACGGTCGTCGCCCGCGGCGTGAACTACGGCACTGCATTCGAGATCGCGCTGAAGGTCCGCGAGTTGTCGGGCCTGCTCGTCGAGGCGTACTCGAGCGCCGACCTGCTGCACGGCCCGATCGCGGCGATCGGAAAGGGCTGGCCGGTCATCGTCGTCGCGCCTTCCGGGCCGGCCCGGGCCGGGATCGAGGAGCTGCTCGACCGGCTGGAGGAGCGCGGGGCCCGCCTGCTCGTGATCGCCGACGACGAGGTGCTGCTCCGCCGCGCCGAGACCGCGTTCCCCCTCGTCGGCCCCGTCCCGGAATGGCTGAGCCCGCTCGTCGCCGTGATCCCGGGCCAGGTGGCGGCGCTGCGGCTCGCGCAGCTGCGCGGCCTCGACCTCGACCACCCGGCCGGGCTGTCCAAGGTCACGCTGACGCGCTGACAACAGGCAGGCGGCGCTGCGCTATCGTCGAGCCGATGGACGAGCTGCTCGATGCCGCTCTGAAGGAACGCCTGCGTGCGGTCCTCGACCGGCAGCCGGTGACCGAAGCGGACCTGCGGAAGCTGTTCGAGGAGGGTCGTGCGTGCGCGCTGATCCTCGGCGCCCAGCTCGAGCGCAGCGAGCAGCTGCTCGGCGAGCTTGCGTCGGATCCGGCGAGCTCGCTCGCCGAGATGGCGGCCGCGCTGCGCGACGTGAACGAGCTCCGGCCCGATCTCGACGAGCTGCACGCGATGCTCGCGGAGCTGCAGGAGCGTGCGCGCGAGTTCCGCGCATCCTGGCTCTCGACCTCTCCTGGCTAGTACACGCGTCCGCAAGTTCGGTGGTCATGCTGTGAGTTGAAGCTTTGGCTCTTGGCTGTCGATCCGGTCGAGCAGTCGGGCGAGGTCGTCTTTGGTGAAGGTCCACTCGAAGGGTTGG
>Ga0137371_10000078_pt1 | contig 52263 bp, 59 predicted proteins | sample SagtaG_7_FD_104919 | JGI IMG/M metagenome (GOLD analysis project Ga0137371, IMG submission 104919) | Vadose zone soil microbial communities from Sagehorn Ranch, Mendocino, California, USA - Sage1_R_40_16 metaG | ecosystem: Environmental > Terrestrial > Soil > Vadose zone | place: USA...
AAGTTGGTGCGAGAGTATAAGAAGCCGGTACTGATGCAAACAGTCTATGCCCGACACGACATCCCTGCTCTGCGTATTTTGCGCGAAGAAGGCGTGCCATACTACGAATCCGTTGAGATTACCTGCCGCGCTATGGCCGCGTTAAGCGAGATTGGAGAGTTTTTGAGATAGAGATAGGACCACGATACGTCTGATAAATTGCTCAAAGAGCAAGGGGCTATTCCTGAGATTAAGCATCTAGGCTGCGTATTCATCCTCATCTACCATATCTGAGCCATCAGCATTATGCACATACTGTACTGGTACAGCGAAGCGGTTGCCAACAGCACCATGGCTATAGAGATAGAAGGTGATACACATACCGCCAACGATCAGTACGATCAGCAAGCTTAGTACAAAGATGAATGGTGTCATAGTTCTCTTTTCCTTCCTTTAGCTCGGGGCTACTTACCTTGCCATGGTAATTACTCTCTTAATTTATGAGACGTATTTCACCAACGAGTATCAAATGTAGCGATGCTATACGCTTCGAAGAAGTACACGTATAGCATCGCCAATTTGGAGACAGAGCTATAGGAATATTAGAGTACTACGGTAACTTTGCGTTGTTTGCCACCACGCAAGAAAGTCACGGTAACTTTTTCACCTGCAAGGTGACGGCGGACGATGCGTTGCAGATCTCGTGGCTCTGTAACAACTTCGTCATCGGCAGCCAGAATAATGTCCATGCGCTTGAGTTCAGCACGTTCAGCAGGACTGTTGTAGCGAATCTCTAGCACTTCCATGCCAAATTGCTGGCTGAGACGAAGAGCGTTTTGGAGCGTGGGATCAATTTTTACACGCATACCCCCAACGCCGAGAGATACGCCCTTCGGTTGTTCCTCGCGCTTTTTAGTGAGGCTGGCAATAGTCGCCTTCAGAGTATCTAGAGGTACGGAGAAACCCAGTCCTTGAGCCAGAGGTAACATAGCCGTGGTGATGCCAACCACACGTCCAAAACTATCCACCAGTGGACCGCCAGAATTGCCAGGGTTAATAGGTGTGTCAGTCTGGATCAGGTTGATCATTTTGCGTTTGCCTGGAACATCAAGAGTGCGTCCCAACGCACTGACGACACCTGCAGTGACCGTCCAGTTGAGGCCATAGGGGTTGCCCACGGCGATGACGAGTTGGCCCACCCGTAGCGGCGCACGCCCTAACTCGGCAACAGGAAGGTGATCAGCCCCAATGCGCAGGACCGCGACATCTACATCGGGATCGCTGCCAACGAGACCCGCGTCGAATTTGCGGCCATCGGCAAGGGTAACTTGAATGCGGCGGGCACGTTCAATCACATGGGCATTCGTAAGAATTTGTCCATCAGAGGCAAAGATGAAGCCGGAACCAAGTCCGCCGCTGAACTCTGGGATAGGAAATGGGCCAACCCGTCTTCTCTCTCCACGATCTATATCAATACGTACTACGGCAGGGCCAACACGCTCTGCCGCGCTAGTAACAGCATGAGAATAGGCATCAAGAGCCTGTGCATCCTTTTCGTTTGTACTCATCATTGGTATGCTATGCTTTCCTGTGGAACCCCTTATTCCGTGCGTGCGAGGCTACGAATCAATGAGTTTGATAGCTATTATATCACATCTACTCTCTTGCCTTCTTCACCTCAAATTCTTGGGGAGGTCATTGGGGATAGCGAGCTCAAAGATTATTATGCAGGAGCCTGCAAGGCATTCGCGATTGCAGAGACAAGCGTTTGTAACTTAAAGGGTTTTTCGACGATAGCAGCATGAGGAGCCACACGCAAAGCTTTGGCCACCTCACAATGAGCAGCAGCAGTACAGAGAATCAAGGGCAGCGTTTGTGTATGTGGGTGACTTGTCAGATAGCGCAAGACATCAATACCACTGATATCAGGCAGCAAGAGATCCATGATCAGCACTTCTACAGGCAAAGAGGAAGCCGAGGTGTTTTCATGAAAAGCAGAGCAACCATCGGACCTTTTATTCTCTGACAGTAAAGCCTGGAGGCATTCCTGAGATGTTTCATAAACGGTAACCTGGTGACCAGCGAAGTGTAGGAAGGTCGAGCAGAGTTTTGCGATACGAGCATTATCTTCCAGTAAGCCAACAGATGCCATAAATATATCGAGCCCTTCGTGTTACCTGTGCAACAATTACTTTTGAATTGTATAGTTAAATATAGGCACTGTCAAGGCTTATAGTTAGGCTAGTATAAAATAGTACTACGGCCTTCCCCCAAATAAGCAGTCTGGAAAATTTTCCAGACTGCTTATTTGGGGAGAGACAGATGAGCTCTTTGACTGCCTTAGAGACCTGTCGGCGGCGTTTCGCCCGTATCGCTGGCAGTACCAGTCGGTGGCTCAGAACGTACTACTTCGATTGAACATTGGGCGAGCAGAGCACCAATAGCCCCGATAGCGGCCCACATGGGGGCAACCACAGCACCTACGAGACCGACGGTTAACGGAATCTCCAGAATAGTGTGCCCCTCTTGCTTGATGATAATCCGGCGAACATTACCCTCATGAATGAGTTCACGCACCCGGCTCAACAGTTGCTCACCAAGCACGGGCAACTCTTCACGAAAATCGCGTCCCTGTTCCATGTTTGGATCGGTCTGTGTCATATAATCTTACTCCTTCACTGTACTTTATTAACTTTATTAGCCACCATACAGGCTAATACGTCCCAGTGTGTTCTTCCAAAATACACGTTTTTTACGGTAACTTGGATATAGCCTTGTTTGTATGTTTCTGGCTACACTATGTATACGGAGACAAGGCATAATAAGTTGGAGGCATGCGTTTTACTTCCGCCCTCTTTAAGGATGATATGAAGTGAGGCCGTCTGTCCCAGCCCCACAGATCAAGGCGCAAACGTTTTGATTAGGTGTAACATGTACCTTACCCGCAAGAAGAACTGCAAGAGCTGCAGCCCCACTGAGTTCGGCGGCTATATCCAGTTCGTTCCACAGCCAGCGAGCCGCCTCACGCATCTCTTCGTCGCTAATGAGCACGATGTCATCTACATTTTGTTGGATAATCTGCAGGTTGAGAGCAGCACTTTGACGCGGCGCAAGCGTGTTGGCTTCGGTACGAATCTCAGTAAGCTCAATGACTTGACCCGCTCGCACACTTTCGTACAGGGTAGCTGCTCCAACCGGCTCGACGCCAATAATTTTGATAGATGGCCTGAGTGCCTTAGCCACGATGCTGATACCACTGATCAGACCACCACCACCAATGGCAACCAACAGGACATCAATATGTGGCTCATCCGCGAGAATTTCGAGGGCGATGGTACCCTGTCCGGCAATCACGGCAGGATCGGCAAAGGGATGAAAGTAGGTGAGGTTGTCGCGCTCAGCAACTTCAAGAGCGGCACGGTTGGCATCATCCCAGACGGCTCCCTCAAAGAGAACTTTCGCTCCCCAGCTTTCCAGCTTTTGCGCTTTGATCAGCGGTGTGCCATAGGGTAGATAGATGGTCGCGGGAACATGGGCTAGCCAACCTGCATAGGCAACTCCCAAGCCATGATTGCCTCCCGATGCCGTCACTATCCCTCGTGCTACCCGTTCAGGTGAGAGGCTTAGCAGCTTGTTGACCGCTCCCCTAGCTTTGAAGGAGCCCGTGATTTGCAGGTTTTCTAACTTAAGATACAGGCGTTTGATATCATTGATGTTTTGCTTGACAGGATTGGCTATAAGAAGTGGTGTGTGACGGACATAGCCAGCCAATCTTTGTTGGGCAAGCTGGATATCTTGTAGATCAACCAAGTCTCTTGCCTTCCTTTCACATACGTTAATAGATGCCTGGATAACCACAGACACCTGCTCGTGGGGAGTTGACTATAGGTATCAACATATGCTTGCCGCACTCATGTATTTCTGCACATTTGTCGCATAGCCAACCACCTTCGTCACCACACTTTGCACATACTCCTATAGCAAGTGCACCACATGACTGGCAAAGCGTTTTAAGGGGCTCATTTCTAGCAAGCACATGGATGGAGTTCTCTTTTGCCCCACCTTCTCGCTCCTCTATGACTTTCAGGCTCAGTTCAGTAGTAGTGCCAAAATCATATTCATAAGAAAACTTCTGTCCAGAGCTGAGAATATCACCCAGTTTGACATCCATACTTTTATAGCGAGGGCCAAAATTCCAGGATGAATATGAGATCATTTGTTCATCTGAAGAGTATGATATACCATCAATTCTAAAAGCACTCAAGTGTCCACAGCATTCGAGCCAAATATGCCTGAGAAAGTTGTCTAGGTCCGTTAGCGTTACATTACTTGGAAGGTCGAGATGCATCCAGTATTGCGGTGATCGATAACCTTCAACCAGGATATGGAAGATTTTAGTTTTCATCTTGCGTGACCTTGAAGAGGTGGTACTTGGGCTACCTGACTCGATAGATGTAGCTCGCGTCTTGCATGTTTCCAGGTGTTTAGTCATGCCAGCCTTACTATACTCGGCTTGGCAAAAGTTGCATTTTCCTTTCGATGATATTCTGGGCATCGTTTGTTCTCCTGATTACAACTGGTAAGGATGGTAGGGAACGCGATATGATAACGTGTATATGTTAAGCATCTATACAAGGAGAGTATATCATGATAGACAAGACAGCGTGGTGGTATATCAGCGGCACATGGGTACACCCCCATGAAGCAACGCTATCTATCAATGATGTGGCGGTGCTACGTGGCTACAGCGCATTTGAAGCACTACGCACATATAATCAACGTCCATTTCACTTCGATGAGCATCTCAATCGTTTGTATCACTCGGCAGAACTGATCGAGTTACAGATACCCTGGTCACGACAGCAAATTAGGGATATTGTATATGAACTTATTTCGCGCAATACCTACAAAAATGCCTCTATTCGCTTACTGGTCACAGGCGGAGAAACGGAGGACAGTATCTTGCCCGTGGGAAAACCAACACTGGCAGTACTGATTACGCCCTTGGGTGAACGAGATATGCAGCGATTTGCCACAGGGTATAAGGTGATTACGACGAGCTTGCAGCGTGTGGCCCCGGAAGCCAAGACAACCAGCTATCTGGCAGCCATACGGGCCCTGAAGGATGCCAGCCGTCGTGGAGCTGACGATGCCCTGTTTGTGAATGAGCAAGGGCATGTATTAGAAGGAACACGCAGTAACTTCTTTGTGTTTCGAGGGAATACCCTGGTGACACCGCGGACAGGAATATTGATGGGCATTACGCGCAATGTGGTGCTTGAACTGGCACAGGGACGTTTTCCCATCGAGGAACGCCCCATTCTCCTGGAAGAACTACCCCAGGTAGACGAGGCATTCATGACCGGCTCATCCAGAGAGATTATGCCTGTGGTACAGATTGACACTCTCGTAATAGGCAATGGGAAGCCTGGGAAGCAGACATATGAGTTAGAGCAGAGGTTTATTGAGATGATCGAGCGAGGGGATTTTTGATCACTACTTGAGCTTTCCCGCGAAAAAGGGGAAGGAACGGGAATTCCCATTCTTTCCCCTTTTTCGCACGATCATGCTCCTAGTGCAAAAACACTTGACCTGTTGGGATTGGTTCTGCTAGAATGAGACGCATCGGACAGCATGACAAGTGGTGGCAAGCTACCTGGCTTTTTCCCATTCCCTTGGTCCGTCTGAGGATACTGCACTAACTAATAGACGTTGTTGTCGCCACTGCTGCCGATGCCACAGTAGAGAAAGCATCTTCAAAGATGTCCAGCCCCTGCTGAAGCTGCTCATCAGTGACGCAGAGCGGCACCAGCACACGCAACACGTTATCGTACATGCCAGCTTTAATGAGAACGAGACCGCGCTGATGAGCAGCTGCCAGTACATCACTAGCCGCACGGGCATCCGGTTCTTTAGTAGTGCGATCTTTGACCAGTTCCATAGCAACCATGCCACCGAGCCCACGCACCTCGCCTACGATGGGGAATTGCTGTTGCAACTTGAGGAAGCGATCCGTAACGGCTTTGCCTATCTCGCGTGAACGAGCAGCCAAGTCCTCCTTTTCATAGAGATCGAGAACAGCCAGAGCAGCAGCACAGGCCACTGGGTTGCCACTATAGGTACCGCCGAGCGTACCAGGAGGTGGCACGTCCATGATTTCGGCCCGTCCAACCACACCACTGATGGGCATACCCGCTCCCATAGATTTAGCAATGATCATGAGGTCTGGTTCCACACCATCATGTTGGACAGCGAACATCTGACCGGTGCGACAGAAGCCACTTTGAATTTCGTCAGCCACGAAGAGGATACCATATTTTTCACAGACCGCTTTGAGAGTGCTTAGGAAGCCTGGAGGTGCAACCATGAAACCGCCCTCACCCTGTACCGGTTCGATGACTATGGCAGCTACCTGATCAGGTGCAACGTCGCCGATAAACATACGCTCAAGCTCCTGGATACAGTATTCCGAAGCCTCCGCGGGCGTCATGTTCATGCGATAGGCATAGGGGAAGGGTGCGCGATAAACCTCTGGAGCGTAGGGGCCAAAGCGGTACTTGTAGGGATTCACTTTGGCAGTCATGGTCATCGTCATCAGCGTGCGTCCATGGAAAGCGTTGTCGAAGGTAATGATCGCAGGTCGGCCCGTAGCGAAACGGGCGATTTTGACAGCATTTTCCACAGCCTCTGCGCCACTGTTGAAGAAGATAGCCTTCTTGGGAAAGTTGCCAGGGACCAGTTTAGTAATCCGCTCGGCCAGAGCAACATAGGGCTCATACATCATAACACTAAAGCAGGTATGAGTGAATTTAGCGGCCTGCTCAGCGATAGCTTGAGTGACTTCTGGACGAGCATGGCCAATGTTCATAGCTCCAATGCCACCTGCAAAGTCAATGTAGCGATTTCCGTCTACATCCTCAATAATAGCTCCATCAGCTTTAGCTGCAAAGACATTCATTGCAGAACTCACGCCGCGTGCCACAAACTCGTTCCGCCGCGCCATCAGTTCACGCGATTTCGCACCAGGAATTTGAAAATAGGGGGTACGCTCAGTCATAGAAGTTGCCTCCTGCCAGGAAAAACAGTTGTAGATACGTCATTGTGTTAACACTGTGACTTTCATTGTATCACATCTTCCAGGACACCATTAAACACAACAAATGGCGGGCCACACCTGCACAAGGTATGGCCCGGGTGCAATTCACTTTTTGGCAGAGTGCGTGGCATCGTGAGCATGATGACCGCAAGGGTCATCCCTACTATACTACGGCTCCCCAGGGCGAGGCATTCGTATATAGTAGTGACGACCCTTGCGGTCGTCATGCCCCTTGCGGGCATCATACTTGAGGTCATCATAGGGGTCAGGGTACTCATCTACAACCGTTAAGCCACCCCACTCAGTGAGGTGTTATCACTTCCCTTACGCTTACGAGCGACAGCCTCTTTCAATCTTGCCTCGCTGCGGGGACCGAAGCCGGATAGCTGGCGAATGCGCTGCTGATTGGCCGCCCACCACAGCTTTTCAGGAGTGTCGATACCCAACTCTTCGTAGAGACGAATGGCTGTACGCGGGCCGACGTGTTCGATTGACAACAAAGAGCGCACACCGGGCGGGAGGGATTGCATGCTTACATCGTTGAAGAAGGTCATGGTACCGGTCTGGACAAGCTCGCTAATACGTGCGCGTAGACGCTCGCCCAACCCCGGAACGGGCAAGGCCTCCCCACGAGCAAGAATCATAGCCGCCGGTTCAGTCAAGTCCAGGACGCCACGTGCCGCATTACGATACGCTTGAATACGGTAGGGATTGCTATTTTGAGCCTCTAACAGGCTGGCGATACCAGAAAGCACCTCAGCAATCTGACGATTAGTGACCATGGGACGGCTTTCCGGCTCCGGTTCTAAACCGGGCAAAGTCGGTTGTACAGGTTGTTTGCGCTGCACAAGTGATGCAGCAGGAACAAGCTGAATTGTCTGAGTCAGTTGCAAAACGCTCATATTGACCAGTTCTCTTTCTCTGGAAGTTGATCTATCTTAAAAAGCATACTCCAGTAACTTATCTTTGCTAAAGTACGATAAGAGCTGAGTTAGTGTATAAAGTACATTGAATTCATGTTCTAATTGTAGCACAAAATCGGAATTATGTCAAATACAAACTGTTGACTTCCTCTGAAAACGCTGTTATACTTTCCTATAGGCAACACAAAAGCCTCTTGAAAGGTGGATTCTTGATGCAAGTCCCCACTGTTACCCGCGCTGCGAACTGCAGATAAACGACTTGCTTTGTGACTTGAGAGCCGAAAATAGACGCTGACAGAGATTGGAGCCTGTTACTCATGTGCAGGTTTCGTTCTGGTTCATCTATGGCCTCGAGTGGCGAGTAGTTCAGTTCTTTGGGTCAGGTGGGTGTTGTTTTTTCACCTTTGTTGCCTTGTCTACCTCACCTCTGGCTTCTTTCTAGATGCAGTTCTCCTGCGCCTCACTAACCCACATTCCCTATGCATTTCAGTATGCCTTGCTGTCCCATGAAAGACGAACATAGCGATACCTTCGAGGGTATCGTCTTCAAGCTGGTTGCTAGAAAGAGCCTGTTTTATGTGTAAACAGTCATATTCGACATTTGTAATGGATCTTGTCCTTTCCCTTTGCGCGGCCAATTTTGTCGCGCCTTCGATGTCTCAAATGAGGTACAACCTATCGAAGCGAAAGAAGAGATCCAGCATTGGGAAAAACATACAGGAGAATTCCGCGTTCGGGTGAAGAGGAGTATGCCCAACCGCGTTTTGTGCGCAAGCAGCGAGCCTCTACGGAAGAGATGTTCAAGTGCAGGCATTGTCACCGGTTTGTCTGCCCACCTGCTTGTGGCACGCATCATCGCAATCACTGTCCGTTTTGCCTATTCTCACGTCATGTCGATGACCGGAGACCAGGAGATCGGATGAGCGCCTGTGGGGGAAGCATGGAACCCATCGGCAGCTTCCAGCGCAGTAAGGGAGAGTATGTGCTCGTCCATTGCTGCCTCGATTGCGGATTGGAACGCTTCAACCGCATTGCAGCGGACGACGATTTCGACCTCGTGCTTGCGTTGCCATCGCTCCCGCCGCTGACCAGCAGCGAGGTGAAGGCCCAACGTTTGGAAGGGGAACTTGGTGAGGAGTCCGACAAGCACCAGGTAGCCTGAGTAAACTGAGAAGGATGGAAGACGAAGGGCGCAGGCAAGCTGACGCCCTTCGGCCCACCCCACCAGAATTCACAAACCCTGGTAGACCATGCGACGCGTGCGATTTTTTCGAAGCATGATGACCGCAAGGGTCATCATGCGGCGGGAGCGGTCACCATGCTCACTTGCCAAGACGTATTTGAAGATGCATAATTTGATGAGAAACGCACACACTACCCAATAAGGAGCATATAAACATGACATTGCGTGCAACCTGTGTCTCTCAAGACCCGACAAACTATTTTCTGCCCAAAAGGGATGAAGACCAGCCTCTGCGTATCTCAGACGTACTATTACGAGTCAACCAGAGTCATAAAGATGTCTTTGCGGACATGATCCGTTTGGCGACCCATAGTAAGTGGAGCCATGCCGCCTTAGTCTATCTGTTGAGCGAGCCATCAAAAGGGTACGATAATATGTTCCTGGTCGAAGCTCGTACCAAAGGCATCCATATCAATAGCTGGCGTAACGAAGTTATTCCCTATAAGCAGTTCACCTCGGGCATTAAACGGCTTCCGCTTGACTGGTACGTCGAGACACCCTATGAGAAATCGAGACGTAACTGCCATGATCCTGAAGATGAACACGGCATTGAATACCTGCGCCATGTACGGGGTATCGCAGTTGATCAGATCAATGGCTTGTTTGATCACAAAACGGTCAATGAGATAGCAGCTCTTTATGTTGAGCGAGCAGCGAAAAGGCATCTAAGCGCGGTACCGCAGATAGCAGAGGTTGCGGATGCAGTAGCAACCTTCTTTAAGAAATGGGATGCCGCCGACGATGCGAAAAGGCGAAAATACAGAAATGACCCGCAAAAGTCGAAAAAGTATATCGCCCGTTTCATTTGTAGCGGCCTCATCCAATATAGCTTCTTTGAGGCATTGCGCATCCGCATTATCAACGATATGAAGGTTACAGAGTACCGCGAAGCGGCCATGAGCAACCTGAGCAATATGCAGCGTGTGATCTTCCGTGAAGACCCCGAAGATGTAATCGGGAAATATATACGCGATATCCAGGCAGGTCGGCTGGATATCGCCGAGCCCACACCTGATGACGTGCTTGATCTGCTGAAAACGGCCGTGCCTGCCGACTTCAACAATAGCCCACATCTGCAATGGAAGTATGTTATACGCAAAGGCATCGTCTGGCAGATTCATGAGGCACGCGAAGGCTATACGGCACAAACTGAGGATGAAGAGCAACTGCTAGAGTTGATGAAGCCAGAGCATATGAAAGAAGCTACGCACTGAATGTACATCCCTAATGATGATCCCGTGGTGGCCTTTACCCTAGCACACTATCCTCAACGTGCCAGCCTCCAGGCCATGGCTCATCTCGCATTTGATCGTTTACCCCTTGCCACCACAGAAGGACTACGCTTCTGGCGTTTGCTCGGCGTAGGCAAAGGACGAGCGTTTGATCCACATGCCGACTTCCAGCGTTATGCCATGTTTACAGTATGGGACTCAGTGGCGACCTTGAAACGCTTTGAGCAGTCCTCCAGGGTGATGCGACGCATACGCCAACACGCCGACGAGGTGTGGAGCGTACATATGCGTCCAGTGCGCTGGCACGGTCAATGGGGTGGACGCAAACCATTCGCTGGGGTACCACTTGCTCCACCACCAGAACCTGGGCCGTGGGTCATACTGACCCGCGCTACCATTCGCCCGACAAAGATAACAGCTTTTCTTCAAGCGGTACCTGCAGTCTCGGCACATCTTCTCCAACAGCCCGATCTCCTACAATCGGTGGGTGTAGGTGAGGCACCTCTCTTGTATCAAGCAACGCTCAGCGTGTGGCGCACATTACCGGCCATCACCGCCTTCGCCTATGGTACGGCTCCACATATGGAGGTCATACGGCGGACGCGACGTGAAGGCTGGTATCGCGAAGAACTGTTTGCACGCTTTCGTCCCATTGATACGTGGGGAACGTGGGATGGTGTCAATCCTCTAGCCGAGTTTTTGCCCTTGTCCTAAAACACAGTTTTGCTTCACGAAAACACTGCGCATACCGGAAGGTGATCGCTTGCTTTGTGACCATTGACACCTACGGCTTTAACGATCACATAGGACTTGGTCAGACGCAAGGCAAGCTCAGGACTAGCAAAAATGAAATCAATGCGACAGGCAGGCGACTGAGCGGGATAGGTAAAGCCGGGTTTAGCAGGGTTCATGTGACGGTAGCAGTCCACGTAGCTAGCCTCTTGAAGAAGTTCCAGACCCGCACGAGGAGCATACAGTGGACTCGTAGAGTCTGCAATTGTCGAAAGTACAGTATTATGCGGGATGGTTTTGAGAAGGCGTATGGTCGAACGGGTAATGAAATCAAGCTCTGAACGGGCCGCCAAATCAAGATATTTTTTGAGATAGGGTTGCTGAGGATCCATCACATAAGAGAGCAGTTGACTGACTTTGAAGCTCTCTCCGCGGGCAATGGCGTTAAAATCGCCCATGAGCAGGTGAGGTGTCCCCTGGCGAGCGGCCATGATACGCAGAATTTCCTGCACTTCTGCACGCCTAATGCGATCACTCTCCGCACGCCGATGGAAATCAGCGGTTAAATGCACGACAAAGACGGTGAGAGGGGTGCCATCAACTTCTTCGACAGAGACTTCCAGTAGATGCTCTTTGGTTAAGAGGCCGGGACGAGCATGCATATGCACATCAACAATCGGCAAGCGGCTCAATACGCCTACGTGCCAGTCTTTCTCATGTCGTGCCTGCCCACTTAAGCGAAGATGCATGCCAAGTTCACCAGCAAGTTGCTCGGCTACCCCCAGATTCGTTGCCTCGATCAGCCCAATGATGTCAGCCTGTGTTGCCTTTATGATCGTGATCAATTCGTCAGTACGCTGAGTGCCACCTGTTTGGATGTTGTAAGAGAGAATACATGTCATCTATAGGTCGTCTTTCTGCCTTGATGCACCTGTGAAAAGCAGCAAACATCTAAAGCATAACACATAATCGAACTTACCATCGGAAAATGAGTGATTGTGGTAAGAAACACATTTATAATGTGGAAACCTTTCTTGACTATGACTTAGGGCTATGTTAGGATTTGATTGGCCTCATCTATACTTTTCTTTGATAGACATCGTATATTAGGAATAGGTAAGTGCAAGAGATTTTTCTGTCACCTGTAACATCTGCTCAGGAGGCGTATTATGATGAAGAGTGATCGTATTGGAGAGCAATTTGGCAACTACCGCTTGGAGCGTTTGTTGGGAAGAGGCGGATTTGCTGACGTTTATTTAGCTGATCATATCTACCTGCATACTAAAGCCGCTATTAAGATATTACAGACACGCCTGACAGATGAAGATAATGCGAAGTTTCTGCAAGAGGCCCGTACCATCGCGCAGCTCGTTCACCCACATATTGTGAAGGTCTTAGATTTTGGCCTGCAAGAAGATACGCCTTTTCTGGTGATGGGTTACGCCCCCAATGGAACGCTACGCTCACAGTATAGAAAAGGAGTCATGCTCCCCCCTCATATTATCCTACCCCATGTGAAGCAAGTAGCATCTGCATTACAGTATGCTCATGATCATAGGATAGTCCATCGCGATATTAAACCTGAAAATATGCTGCTTGGGCATCATTCCGAAGTGTTACTGAGCGATTTTGGTATTGCCTTCGTGACGCAAAGTTCACGCTATAGCAATGCCATGGAATCGGTGGGGACGGCAGGCTACATGGCTCCTGAACAAATTCAGGGGAGAGCGGTGCCCGCCAGCGATCAGTATTCCCTCGGCATTGTAGTCTATGAGTGGCTGTCCGGTGACCGCCCCTTTCATGGAACATTTACTGAGATTGCCAGTCAGCATTTGTTTGCCCAACCACCACCACTCCGTCAAAAGAATCCTTCGCTCTCACCCGATATTGAACAGGTAGTGATGGTGACCCTGGCAAAAGAGGCCAAGGCACGCTTCCAGAGCATACAAGCCTTTGCCAATGCCTTTGAGCAGGCGTGTGGAGTAGATGCACCAACCTACATTACCCCGCCTGCAAGTTCCCCTAAGTTTGATACGACTCGTGCAGCTACGCCTCCAGTGCTTGAAGTACCACCAGCAAGACCAGCACATGAGCAGACGCTAGCAGCTACACCGTCTCAGCCACCAGCACAACAACATCCTCTTGTATCGTCAGTATATACGCCACAAGCACCACCAGAGCAACAATCGACGTCGAAAGGGCCATCGCGGCGCGGCTTTTTAATAGGAGCAGCAGGTCTGGGTGCAGGCATAGGTCTGCTCCTGATTGCTGGTGGGGTAGCATGGTGGGAAGTTGGTCAACGTTCTACAACGGCATCTACTACGAAGACAACTCCAGCCACGGGCACTCCTCCTACTCATTCCAGTTCCCCTGCAGTCAACTCAAATTCAACCCCAACGGTTCCTTCTGGCGGGACAACTCCACAGCCCCAGACTCCGACTCCGACTTCTACACCTACCTCTACTCCGACTCAGCCAACTTCCTCTATAGGCAATCTTCTGTACACCTACCGTGGTCATAGTGGACTGGTCTATGCTGATACGTGGTCACCCAATGGTTCACGTGTAGCTTCCTGTGGTCAGGACAAAACTGTGCAAGTTTGGGATGCCACAACGGGGGGTAATGTCGTCACATATCGTGGACACACCAACGAAGTATACGCACTCTCCTGGTCTTCCCAACAACTTATTGCCTCTGGGAGTGAGGATCACACTGTACAGGTCTGGAATGCCTCAAGCGGAAGCCGACAGTATAGCTATACCAATCATACTCTTCCTGTCTATACAGTAGGATGGTCGCCTGACGGACAACGCGTAGCTTCTGGCAGCGGGGATAAAACGGTTCAGGTCTGGGATGGAACAACAGGAGGGAATGCCGTGGCCTATACAGGCCACACTGACATAGTGAGAACGGTAGGATGGTCACCCGACGGATCACGCCTTGCCTCCGGTAGCGAGGATGGCACGGTACGAGTATGGAACGCCAGCACAGGAAGCACCTCTCTAATATATAGAGGCCATACGGGCGGTGTACTCATCGTGGCATGGTCACCCGACGGAAACTATATTGTCTCCGGTGGGCGAGATGCCACGGTGCGTGTTTGGAATGCCAGTACAGGCCAGACTGCTCTGGTGTATACAGGGCATAGCGCACGAGTCTGGAGTGTCTCATGGTCACCCAATGGACAGCGCATCGCCTCAGGAGGGAGAGATAATACCGTACAGCTTTGGGATGCCCTGACAGGCAGCAATGCCTACACCTATCGCGGCCATACAGATGTCGTATGGAGCGCATTGTGGTCTCCCGATGGCAAGTATATTGCGTCGGCGAGCAATGATACGACGGTGCAGGTGTGGGTCGCGAGCTAACTTTCTTGCGCTGTGAAGGCCAGGGTGATGACGACCTTATTCTGTGCAATAGCAATGTTTGCCAAATTTGGTGGCTCGACTCCGAAGTCCGTCATATAAATGGTGCTAGTTGCTGTTCCTGTGATCGTCTTACCCTCTACCTTTCCTTGCACATCAAATGTCTCTTTGTTGGTTTTGCCGTGCAGCGTCAGATTACCGATCAGTTGAAAATGAACAGTTTGTCCGTCACTATAGCTCACTGGTAAGCCTTGTGTACTGACAGAAATGAACGTTGCATACGGATAGGTATCCGTTTCCAGAGCGTGCTGCCGAACGTAGCGATCACGCATCGCAGCATCCGTTTGCACCGTTCTCAAATCGACCGTCACATTCATCGCTGCAATGAGTGGGGAAGTGCCAGTTCGTATGTGGAAACTGCCCTGCACTGAGTGCGTCGTACCAATCGCATCATTATTCGGTTTATTTTGGAAGATCAGGTTTTCATACACGCTATAGGATGCTGTAGTCTGGGCAGGCACAATCTGAAATGTCTGTAGACCTACTAAACTCACTGATGGAATGGGCGTTCCCGTTACTGTTACAGCTCCCGGTGCAATATGGGTCTGGTTGACGCTACTGGCAAAGTGCGTTGTGTACAGCATACCCGCGACGATAATCACAAGAATAGCACCGCTCCCGGCCAACCAGATATAAAGCTTCTTCATAGTTCCTCCTCCTAAGGATATTCAAGACTCTACTTCTCACATTAGCCCCATCGTACGGGAACAAGATTGGAAATAGATTAGAAATGCATGTGAAATTCCTCACGAGCCAACTGGAACTGTAGGCTGCATTCTCTACGAGAATCTTCTCATAGCTTTCCAACAGCATTCTGATGAAGGAGAGGTATGCTTGAGGATATAAGAGAGGATTGAACCGACGACGAAACAGCAGATTTTCCTGAAGATGATTATTAAGTATAGTGAATGGAATTATTCCGGAAATTCTAAGGGATAGAATACACGATGCATATGATGAATACAATAGTTGAAAGATATTGCTGAACGGCTATACCACTCACACCGCACGCCCCCAGCCCTTCTCCTCGGCGAATGCTACCATCTCAGCCTGGACATCTGCCGGGATCAGGTCCGGCTCGCCCAGCTTGAGGGCCAGAGCCAAGTAGTAGACCCTCGCAGCCTGCTCCGCCGCCACACAGCGGTCAAACGCCAAGCGAATGTCCTGACCAACACAGAACATGCCATGGTTCTTCCAAACCACACCGAAATGGTCACCCATCGCCTCAAGCGTAATGCGGGCGAAGTCAGGGTTACCACTCTTAAGCGACGGGGCGACAGCGAGACCCTTACCTGCAAATAGATACACAAAGTTACCCAGAATGTTCGGAATGGTCAGGTTCAACGTATAGAGGACGTTAACGTATGGAGACTCCACATGCACGCAGCCTCCAACCCAGGGATAAGTGCGATACGCCATCGTGTGGATCGCCCTCTCCGAGGTCGGTTCGTGGATACCATGCACTTTCTGACCCTCCATGTCCACGGTCACAATGTCGTCCGGCCCCATATTCACATATGGCACGCCGCTAGCCGTAACCAACACATAGTCAGTTCCAGGGATGCGTGCGCTGAAGTTCCCCTGGGAATGCATGACCATCCCCATTGCCTCGGCCTGGCGGGCTACCTCTACAATATCCCGGCGTAAGGACACATCATCAGGTATCACAGATAGAGTCCTCCCATTTCAATCGAGTACAGTTGCCGAACAACATAACCCTCATCTCACTACTTGGTTCTGGCTTGCATCTGATATGATGGTTTGTTTCATATTATCACACCTTTTAAGTTACATCCTTGTGAAGAAATGCGTATTTCAGACACATTCTAGTCAATCTCAGCCATCGTTTGTTTTTTATTCTCATGCTATCATTGTCTTAGAAGCAATGATGCCTCCTCACCTTTTTCCACGTAGTACGGTGGCTGCCCGCTGAAGATTCTCAGTGGGCAGCCCTGTTTTGCTTTACTCGCGTTTTAAGGGTTTGGGCGGATAAGGGTCACTCCTAAACAATATTATTGCAAACATTTTATGTAAAGTTCACACATCTTCTATGGTAAAGAAGCTAGAAATGGTCAGTTATTCTTCATGGCATCTCCTCTTTCTCCAGTACAGCATCAGATTACTTTAGGGCGTCAGATTACTTTTCCTGTCTCATTGCAGCCCTTGAGACAAAAAACCTTTGGTGTCTTCTGGTTGGGTTCATTTCTCTCAAGCATCGGCTTCTGGGTGCAGTCGGTCGGACAAAGTTGGCAAGTATTGCAATTGACGAACTCAGCCTTCCTTCTTGGCCTAGTTAGTTTTGCCGCGCTGCTGCCCAATATTGTCCTGTCTCTCTTCGGTGGCGTCATTGCAGACAGGGTTCATCGGCGCCCCCTGCTGATAGGTACTCAGATTATCTTTCTGGGTACGGCGACATCGTTAGGCATCTTAACCACATTGCAGCATATCACCGTCTGGCAAATTATTATGATGGCACTCATCAATGGAACATTTAATACGGTAGGCTTCCCGGCTTGGCAAGCCTTTATTGGCGAGCTTTTGCCGCCAGAGCAACTCAAACAGGGCATTGCTTTAAACTCCATGCAGTTCAATCTCTCGCGAGTCATCGGTCCTGCCCTTGGCGGCCTTTCAATCGGCATATTCGGCATCGCAGGCTCCTACTACCTCAACGCCATCAGCTACGTAGCCGTGATTATCCCGCTGTTGCTGATCCATCCCATGCGGATGCAGCACAGAAACCGCCAGCAAGGGATATGGCAAGATCTCCGTGAGGGACTGAACTATGTCGGGAAGCGTCCATCATTGCAGATAGTCCTGCTACTCCAATTCATGATTGCCTTCCTCGTCTTCCCATACGTCATACTCTTGCCTGTCTTCGCACGTGACATTTTTCATATAGGGGCACCAGGTTTGGGCTTGCTGAACTCAGCATCTGGTATTGGTGCGCTGCTGGGAGCTCTCCTCCTGGTAGTACTGAGCCAACGTCTAGAGCGAAGAAAGCTCCTGCTGATCATCCTGTGTGTTCTAGGTGGCTTGACAAGCCTCGCTTTCGCCCTGGCAAGCGCATTGGACGCTGCGCTGTTGGTCCTAGTCGCGTTAGGTGCTTGTACGGTGATGTCGACGATCACCACGAACACGACTTTGCAAATGCTCACACCAGAGGAGATGCGAGGGAGAGTGTTGAGTATCTGGATGATGACCGCATTAGGTCTAGCACCCTTTGGGAATCTTCTCGCTGGTTGGGTCGCCCAATCTCTTGGGGCACCTTCGACGCTGATGATAGGTGGCAGCGTATGTGTTATGGGGGCATTACTCATAGCGATACCCTACAAGAGGCGAAAGGCAAGCACCGTGCAAGCATGCTCGCGCAGTTGTAGCACGCAATGATACCTGGGTCTATGTCCTTCCGGGTGAAATACGGGATACATCTGTAGGGGCGCCATTCATGGCGCCCACGTGTCAGGCCATCCCACGCTTTTGGGCGCCATGAATGGCGCCCCTACAATCACCCGCAAGGATGGAGAGCCTGATACCTCTCTCATCGGCACTCCCATGCTTGCTGTCGTACTTCTAAAGGAGAAAGTCCGGTTGCCTGGTGCACACGCCGTGAGAAATGGTAGCTTGTCTGAAAGCCACAGCGTCTGGCAATCTCGCCCACGCTCAGTCCGGTCTGTCTCAGGAGGTCGATTCCTTGTCCCACTCGCCGCTCCCAGAGATAGGCCATGGGCGTGGTATGCAGCTGCTGCCGGAACAAACGAATGAGATATGATGGACTAACTGCCGCCGCTGTAGCAATCATATCAAGCGTCAGCGGCTCAGCTGCGTGCGCGTGAATGAAATGGCGTGCATTCTCGATTGCTGGATCAGGCGGCGTTGTGGCCCCGTTCATAAGGAGTTCACCTTCGCCGATGTAACGCCAGATCATCTGCACAGCCAGAGCTTTCAGCAGAACGGGAGCAGTTGAAAGCGGAGAGTGCTTCAGAGCCAGTGCTTCACGTATAAGGTCGACCATCGTTGCAGAGAGTAGCAGAGGCCAGGGTAGCCCAACCATGCGGGTAACAAGTGCCTCTGAAAGTTGCGGGAGAAAGATGTGCAGCCAACTATGCCACGTCTCGCATTCCTCAGCGAATGTGAAACGCTCTTTATGTCCGGGGAAAAGGACACAGACGGTGTCAGCAGGTACAGTGTGTGGCACGTCGTCAATCCAGACCATCATATGTCCAGAGTGTAGCATGACCAGTTGGAGGTTACGTTGCAAACGCGGGCCAAAAGCTCCACCCGCCGGATAGGTTACCTCGCCGACATTCACCTCTTCAGGCCAAAAGTACTCGTCATCAACCATCGTGTGGATCCTTCCACGTACAGCCCCTATCTTACGCTCTGACCGTGGCAAGTCTAGTACATCGTTTTTCTCAGACTTCGTCTGATAGAGCGCATTGTGTAAAGAGAGTATACCATTACCGTATATATTTCATGTGGTTCCATGTGCAAGAATGGATACTTTATTTCCGAGAGCCCCGGCCTATGCAGGCAAATGAAAGGCATAGAGTTGGCCGTCGAACGAGACCACATAGACCACCCCGTTCGCCACCGTCGGCGAGGAGTAGATAATGTCGTTAGCAGGGGGAGAGTGCCATAGTAGGGTACCAGCGCTGGCATTGAAGGCATATAGCATCTTGTCATCTGAGCCAATATAAACGACGCCATTGGCAACCGCAGGCGAGGATTCAATGCCACGCCTCGTCTGCGCAGACCAGATGGGTGAGCATGGCAACGTCGAACTCTCGCACCTTGAGATATTGAAGGCATACAGTGTGTGATCTTGGGAGCCAATATAGACCATCCCGTTTGCTACGGCAGGTGAAGAGGTGATGTCTTTGTCAGAGGAGACGCTAATGGAGGCCTTCCATGCGGGCAGGCAGGAGGGGTTCCTCGCACAGGTGGCAATGTTGAAAGCATACAAGGTGCCATCGGAGGAGCCGACGTAGACCTCTCCGTTCGCCACGGCAGGAGAGGAACCGATAACGTTCCCTGTAGCTTGAGAGGTCCACCAAGGTGCGCCCGTCTGGGCGTCGAAGACATACAGCTTGCCGTCGTTGGAGCCGATGTAGACCTCTCCGCTCGCCACGGCAGGCGAAGAGGCAATCGGTCCCTTCGTAGGAGCCTTCCACAGTTGTTTGCCCGTCTGAGCATCGAAGGCGTAGAGATTGCCATCAGCCGAGCCGACGTAGACCTTCCCAGCAGCCACAGTCGGCGAAGAGTTAGCGGAATTAAGAATGAAGCCTACCCACAGTTGTTTGCCTGTCTGAGCATTGAAAGCGTAGAGATTGCCGCCTGCCGAGCCAACATAGACCATATTGCCTGCTACAGCGGGCGAGGAATAGATGGGACCATCTGTGGGAGCTCGCCACAGTTGTTGGCCTGTCTGAGCGTTAAAGGCATACAAGTAGGTGTCGAAGGAGCCGACGTAGACCACTCTGTTCGTCACGGCTGGCGAGGAATAGATGGGACGTCCCATGGAGGCTGACCAGTCGGGAACGAGTTGAATCACGTTCCCAGGGGCCAGTGTCTGTTCATGAGGGTTGTAGCGTGTGTGTTGCACATCGTAACCAAACATAGCACCAGGGGAGCTGGAATCATGATACATGACTGTTGGTGTAAGATTGCCTCCATACAGGACGAATCTAGATGAAGCGAGCGCAACGATACTTCCCATGATGACCAAAAGCACCAAGCCAATGAGAAGGGCTGCGTTGCTCCTAGCGGAACGACGATGAGAGGAACGTTCTGTTGGGGAAGCAGTTGGCAACAGGGGTGCGGCTGATGGTGGTGGAGAAGATGTCTCCGGGTAAGGTGAGGGCATGACATGCTGATTGGCAGAAGCAGGTGATGCAGCAATGGTGAACGAGTTCTTTGGGAAAGATAACATCCTTTCGTTCGCAGGGAGCTGGCCTGAGGTTTGGGATGCAGCCTCTGAAGACGCAGGCATGGGCAGTGGTGGCTTGGTATCTGCATCGGAAGGAGTAGCAGGTGGCTCTGGCAGGGAGGGAGGAACCAGTACAGCAGAAGAAGATGAAAGTGCTTCATTCGGCAGACTAGGCGCATGTTCAGATGGTGTTCCTTGCACTTCCGAGGAGGGTACCTTGCTCCACAAAACAGTGGTATACGTTGCTCCTGTCGCTTGACTAGCTTGCTCCAAGACCACGGCGAAATCCTGCACCCGTTCAAAGCGTTCTTGTGGCTCTTTGGCCAGCGTTTTGAGTACCGCCTCCTCGATAGCAGGCGAGAGCGTTGGAACTCGTTCCCGTAAAGGAGGGGGTAGTGTCAGAACGTGTTGCGTGATGAGTTCTATACCCGTACCATTAAAGGGACAGGTGCCGCAGAGCCATTCATAGACGACGATACCTAGCGCATACTGATCGCTGGCTCGTCGTGGATGACCCTTGCACTGCTCAGGAGCCATGTAGGGAAGGGTTCCAGCCACCCGCTGAAGGCTTTGATCATGGGTGCTTTTGGCAATGAGAGCTATGCCGAAGTCACTCAGCAGGATGTGCTGGGATTGTCCTACCAGTATGTTTTCTGGTTTGACATCACGATGGATCAAGCCCTGGTCATGCGCATACTGTAGAGCGTCTGCCAGTTGCTTCACATAAGAGACAATAGTTGACAAAGGCACTTGCGTGCCCTTGGGATGTCGCTGGCGCAACGTGCCGTAGGGCGCATAGTCCATAACCAGATAGAGAATGTCATCTTCGGACCCGAAGTCCCGCAAAGCCACGATATGCTGATGCTTCAGGTTAATGGTGCGTGCCTCGGTGATGAATTGCTTCATCTCTTTGGGGCTAAGCTGTGCCTTCAAGACTTTGACTGCTACCTGAGTATGCTCTTGTTCGTCTTCACCGAGGTAGACGTCGCCAAAGCTGCCTTTTCCCAAGAGGCGGATTAAGCGGTAACGTCCTAACTGCTGTCCAATTCGATCAGTCATGATACCTACCTCAGAATGGCTTACGCCCTCGTATCTAGACACCCTGCACTCAAAATACGGCCCCTCCCCTCTAGGATAGCAGAGATCGTGAAAAAAATGGAGGGAACATTTCACTATACGAATGTGAACTATCACACATCTAAAAAGTAACCATTCAGTAGGGCTAGGCTCTTGCAGAATCAGGGCCGAATCTGCTACAGTAGCAGCATGACGAAGGATGAAGAACTCGAACGGCTCTTCTTGCTTCACCGTTTGCCCATGTTGAAGCCTATGTATGAGTGGCTGATCCTGCGCTTGGGAGCGATGCGCTTCGAACGCGCCTGTTTAGGGTAGTAGCGATGGCAAGAAGCATCAGCCATCCACCCAAGATGAGCGCGCTCCATTTGGCGCCGACCCCTTGAACCACCATTCCCCCAATGATGGCTCCCACCGATTGGGCACCCTGCATCACGAATTGCACCGTGCTGCTGGTGCGACCACGCATGGAATCAGGCGTGGCCATCAGCTGATAGCTATTGAGTGAAACGGTATACATCGGACCAACAAACTCTTCTGCCGCAGCGATGAAGCCCATGACAAGAGCACTGGGGGCAATCGCATAGAGGGGAAACATCAGGGCTTCAAGCCAGAGCATACTGATCGTAATCTGTCCGAAGCTCACATACTTCCGCACCCAGTTGCTGACAAGATTCCCAAGGAGAGCGCCTACAGCCGCCGCTGTAAAGATAGCGCCGATGCCACTGGAGGAGGTATGGAGGTCTCTGGCAAGCACCAGAATGACAAGGTAGCCTGCACCATAGCGCAAGCTATCTGCTCCATTCACCAGAGTAAGAAATCGGAGGAGCGGCTGTTTCCACAACCACGCAAAGCCTTCGGCAACAGCCTTGTGCAGTGGAAGACTCGTACCTTCCCTCCTGCCCTGGAAATCCCCACGAATGAGGCCCAGTGAACACACCGACGCGCCAAAGGAGATGGCATTCACCAGGAATGGGAAGACCTCCCCAAGACTATAGAGCGTACCCCCAAGGAGTGATCCAAAAGTGCGAACACAGGAATACGCTGCCTGCGATTGGGAAAGAGCAACTGGGAGTTGCTCTCGCGTCATCACATTGGGCAGCGCAGCAGTATTGGCGATGCTAAACATCGTTCCGAGAATGCCTGCAATGGCCACAACGACATAGATCTGCAGCATGGTCAGGGCGTGGAACCAAAAAGCGAGAGGAATGGTCAGTGTGATGAACATGCGTCCAGCATCACAGATCACCATCGTCCTTTTCCGGTTCCACTTGTCTGTGAGCACGCCCGCAATCGGGCTGACCACAAGAACAGCGATGGTGCTCAAGCTCACGGCAATACCTGCCTGGACCACAGACCCCGTGAGGGCTAAGACCAGGAGCGGGAGTGCAATGGATTGCTGCTGATTTCCGATATACGAAACAAGTTGGCCCCCCTGCAAGAGCAAGTAGTTGTGATTACGCCAGAGAGGCGGTGAGGTGGTTTCGTGCTCGTGAGACTTCATCGACGGAAAAACTCCATTCTCGCATATCTTTTCCAGACAACACACACAAAAGCCGTGGGCAGCTCTTGCTCCTCGCCCAACGGCCTTCTCGCAGGTGAGAAATGGAAGGAAAAAGAAAAGCCGCAGGCGAGATCATTTCGTGTCACCCACGGCTTGTCGACTTGACGTTCTGCTACGTTATCTCTAGTTTCGTGCCAACGTCTTTCCCAAAAAAGGGCGCAGTACGACCTTGGGCGACACGAAACGTATCAACAACCTGCACGCTCCCACGAGAGCGAAAGCATCCCCCCGCGATGAGCTTCGTTGTCGCGCTAGCCATACACATCCCTTTCTTCTCTTCTGTGCTGGAATCCTCGTGCTGCCTAGAGCAGCAACTACGATTAAGATAGCATGCCTATTTTCGCGTGTCAACCGATCTCTGTTCGCTGGCTTTAGATGATCCTAAAAGTCGCCACAACTCTCGCCTAGTTATCGTGAGTCGGCTTCCTAACTGGTTTTGTATTATCAAGTTGAGATAATTGACGTTTCGCACTGATAGGCCCATTTAACAAATACGTGGCAAGGGATCGCCAACCAACATATCCAGTACACGCATGCCTCCAATATCGGTACGTAAGAAGACTAGGCCCGCAGGTTCGGCCTGGACGGTGCCAATGAGGGCAGCCTCGCGACCGAGGGGATGTGAACGCATGGCCTGAAGGGCAGCTTGTGCCTTTTCAGGTGCAACAATGGCGAGCAGTTTGCCCTCATTAGCAATGGTCAGAGGGTCAAGACCCAGAATCTCGCAGGCACCACGCACTTCGGGATGCACAGGGATAGTGTGTTCATCAAGGGCAATGGAGACCTCGGAGCCTAAAGCCATTTCATTTAAGGATGTAGCTACACCGCCGCGTGTGGGGTCTTTCAGACAGTGAACACCTTCACCGGCTGCTGCCAGTATATCAGCTACCATAGTATGTAGCGGAGCAGTATCACTCTCCACTTCGGTTTCGATATCGAGTGCTTCACGGGCCAGCATGATGGCGATACCGTGATTGCCGACAGGGCCGCTCAGCAGCACTTTGTCTCCTGGTTGCAATTGCGTCTGCCCAATTTGCCAGTTGACTCGCAGCACGCCTACACCTGCTGTGTTGATGAACAACCCATCGGCTTTGCCGCGCTGTACTACTTTGGTATCGCCAGTGACGATGGCAACACCAGCTTCGGTAGCTGCTTGCGCCATTGAGGCCACGATACGGCGCAGGTTGGCAATGGGAAAACCTTCCTCCAGGATAAAACCCGCTGAAAGATAGAGCGGTTCCGCCCCGGCCATGGCCAAGTCGTTGATAGTGCCATGAACGGCCAGTTTGCCAATATCTCCCCCAGCGAAGAACAGTGGACTGACCACGTAGGTATCGGTGGTGAAGGCCAGACGCTGACCGCTTCCCTTGACACTGAAGATCGCGGCATCATCCATTGGATCGAGGAGTGGGTTTGAGAAGGCCGGTGCGAACACACCTTCGATCAGATTATGGGTTGATTTGCCGCCACTGCCATGACTGAGGGTAATCTTTTCATCACGTAAATAAAACTTATGACGGCGAGCTTGTCTTGTGCGCTCAATCTTTTTGAGTACATCGTCAATACGCCCTGGATCGTTTGGCTTAGATGCGTCCATGGATACCTCCAGGCTCTTTTCCTTATATCTTTTTAAGATGTGACGTTGCCTATGGGAAGGATGTTCAGGCGGTCACGCTCGGCGGCCATTGAGAAGCGGCCGTAGCTATAGTAGGCGGCGCAGGCTCCTTCCGGAGAAACCATGCAGGTACCGATGGGGGTCTCAGGAGTGCAGGCGGTACCGAAGACTTTACATTCCCAGGGCTTGATGACACCCTTGAGTACTTCACCACATTGGCAGGCTTTGGGGTCGGCCACACGCAATCCAGGCACCTCGTAGCGTAATTCGGCATCCCAGTCGGCAAACTCGGAGCGCAACTTCAAAGCACTGTGTGTAATGAAGCCTAGACCACGCCACTCGAAGAAGGGCCGCAATTCCATCGTACGGGCCATGGCTTCCAGGGCTTTCACATTGCCGTTGGGACGCACGACTCGCGAGTATTGATTCTCAACTTCGGCCCGGCCTTCGTGGAGCTGTTTCACGATCATATAGATGGACTGGATGATATCAAGCGGCTCAAAGCCAGCGATCACCACGGGTTTATGATGGTCACGTGCCACAAAGTTGTAGGGCCGCATACCGATCACCATACTGACATGACCTGCACCAATAAAGCCATCCAACCGCAGGTCGGGTGAGTCGAGAATAGCTTTCATAGCGGGGATGATGGTCACATGATTGCAGAAGACCGAGAAGTTCTTGATACCTTCGGCCTTCGCTCGCAAGAGTGTCACGGCTGTTGAAGGTGCGGTTGTCTCAAAACCGATGGCGAAGAAGACGACCTGACGATCCGGGTTCTGATGAGCAATTTTGTAGGCATCAAGCGGTGAGTAGACGAAGCGCACATCGGCTCCATCAGCCTTAGCATCGAGGAGGCTACCCTTCGAGCCGGGGACGCGCATCATATCGCCAAAGGTAGTGAAAATCACACCATCGGTATGGGCAATAGCGATAGCATCATCGATACGACCCATAGGCAAGACGCACACAGGACAGCCGGGTCCATGAATAAGATCAATATTACGGGGGAGTACGTCCTCGATACCATGTTTATAGATGGTGTGCGTATGACCGCCGCAAACCTCCATGAGTTTGAGCGGCTGACCATCACTCAATTTCGCAATTTCTCCACAGATGCGTTTCGCCAGTTCAGGGTCGCGGTACTCGTCAACATATTTCATGTTCATAAATGCGTTCCTCCTTGCCCTTATGCTTGCTGCAACAGTGTATGAATAACCTCCAGGAGCGCGTGATAGACTGTGGCCTGGGCCTCCTGAATACGTGGAATATGATCGCTAGGGGAATTGATACAGAAGTCCACGGCCTTCGAGCGCAGCATCTTGCCACCATCGTAACCTGCCAGCCCGACTGTCAGCAATCCCTGCTTTTTAGCCTGCTCAAGAGCCACCAGTACATTTATTGAATTGCCGCTTGTCGAGATACCAACGGCAATATCACCTTTGCGCCCATAGGCAATAACCTGGCGGGCAAAGACGTTATCGAAACCAACGTCGTTGCCCACTGCCGTGATCACGGCAATGTCGTTTGTCAGGGCAATAGCTGGCAGGGGTGACCAGTGCGGGAAAGGTGGGTTAAGTAACTCGGTCACCATGTCCTGCGCATCAGTAGTGCTGCCCCCGTTGCCGAAGGCCAAGAGAGTAGCTCCACTAGCAAAGGCACGCGCCATCGCTCGACCGGCCTCAACGATTTGTTGGAGTGAGTGAGCCAAGGTAGTGCGACGCAACTCTATCACCTCACGGCACTTTTCGAGCGTTGAGTGACGTACCTGGGCCATAACCTCCTCTATGCTGGCTTTGCCTCCCTCGAAAAGGAAGGGGTAAAAGAGGCGATCATATTCAGAGCCTTCGGCATCACTCATCGTTGGCCTCTTCTAGATTAGCAATGGCTATTCCACCATGCACCAACACGCGATCACCTGGACTAACCTCATCCACAAGGCTAATATCAATCTCTTCCGTTATGTTCTCAATCTCTACCAGTGCTAATCCTGTCGTGGCATCGATGCTCAGTACTCTAGCTGACAGGGCTTGGTCGGAACAGGTGATGCAATGGCCTTCCATGGTAAGATCGCAATGCCCTGTGTTTGATAGAGCAAGCGGTTGGTGGGAGGGCGCAATGAATTGAGGGGCACTGCGTGCGGCCCCTACATGGAGCTTGTGTTCCTGCGACATCATAGACACCCTTCAATTTGTACTCTGCCTGCATTGCGTTTCATACTAATAATCCTTCGTGTTCAAAATAGATATGCACCAGTTCCCATAGGATGTGGTAGAGTGTTTCGTGCGTTTCCTGTATTACCAGAGGGTCCTGTGATGGAACAACGAAACAGAAATCGACTTCTGTTTCTCGCAGGAGTCCACCGTTGCCGCCAAGCAGGGCCAGGGTAAGCAAGCTTATACCCTTGGCTACGTGAAGTGCCTCAATTACATTAGCACAGTTACCGTCTGGTGAAAAGCCCATAGCTATATCTTGGGGACGGGCGAGCACACGGAGTTGACGTGCAAAAGATGTATGTGTGCCACTGAGTGTCGCACTGTCATTGGTCAAGGCCAGGGCTGGTAATGCTCGCTTGCCCACAATGACCGGATGTACAAATTCGACCGAGACGTGTTGTGCATCGGTGGCCCATGCTCCATTGCCGAAGGCTAGCAAGCGCCCTCCCTGATGAAAGCGGCGTGCCATGGCCCAGCATGCCTCAGCGATTCTTGCCGCCTCGCGTGTGAAGAATATTTCTGGTATCGACATACTCTGGGCAAAACGGGCTTCTACTACTGCCTGCAGGTCAGGCAGTTCTTTGCCCTCCATCTCCGCCGTCATTGAAACACTTCCTTTCGAGTCTGCTGACCGCTAGGTAGACGCGGAAGCGTCGTGGCAGACTCGCCTTTCAAGTATACCTCACTATTCCAGGATACCCCAAGAGGTATCTTGTATAATGTCATTCAATCTGGCTTGAGTGAAGCATCTGCATCTCATCAGTGTAGGTCTGGCCCATGAGCAGTAAAGCTTTCATGGTCTCCCGTGCCTCATCTTCATTGATCTTGCTCATGGCAAAGCCGACATGAATCAACACCCAATCGCCCGGTTCAATGCCGTCGGGCCGTACCAGCGCGATGCTGACATTGCGCTTTACGCCAGAGACATCAACTTTGGCGATAGAGTTAGCGTCGTCTACGATGTTTAGAATCTGACCTGGAATACCAAGACACATATTAGCCTCCTTCGAGGGTACCCCTCTCGAGGGTACCCACAAGGGGTACCCCTTAAGTCTCGCCAGGGTACCCACAAGGGGTACCCCTACATTTATGAGTGAGTTTGTTGCAAATGGGCTGCTGCTATGGCGATTTGCCCTAGACTTAAACCTCCATCATTGGGTGGTACACGCCGATTGGTATAGACCTGAAAGCCCATTTTCTCCAGGCGTTGCAGAAGTTGCTCAAGCAGTAAGCGATTTTGAAAGACACCACCACTGAGCGCGATGACATTCAATCCGCTCTGCTCACGTGCTTTGAGACAGACTGTCGCCAACAGCTCAGCAATTGAGCAGTGGAAGCGTCCGGCAATCTGTGCGGTTGGTAGACGCTGTTGGATATCAGACACGATGGCACGGATCATCGGAGTCACATCCAAAATGGCTGGCGTGGTATCTCCAAGAGTGAACGGGTATAGCTCCGCTTGCTCAGTTAATTCAGCCTGAACCTCTAGTTCAATGGCGGCTTGACCTTCATACATGACCTCGCTGCGCAGACCGAGTAGGGCAGCTACAGCGTCAAATAAACGTCCCAGGCTGGAAGTTTGAGGGCTGTTGATGTGACGTGCAATCATCTGTGCCAGTATGCGCCACTTGAGGCGGTCAAGTTGATGCACAAAGGGGATATCTACATCCAGGAAAGCCTCTCCATACGCTCGCGCTAAATACATAGCTGCCATGCGCCAGGGTTGGCGTACAGCCTGCTCACCGCCAGGAAGTGGGACGTAGTCTAGATGTGCAAGCCGTTCAAAACCCAGCAGGTCAGCGATCAGAAGCTCGCAGCCCCACACGGCACCATCGGTGCCATAGCCTGTACCATCGGCGGCAATCCCAATGACTGGTCCACTCAGCCTATGTTCGGCTAACACGCTGGCAATATGTGCGTGGTGATGCTGAACGCCTATTTTGTGTGGGATATCTGTCTCGAGAGCATATTTCGTCGCTAGATATTCTGGGTGCAGGTCGTAAGCGATAGCTTGTGGATAAATATCGAAAAGTCGCTGGAAGTGCTCAATACCTTCACGGAACGAGGTCAGTGTTTCCAGGTTCTCTAAGTCGCCGATGTGATGACTGATGAAGGCTTGCCGTCCTTTACCCAGACAGAAGGTATTTTTGAGATGTCCACCACAGGCTAGCACGGGCATAGGAAAATCGAATGACAGTGGTATCGGTTCTGGTGCATAGCCGCGTGAACGGCGCAAGAATTGTTGGCTGCCAGCAACAACACGTATGACTGAGTCGTCGCAACGCATATGAATGTCGCGGTTGTGGGTCAGCATGCCGTCAGCAATAGATGCCAGTCGCTCTTGTGCATCCCTGTCTAGATATGCGATGGGTTCATCACTCAAGTTGCCACTAGTCATCACCAGCACTGCTAGCCGCTCAGGAGTACTAGTTGCCGCGAAGTGGTGCAGTAAGAGGTAGTGCAGTGGCGTATAGGGCAGCATGATGCCCAGCGTATTGTAGGCCGGTGCAACGCCGGGTGCAATGGGACAATTGGGACATTGCTTGAGCAGCACAATGGGACGTTTGTGACTTTGAAGGAGGGTCGCCTCAGCCTCACCGATCTGACAAATTTTGCAGGCAGTTTCCAGGTCGGGAATCATGAGGGCGAAAGGTTTAGCTTCACGATGCTTCTGTTGACGTAATCGCTGTACAGCCTCAACATTCAAGGCATCACAGGCCAGATGATAACCGCCTAAGCCCTTAATGGCGAGGATTGCTCCACTGGCAAGCCTCTGTGCAGCTATAAAAATGGGGTCTCCATATCCGGTTACTTGATCAACTGGACGTACCTGTGGACCACAAACCGGGCAGGCGTTAGGTTGAGCATGAAAGCGTCGGTTGAGTGGATCGTCGTACTCAGATTGGCAGGCTGGACACATGGGAAAGACGCTCATGGTCGTCTTATGACGATCATAGGGAACGTCCTGCACGATGGTGAAGCGAGGGCCGCAGTTGGTACAATTGATGAAGGGATACCCGAAGCGTCGATCGTGGGGATCGAACAGTTCGTGAAGACAATCAGCACAGGTAGTGGTATCCGGTGAGATGAGGGCATGACGCTCGGCTCCGGCCTGGCTATGAGCAATAGTGAAGGTCGCTTCATGGCATGGTGCGATCTGTTCAGTAGCAATGGTATCAATACGTGCCAGGGGGGGCGGATCTTCGCACAAGGCCCGTTGAAAGCTCTCAAGCGCGGCAGGAGTACCCTCGACCTCAATGGTCACACCGAGGCTATCGTTTAGCACAAAGCCGACCAGGTGCCAGCGTAATGCCTGCCCATAGACGAAGGGACGGAAGCCGACACCCTGCACAATGCCCTGCACGAGAATACGCCTGCGCTGAATTGTTGTCTCTACTGCTGATACCATCGCTTCTACCTTTTTTTCAGGATAGCGTTGTTGCTACCTGACCATGCACAAAGGCCATAAGCCATTCACACCATGTGTCAAGCCCCTCACCTGTGCGACAGCTTAACTCGAAGATTTGCAAGTGGGGGTTGATGGCTAACGCCTGTCGTTTGACCTTTGCCACATCGTAATCGACATAAGGGAGTAGGTCGAGCTTATTCACGATCATAACCTGTGAGGCTGCAAACATTTGGGGATACTTCGCCGGTTTGTCATCCCCTTCGGTGGTGCTGACGACGACAACACGTATATCTTCTCCCAGATCCCAAGCGGAAGGGCAGACCAAATTGCCAATGTTTTCGATGATGAGCAGGTGAATATGTTCGAGCTCAAGCTCTGCAAGGGCAGAGCGAATCATGTGTGCTTCGAGATGACAGGCTCCTCGTGTATTGATCTGTACCGTTTCCGCGCCTGCAGCCTCGATGCGTTCCGCATCAGCACTGGTCTCGATATCACCCTCAATCACAGCGATGCCCATGCGTCCGCGTAACCGCTCCAGCGTTCGCTCTAACAAGGTTGTCTTCCCCGCTCCTGGCGAACTCATGATATTGATAGTACGAATGCCGCGTGCGGCTAGCGACTGCTGAATTTCCTGGGCAATGGTATCATTAGCAGCCAGAATATTTTGGGCAATGGTTATTTTAGGCATTGTTAGGACTCCTGCCATACAGGTTGATCAGTGTTGACTGGCGTCGTGCGTAGCACAACTAGTTGGGCGCGATAAATCAGGCCCCTACTAGCGCGATAAATCAGGCCCCTACTGGGTTTCGATCTCCATTTCAAGGATTTGGAGTTCGGTGCCGGAAATGATGTCGTGGCTCCATTCTTGACAGGTCGGACATTGTGCAACGAAGTTCATAACGGGAAATGCGCAGTCACAGTGATGACAGCGTGCGCGATGTGGCACAGTGTCGATAAGCAACTGCGTTCCTGCTAAGACTGGCCCGAAGCTGGTCAGCATTTCAAAGCTGAAAGTCAGCGAAGCAGCAACGATGCCGCTGGCTTCGCCAATTTTCAAGCGCACACTTTTGACATGGGTTGCCTTGCATGCGGTTGCGTGTTCTTCAACGACTTCAACGATGCTCTGGGCAATAGCCAGTTCATGCATGACTAGCCTCGATCCATGACGTGTTACATAGACTGAATGCGAAGATAACGCTGAATATCAGGAAGTGATTGAATGATGACATAGGCTACGACAAGGGCAATTACCAGAAGAAGTAGCTTGAACATTATCATGTTCCTTTCTTTAGTTCGTTAGGCATGCTCCACATGATGAGGGTTTTGCGCTTGCATCACGCAACACTCTCACTTTTATTTGAGCCATGCCTTAATAAATTTTCGACAACGCTATCGAGCACTTTGACGGCTTCGTCTACAGCAGCACTCACTGGCTCACTCAGACCCATCTGCATCTCTGTGTAGTCTTCATCCGCTCCAAAGGGGGATGGTTCACAGCCAACGACGAGCGTATAGATGGGCCGGGCCCCTAACGTCCGGGCGAAGGCAAGTACTTTTACCGGATCCATACTATGGGTGTCTAGTGCTACCCGGCCTGCTGCTGCTCCTTTCTCCGGACTGATATTGTACAACTCCGGTTCGATCAGGTAAAGTGTGCCCGGCTGACCACCCCGTGGTACGGCATCGACCAGCACGAGCGCATCGTAATCTTCAAGCAGGGTATAAGCCAGCTCCATACCGCGTATGCCGAAATCGATAATCTGTACATTCTCCGGGTAGCGGTGATAATTGCGCTTCAGCAAGCGTTGGGCCACCTCGACACCAAAGCCATCATCACCCAGGAAAATGTTTCCGATGCCAGCGATAAGTATCCGTTTGGAGGTCTGTTCCACTGGTGGGTTCAGACTCATGGCGTCCTCCATGACAGGCCGATATCTTTCAGCAGTTCCACCTCCTCTGGAAAGAAGAAAAAACGATGACCCGGCAGAATGCGCTCGTCTTCTTGTTCTCTACCAGGGTCGTCATCTAGCGTCACAACTAAGTAGATACGATCCTCGAAATCCTGGCGGATTTCCTCGATACGAGCGGTCTTGCCATTGAGCAACATATCGAAAGCGTCAGCCCGTACCTTTGGATGTAAAAGCACACTATCTCCAACCTGCGCCTCTCCACCAGCTACCTGTACGGATGTTGGTGGCAGGGCGTCACTCTCTGCACTATTCATACTTTACCCTCTTTTGCTGCTGGTTTCAAGTTACGGATGGCCCCATGCAGCTTCATAAATTGTTCAGGTGAGAGACTTTCTGTGCGCTCCAATATTTCGCGAGCGCGTTCGTCCCCTTGGCGTATCTCCTGTTTCTCCTCGTCGCTCAGCGTCAGAATGCGTAACATGAGGATTTCATCAATCTCTGTACCATCGAAAAGCGGCCCTGGACTTTCCGGGGCGATCTGGGATAGTCATAGAGGATGATCGGCGACGAGAGCATGGTATCACATTCGCCCTCATTGCCGACCAGCACCGGCCAAGTGTGTATATTCTGGCAACTCTGCACGGCATCCTGCACTGCTTCAGGTGGCTCCAACAACGAAATGAAAACTCCCTGACGTACCTGCAAAAGGGTGTGGGTGGAGACGAATGATTGTAGCATAGGCGGACGCTGAATAGCTTCAGCCTGGGCTGCGTCCGTTCCTGGGTTTGTTGAGAGAGTACGATTTTCGATGTGGATACTGAGCTTGAATAGGTTTGTGTCTAGATGCTCAGCCGAGAGTATGACATCTCCTCCAAGCGGCTTCTGCTCACGCACAATCACTTCGCCAGCGCGACCCTGTTCCATCATGCGGTCAGCTGGGAAGTTTATCTCCACCAGTCGGGGGGAAGCGACTAACTCGTTCAGGTCAAGTTCTGAGATGCACACCTCGCGTTCCATACCCTCTTCCCATGCTTCGAGAGCCTGATAACCGAGCATTCGCTTTGTATGGGTGTCCTCTGAGCTCTGCTCACCACCCTTATCAACTGTACGCTGGATCAAGTGCAGGAAGCGAATATAGACATCGATTGAGGGGTCCTGCCCACTTACGAGACATTCTGTATGCATCGTCCAGGGTTCTAACCCCTCACTGGCCTCGCTATAGGCTCGTGGATAAACCACGCCGAATGTCCACCGCTGGCGATTTTTGATCGCAGAGTGCCGGTATGGGTAAAGCAGATACCCTTCGTAGAGTACCGCGTTCGCGATCTCCTTGACCTGTGCTATCTTCACGACTGCACCTCCTCGCCACTGGCTTGCAAAAGCTTCACAAAGACATCCTCCCAGGTGGGCAAAGCATGAGTAGCTTTATAGCGGTACAGTTGGTCAAAGATGTCCTTATGCAAGCGAATCCAGGTAGTGTTAGGATAATAGCGAGCGATCATGCCCTGCCAGACCGTGACTGGCAGGCGGAAATTTGCCTCCTTTGACCACGGAATCTGCCCAACCTGCAAACTCCCCTGCGCATTCTCGTAGAAGATAGTTCCGCTGAAGAGAAAAATGAGCGGTATCTCGCCATCCTCCAAAGCGTTGAAGTATTTCGTACTCGTCACCTCAAAGTCGTAGGTGCATGGAACCGCTATATCAGCAATGAGGCTTCCTGAGAATTGGGCAACGTTCACATTGGCATGCGTCCACAGAAAATTACGTAGTGTGTCACGCCACTGCTTTGGTTCACCAAAGATTTCGAGCAGACGAGCCTGAGCTTCGGGGCTATAGCGTCGCCGTGTCACTGCCAGTTGAATCTGGCAGCGCAGTGAGATACTATGGATATGCTCCTCTTCCGGTGTGCTCGTGATACGCAGTTTGAAGAGAAGCGTTGGGTTTGCTGCAAAAGCAGGAACCTCGGCACCGACAACCTCAAAGTTCAGGTCTGGCATCAGTAACTCCTCTCATCGGTTGAGATTTGGCCTGCACGTTGGCAAAAAACTTGGTAATCTCTTGCCAGACCTCTTCTCCACCGCTCAGCCCACGCCAGTGAAGGCGAATGAGGCCGACAAGCAGGTAACAGGCATCGATGGGGACGATGTAGTATTCACGCTTCTCGCGTACTCGATTGATCAGCAAGGCCTCGACATCAGGCTCCAGTTCATGCAAGAGGGGATTATTGTTGACAAGCATCTCCCAACTGTTGAGGCTGAGTAAAGACTCCATAGCTCCGGCAGGGCTGGGATAGAAAGCCGTGACCCGCTTCGCGAGAGAGTTGCGAAAGATATAGACCATATTCACCGGGATCATCAGTTCATCCCATTGCTCGTCGCTCATCTGGAAATCGAGTAAACTCAAGTAACGTCGAGGTACCCGACGATACTTACCTCCACCAGCTCCCTCGCCATTGAAGAGGATCGAGCAGGCATGACATGCACAGAGTACCGTACGATTGCTGAGATCAAGCAGATGGAAGTGTTCAGCAGGAATTCCCATACTGCATAGCTCACAGTGTTCTGCTGACGAACGTGCTGGTTGCCGTCCCCGTGTAAAGCGACGGAGTGCCTGCAAAGGGGCCATAGAATCCCCATTATTCTGTTCATCAGGTCCGGAAGATGCTGCCATGCTTACTCACCTCACCAGAGTATCTTTGCGACGTTTTGGAGGAACAAATGTCATGGGTATAGCTTGGCGTGGTGGTGGGTCGGTAAGGCCCTCTATCTTCAACTCATCTAGATCGGGAACTGCTTGGTAGATAGCCTCCTCAATGACTGATTTGAGGTTGACGGTTGAGGCGGAACAACTGTGACAGTTTTCTTCGAGACGCACATACGCTATGCCATTTTCTATCTTTACTAACTCTACACTGCCACCTTGCGACTTGAGGTAAGGACGTACTTCGACCAGCGCACGCGCAATACGTGTCTCGATAGCTATGGGATGCAGTCCGTGAAGCAAAAACAGGGAACTCACCAGATCATCATTCGCAAACATCTCAATCAGGCCAGGTGCTTCACTCTGTGCCGTCAGATCGAGGATACGCGCCAGACCTTCGCCGTACATATCCAACAGAGTCTGAATAAGTTCCTCGGTGGTAGCACGCGCCTGAGCGTCAGGGAACGCTGCAACCTCCTGGATGAGAGCTTCGAGCCGCGCTGCTCGCTGCTGGTGCTCATGCATGTCTTGTGGCATGGCACATCCTTTTCTATAGTGGTGGAGAGAGGAAGTAGTACCTCCTCTCTCGGATGAACAATGTTACGGGGTCACGCCAAAGGTAGGAGAGTGAACGATCTGCAGCTCTTTGCCTTCGCCTAAGTACATATGGACACCACAGGGCAGGCAGGGGTCAAAGCTGCGCACCGCTCGCATGATATCAATACCCTTGAAGTTTTCAGGTCCATTCTCTTCAAAGATGGGTGTGTTCTGTACGGCATCTTCATAGGGACCGGGAGTGCCGTAGATATCACGCACACTACCATTCCACGGCGTTGGGGGATAGGGATGGTAGTTGGCGATCTTGCCGTTCTCGATGACCATGTGATGCGAGAGTACGCCACGCACGGCCTCGTGGAAACCACAGCCGATGGCATCCTTAGGTACGGTGAAATCATTCTACGTCCTGGTATGACCTGCCCGTATTTCTGCGAGTGCCTTATCTATACAGTGGAGTGCAACAGCAGCAGAGTAAGCCTGGAAGTAGGTTCGCGCACGGTTACGCTCAATGGCATTGCTCCACTGTGGAACCTTCCACTCAAACTCTACCTCTGGCTTTGTGGCAGACTTGGGCAGGCGAATCTTAACGCTGTGACCCGTAGCCTTGATGTAACCTCCCAGGTCTACAATGCCAGCCAGAGCTGTTACCCACAGACGGGCAATGGCCCCACCACCGGTATCCAGAGCCAGATAATCACCGGTGCGCTTGTCAAACCAACGTGGGGACATCGTCCAACTATACTTGCCATTGAAGTCACGCTTCTGTGGCTTGGGAATGGTGGTCTGGTTCCAGGGATGGCGTTTGTCAACCGGATTGCCGAGGGGGTCACGGTCAACGAACGTGCGCTCGTTAGTCCAGTCATCATAGAAGGAATGGCCGAGCAGGATACGGATGCCCAGGTTGATATCAACCAGACTGGTTGTTATCAATTCACCGTCCACGATGACGCCAGGGGTAACGAACATGGCCCGTCCCCACTTGTCCATGGTGCGGTAGTCGTAGTCACACACATCGGGGTCCTGGAACGAGCCCCAGCAGCCGATCAGGGTACGTCGATAGCCGACACGCTCATAGCCGGGGAGGGCCTCATAGAAGAAGTCGAAGAGGTCGTCGTGCAGAGGAACAATTTTCTTCATGAATTCGACATACTTCATCAGGCGCACGAGGTAGTCGGTGAAGACCTGGATGGTGCCCACGGTGCCGACACCGCCGGGATAGAGGGTCGAGGGGTGAACGTGGCGTCCCTCCATCAGACAGAATTGTTCGCGAGTATAGCGGCTCACTTGCAGTCCTTCAAGGTAGAGTTCACCGGTGAAGGGATTGAAAGCTCGCATAATGTCGCCGATGGTGCGATAGCCGTGCTGTGCAGCGTGCGGGGCCTCGGTCTTATTGGCCTTTTCAAGCACGCCGGGATTGGTCTCCTGTACCATCTGCTCACAATAGTCAACGGCAACCAGATTCTCCTGGAAGATGTTGTGATCGAACATGTACTCTGCCGCTTCGCCCAGGTTGAGAACCCACTCGCCCAAGGGTGGCGGCTTGACGCCATAAGCCATATTCTGAGTATAGACCGAGCAGGTGGCATGGTTATCACCGCAGATACCACAGATGCGGCTGGTGATAAAGTGGGCATCGCGTGGGTCTTTGCCTTGCATGAAGAGGCTATAGCCGCGGAAGAGAGAACGGGTCAGAAAACCACCTGACACGGGTCGTCTTATAGATCGTTGGATTTGTCGTAACTGATGTAAAAGTTCATCAGTGAGGGTACGGGCGCGAAATGAAAATATACGCTACGGTAAAAAAGTGTAGCATATATTCCTGGCTTTAGCAAGGTCAGCAAATGACTCCTCTAGTGCATCTCATAGCGAAACATGACGACCGCAAGGGTCGTCACTACTATAGGCGGCTCGGCACGGCGACGGCTCACCGATTGAGGTGCAAAACTTTGAACCTCACCCAGATGGCCGATGCAACTATGGTTCATCCACTGGTATATCTGGCTCGTCCTGAGTCGCGGCCTGCATAGCTTGTTCTGCTTGCAGCTCTGCTATCACTTCCCTGGTGTCCTGGCTTGACTGTGTGACCTTATAGAGCATGTTCCTATGCTCATTGAGCCAATGGAGGAACTCCACTACCTCGCGAGCCGGAAGTGTTAAGCGAACATCGGAGCCAATGATGTCAAGCGTACCCTGATCGTGAAGTTGCACTGAATGTGTGCCGAGATTGTGTGTATTCATGATAGCTACCCCATTGCAAGCTTTTCAGTGTGTCTCATCTCTTGTACGTTTTCACCCTAGCATATGGTTTCACTAGACGTCTCTGCACTGAATGTAATCTCAAGTGCTTTTCTGTGCGTACATGAGATATATTAACTCTACACAAGTTTATTTCGGTGATGGAAAAGGAGCTTTCTCATGACTAGTAACGCTTATCATTTCATTACACATTGGCGCGTGAAAAGTACGGTAAAAGAAGTAGCGGATATCTTAAATGATGCAGTCGATCTGGCACGATGGTGGCCTTCGGTGTATTTAGATGTAAAGGTATTGGAGCCGGGCGATGAACATGGTCTGGGCAAAGTGGTCAGCCTCTATACCAAGGGCTGGTTGCCCTATACCTTGCGCTGGGATTTTCGTGTGACGAATGTACAGGAAAATAGTTTTACACTCCAGGCATGGGGCGATTTTGACGGGCGCGGCATCTGGACATTCGAGCAGGATGGTCCTGACGTTAACATCACGTACGATTGGAAGATTAATGCTGAGAAGCCGCTCCTCCGCTATTTCTCGTTCATCATGAAGCCCATCTTTTCTGCCAATCATCGTTGGGCGATGCAGCAAGGAGAGAAAAGTCTGAAATTGGAATTAGCTCGACATCATGCAACTACTGAGGCTGAACGCGCTCAAGTACTTGCACCACCAGAGGCTACGACATCCTTATCTCTTCCACTCCTCCTCATTGGTGTAGCAGCTATTGCTGGGATATTGGGATACTGGGTTGTGCGCAGGCGAGATACATAGTTTGCATTGTGGTAAAGCTAAAAAAAAGTACTTGCCTAATTCCGAGTTAGCGGATAGAATATAAGACGGATCAATTTTGTTTTACCCAGTGGAGTTAAGCTTCACATCCATGAACCCCATGGAGGAGCTTGAAAAAGTAGTCAAAAATATTTTAGGGAGGACAATGACAAGTGTCTGGAACAGAAACAACGACGACAGGTGCCAATGCTGCATCTAGTTACGTCCATCCAGAGGTGTTAGTCGAGACAAGTTGGGTTGCCGAACATCTCAATGATCCCAATGTGCGTCTGATCGAGGCCGATGAAGATGTCTTACTGTATGAAGTTGGTCACATCCCTGGAGCAGTCAAACTTGACTGGCATGTCGATGTGCAGGATCGCGTTAACCGCGACTTCGTCAACCAGAAAGAATTTGAACAGTTGATGAGTCGCTGGGGCATTACGAACGATACGACTATCGTCCTCTACGGTGACAAGAACAACTGGTATGCTTGCTATTCGTTCTGGCTGTTCACCATGTATGGCCACAAGAGCCTGAAGGTCATGAACGGTGGACGTACCAAGTGGGAAGCAGAAAAGCGAGAGCAGACCAAAGATGTGCCCCATTTTGAGGCGACCACCTACCATGCCCAACCTGCCGATGAAAGCATCCGCGCATTCCGTGACGATGTTGCCAGTGGCTTGAAAAACCCTGGCCGCGGCCTCGTGGATGTACGCTCGCCGCAGGAATATACTGGTGAATTGATACATATGGTCAACTATCCCCAGGAAGGGGCACAGCGCGGGGGACATATTCCTGGCGCGAAGAGCATTCCGTGGGCTATGTCGGCCAATGCCGATGGTACCTTCACGCCGCCTGAAGAATTGCGCCAGATTTATGGTAGCAATGACATCACACCTGACAAGGATGTGATTACCTACTGTCGTATTGGTGAGCGTTCAGCCCATACATGGTTTGTGCTGACTGAGCTGCTAGGTTATCCACGTGTACGAAACTATGATGGCTCCTGGACTGAGTGGGGCAATCTGGTACGTGCACCCATCGAAAAGTAAGCAAACTGTCTTTGCAGTGCAGGTGGATGCAATCTATGGTATCCATCTGTACTGCTCCGTATTCACTGTCTCAAGGGAATATCCTGTTATTCCCGCTTGTTTCCTCTTATAAAGAGGTGAAATTTCCATGAATCGTCAAGAAGCCATCGAATTTTTGATGGATCATTATGAAAATCCGCGTAATAACGCTCCCTTAGAGCAGGCTGATATCAGCCTCACCGGTGGCAATCCGGGGTGCGCTGATATGATCACCATGCATGCTCGTCTCGATAAGGATGGCAAGTTAGAGGCTGTCAATTGGGAAGGTGAAGGCTGCACTATTAGCCGTGCTGCCGCTTCATATGTCAGCGAAATTACGCAAGGTATGACCGCCGAAGAAGTTGAAGAGATGAGTTTTGAGGACCTGGTGGAACAACTTGGACGCGAACTGGTCATGACACGTCCCACCTGCGCCACGTTAGCTCTGGGAACGCTGAAAAAAGGTGTCCATGAGTATCGCATGCATAAAGCTGCCAGATCACCTCACTATACAGTTCCCTCAGATAAAACTTCGACGAGCCGGTAGTTTAGCCCGAAGACCACGAATATTGGCCTGATCTTCGGGCCAATATTTTTGTGCTATAAGTTGTATGCAATCCATGTCATTTTGCGAGGCTAGGTTTAACATAATCACAGGCAAGATGGCGATATTGACCCAGATGGTAGGCCAGCGGTGCTTTATCTCTTTCCAACCCATTCTGTTCATACCCAGAAACAGTGGCGTGTTCTCTGTCTTCTTCGTTTGCGAAGACAATATGCCCATGCGTACCCATGGCTTCAACCTGTCCAATAAAGATTATATGGTCGCCACCTGGATATTCGGCGACGATACGTGCATCGAAAAAGGCCAGGGTGCCGTCAATAATGGGAGAACCAGTAGCAGCAGTGTGAAAGCTCGCGTGACAAAAATGCTCATAGCGCTCCTCGGTAGAGGTAGCAAAGCAGCGCGAGAGGTGTTCTTGCTCGCTGGTAAGAATATTGACAGCAAATATCCCACTGTCACGCATACAAGGGAGGGTTGTGCTGTTCAGGTCGATGCATACGAGGATCAAAGGCGGATCGAGAGAAGCCGTGCAGAATGCATTGACTGTTAAGCCTGCCAGTATTTTCCCGCTACGAGTCGTCACAACAGTAACACCGGTGGCAAATTGTCCTGCCACCTGGCGAAAAAAAGTTTTTTCAATTGCCATATGATGAATAGTCCTTTAACTGGACGCTATGCTTGGCGTCTCTTACTTTTCTTTAGTAGTATCATCCTTGCTATCCCTCTTGTCAACTGTCCTTTAGTGCAGGTGCAGGGCCTTTCAAATCTATCAACACAAGAAGCAAGATTGGCATACCTGAATGCGTCACCCTGAGCAAGCTATGCCAAGGGTGATGCATTCAGGTGAATTTTCGCCTATACTTAGAGTAGTGACATGACCAGGAAGGTCTATGAAAACCGCCACAGAGAAAGCTAAAACTGAACAGCATCTTAGTCAGAGCTTGCAACGCTTGCCTGCTCCTCTTGCTCTGTCTATTTTAGGCATCATACTGCTTTTAGTCATGTTGTTAGCGGTCAGTTTTGGCTCAATCTCTATACCATTCAGCACTACCTTGCAAATTTTGCTGAATGGTACGCACCTCTTCCATTTTACCCAACAATGGGACAGCACTACCGAAGTGATTATCTGGCAGCTACGGATGCCTATCGTGGTGGGGACTGCCCTTGTGGGCGCTGCTCTGGCTGCGGCTGGGGTACTCTTTCAAGGTATGCTGCGTAATCCACTGGCCGATCCTTTTCTCATCGGCACCTCTTCGGGAGCGGCTCTGGGTGCGGCTATTGCTTTTGTCCTGCCTTTTGATACTGTCTATGGTTCTGTCTTCTCGCTCACCCCACTGTTCGCCTTTGTTGGAGCCATGCTGACCGTTATGTTCGTCTACGCTATTGCGCGTACGGATGGACATACACCGGTTGTGACCTTGTTGCTGGCTGGTGTAGTCATCAACGCCGTGCTGGTGGCTCTGCAAACGCTTATCTTGACTCTCAGCCCACATGCTCAGTTTAGTATAGAGGCTCTCTTCAACTGGCTCTCAGGTGGTATCTCGGTTATCAGCTGGCAGCCAGTGGTGGTGGTGAGCATGATTATTCTTCCTGCTACCATGGCTTCACTGCTGCTCTCAGGCACACTTGATGCCTTTGCATTAGGTGAAGAGAGCGCGGCCTTTTTAGGTTTGCATGTCGAACGCCGTAAGTTGCTCATCATCGCTCTGGGTTCACTGCTCACCGCTGCTGCTGTCTCGATCAGTGGCCTGATCGGCTTTGTAGGGCTTGTCACGCCTCATGCCATGCGCTTGCTGCTGGGGCCGCGCCATCGCCTGCTCTTGCCTGCCTCTGCCTTGAGTGGTGCTATCTTTCTCACCCTGGCCGATCTGCTGGCACGTACCATCTTCGCTCCCACCATCTTACCGGTGGGTATCTTTACGGCCCTTGTCGGCGCACCTTTTTTCCTGTTCCTCCTCAGAAGTAGCAAGCGAGACTACCGATGGTAAATTCTGTAGGGGCGCAATTTCTTGTGCCCAACTCTCTCCCACCTACAACACCTCTCCTCAGCGTCGTGGGCGTTACCTTTGGTTATGATCGCCAGCCGCTCCTCTACGATGTGCATATTCAGGTGCAGGCCCGTGAGAGAGTAGGCTTGCTTGGCCCTAATGGCTCCGGTAAAACCACGCTCCTACGCCTCGTCAGTGGTATTTTGCGTCCTCAGCAGGGCAAGATTTTTCTCGAGGGACGCGATCTACATGAGTGGAGCAGACGGCGTATTGCCCAACGTATTGCCGTCGTTCCACAAGAACTGCATATGCCCTTTGCCTTTACCGTGGAGCATATGGTGAGCCTGGGTCGTACTCCCTTTCTCAACTTCTTTGGCTTACAAAACAAGTACGATGATGAGATTGTACAGGATGCCATACAAGCCACTGGTATCGCCTCCCTGGCTCAGCGCATCTTCAATCACCTCAGCGGGGGTGAACGCCAGCGTGTTATGATCGCCATGGCCCTGGCTCAGCAGCCCCAATTGCTGCTCTTAGACGAACCGACCTCACATCTTGACATAAAGTATCAAATTGAGACGCTTGAGCTGGTACAACGCTTAAACCAGGAGCGAGGAGTGACTGTGATTGCGGCCATGCATGATCTTAACCTCGCGGCCCGCTACTTCCCTCGCCTGATCTTATTTCAACGTGGTGTGGTTGCCGATGCTGGCCCTGCCGAGGTTTTAGAGCCAAGGCTGCTCAGCCGTGTTTATGGTATAAATGTACAGGTAGGCATTCTGCGCGGAGCAGAGCATCTGAGCGTCTTGCCGCCGAGCGATGAGGTTAGCGAAGAGGAAGGCGTATCTTCTGTACAACCTCAAGTACTGGTTATGGCCGGTGGCGGTTCTGGTGAATTGCTCATGCGAGCTTTAGCCGATGCACACATTCCCTTCATTGCTGGTGCGCTCAACATTGGTGATAGCGACCATACCCTTGCCTTACGTCTTGCCGATGAAGTCATTACCGAACAACCCTACGCGCCTATTTCTTTGCCTGTATTGGAGCAAGTACAGAGAAGTCTTACTAGAGTACATATGCTGGTGTTGTGTCCCATGCCTATTGGTCCTGGCAATGTAGCCCTGCTGCGAGAAGCTGTGACTGCCGCTCAGCGTGGTGTATCCGTTATTCTGCTGAACCCGGTTGATCATACTTCTGCCAGCGAAGCAATTACTCATGATGGTGAACAGAGTCAAGGGGAGACGATGGCTGCACGAGATTATACAGGCGGTGAGGGATTAAAGTTGTTGGAGGATTTGTTGCAGGCAGGGGCTGTTGTAGTGCGGGGAGTGGGCGATGTTTTAGAAGTTCTTAAAAAACATGATCTACACAAAATATGAAAATGATTATGGGTTGAAGTTCCTCTTTCCTATAGACTATAGGAGCTTATCATGCCAAAACTCACTCTTGCATACGTTGTTTATTGCAAGTATACTATTCTTGACGCCCAAGATTAGAACATACGTCAAGTCCCGATATGGTTGCGAACAGCTAACTCAAAGCAATACGTGGGGCGTTCGTATAATAACTCCGGTGAAGGTGACCCACGGCATGAGCAATGAAGAGAGAGCAGCAGTAACCCTACGCTTACCATCAACCCTCAGCGCGTATAGTGGTGGCAAGAGTCAGATTCCTCTCAGGGCCAATACTATGCAGCAGCTTTTAGAAGCCCTGGCCCAGGTGCATCCGCGAGTGTGGGAGCGGCTCTGTACGCCGGATGGGCAAATTCGTCCTCATGTCAAGATTTTTGTCAATAATGTCATGGTCACCGGCTCTCACGGCTTGCAAACACCTCTTAAGCCAGGACAAGAAATTATTGTATTTCCCTCGATCTCTAGGAAATAAAAGCAAGCAGGACAACCCACGCCCGCTGGATACTTTTGCCTCGGCGAACTCACTCCATACATGGTATATTTTATAAAATGAAGTATCGTCATTACCTATCGTAGATTGAGATCATGCATGAAGGCCGAATCAGAGAGAGACGCGTATTCTAACGAACCTGTGCAAGCTGAAGCCCCCGAAGTAGCTGTTGCCACTCCTCCTCCACCGAAGAGCAAGCCCATGAGTTCATGGGGCGTATTGCGCAATCGCAACTACGCTCTGTTATTTTGGGGTCAATTAATTTCATCTGCCGGTACCCAGATGCAGGTAGTTGCCGTAGCATGGCAGGTGTACCTCCTTACCCATTCTGCCGTGGCACTGGGCCTGATTGGGTTAGTACAGGCTATTCCACGCCTGATTTTATCACTTGTCGGCGGTGTTTTTGCCGATGTATTTGACCGACGCAAACTGTTGCTGGTCATAGAAATAACGTTGGCTATGACCTCAACTGCACTCGCGCTGTGTACCATCTTCCATATCATCAACATGGCTATCATTTATGCTGTTGTGCTGGTATCTGCTAGCGTTTCAGCCTTCGAGTTTCCCACTCGACAAGCCATTATCCCTACGCTTGTGCGGCGTGAGCAGATGCCTGACGCGATGTCCTTAAGTATGGTCATGATGCAACTTACCTTCGTTATAGGCCCGACGGCGGGTGGTTTTATCATTGCCTGGCTGGGTGTGGCCAACACCTACTGGATTGATGTGATCTCCTATTTTGTGGTGATCGGTGCCTTGTTCCTGATGGTCATCCCGCGTGTGCCATCTGAGAAGCGGGCGCAGGCTGGTGTTGGTGCGTTGGTTGATGGGATGCGTTTCCTGCGGGCGCACCCGATCATTCTCGCCGTGCTCTCCCTCGACTTTTTCGCGACCTTCTTTGGTTCACCACGCGCCCTCTTCCCTGTCTATGCCAGTGATATCCTACATATTGGCCCCCAAGGACTGGGGATACTAACCGCCGCTACGGCCATTGGGGCTGTGGCCCTCACTCCTTTTACCGGGCGCATTGGACGCATCTCACGCCAGGGATTGGGGGTTGTGCTGGCTATTATCGGGTGGGGTATCTTTATTATTGCCTTTGGGGTCACGACGGGACCTCTGTGGCTCTCCGTCCTGTTCTTAGCCGGTGCTGGTGCCGCGGACATGGTGAGTATGATTCTACGTGGCTTGGTGGTGCAACTGATCACGCCCGATGAGTTTCGGGGACGGATCAGTGCCGTCAATGCCATGTTTGTCATCGGTGGCCCTATGCTTGGGCAATTCGAGTCGGGCTTGGTGGCAGGTTTGATGACTCCTGAAATTTCGGTGGTCAGTGGGGGTCTTGCCTGTATTTTTGCGACGCTGGCGATTGCGGCTTGTGTGCCGGGGCTGCTCAAGGTGAAGGTGAGATAGATGTGCCAGCACAACTTTCTTGACACATGAATAACAGATGTCCATTGTTCGCAGTATAGCTTCCATAAACTGAAACATTATACCGCAAGTTCTAATGAGAAAACGCCATTGTTTGTGTACATTAATGCACATGTCCCCCGCTCTGGCTCCTGGTTCTCCAACCAGGTCAATTATCCACTTCCAAGAGTCCGAGGGTTCTCTCGTCTAGTGGGCGTGTTTGTATAGGAAAAAATTTGAGTGGGAGAGAGTTGGAGGACTCTAGGAAATGGCGTCATGACAAGCTAAATGCATTGCTAATGGTTCTCGGTCTGGATGCGGGTTCTAGTAAGGTAGAAGATAATAGTGCGCTCCTCTCTTACTCTCCTCGTTCTGTCCGTGCAACCTGAGGAGAGTATAACACAGGCCCTATCTTCAGTTCGCAGCCGTTCCTGGCGGGATGCGGCGGAACGTGCCAACGATCGTCGTCGCGCCCACAACGTGTCCAGTGATGGCCTGAATCAAGCCATCGTAGGTCAGTCCATCCTGTTGGAGATGGTCAGTGCTGAGCGCGTAGAGCGTAAAGATGTAGTGGTGCTTCTCGCCTGTCGCCGGCGGGCACGGCCCAAAGTAGGTCCGAATATTCAGGCTGTTGGTCCCTTGAGTATAGGGAGCATTTCCTTGTAACGTTCGGGCCGTAGGGGGGATATTGTAGACGATCCAGTGATGAAAGCCTCCGGCGACGGCAGCATCCACGTCATTCATGACGAGAGCAAAGCTGCTCGTCTGCGCGGGAACATTTTTCCATGTGAGGGTAGGCGCAATATCTTCTCCGTTACAGCCAAAGCCACCTCCGTACTCACTGCTCGATGGCAGCGGTCCTCCATCACGAAAGTTGGGACTGGAGAGCGTAAAAGGCTGGAGTTTGTGGTCTGCCTGTGCTGGTCCTTGTACCTGAGCAAACGTACTTGAAGAGATGGTACCGACTAACAGTAGAAAGAGGGAACCGGCGAGTACAGGTAGAGCCATGCGACGTACTGTTGGCATAAATCTCTTATTCCTTTCATCTATGGGCGGACACCCCCAAGTTGTTGCAGCAAGCTCAAGTCATCGCGCACAGCCCAATGTTCTACTACCTGGCCGGAAGCCACACGCACAATATGTATCTGTTCCTGCGAAACACGCCTTCCAGTCGGAGCAATGCCCATGAAGGGTCCACGATGAGTGCCACTAAATGTATTGCGCATCACCACCTTATCGCCATCAGCAAGTAAATCTTCGATGGTGAATTGAGCATCAGGGAAGGCGCTGCGGTAGAAAGTCACGAGTTGTTTAAAGGATGCAGGGCCGGCAGGGGCACCAGGAGCGGCGTGGTTCTTGAAATTGGCCGCGATCAGTTCATCTGCGGCCGCAAGGTTGCCCTTATTAAACAACTCTTCCCAGGTTCGACGAACAATCGCTTCGTTCTCTTGCTTCGTCATACATCTCCTCCTTTATTGTTACTGAACTACGGCGACAACAGCCATAGAAAGGGGTAGGTGACAAGTTTCACCCTTCCCAGCTCAATTGTAATGTCAGGAGATTGAACCGTCTTGGAAAAACATGCTCTTTACTTTAGTACATTCTTGCTGTTTTGCCGGAGAAGGGTTTGAGGGGTGACGCCAACGAGCCGCTTGAAGTAACGGGTGAAGTGGCTCTGGTCAAAAAAACCGACCTTTCGCGCGACCTCGGCGATGCTCAAATTTCCCCGCAGGAGCAGGCTTTTGGCGCGCTCAACGCGGGCATTGAGCACATATTGATGCGGGGCCACTCCTGTGACTTGTTTGAACGTGCGTGCGAAGTGATAGGTGCTCATATCAGCAATAAAGGAGAGTTCGGCCAGTGTGAGCTGCTGGTCAAGATTGTCGTGGATATACGCAATGACGTGTCGCAACGCTGGGGCTGCATGAATACCGATGCTGTCACGCATGGTTGGCTTCCAAACCGTGTAGCGCCGTAAGAGGTGCGCCGAGAGCGCGCTAGCCAGCGACTCTGCATAGAGAGAAGAGAAAGCAGCCATCCCCTCATCAATCTCGGCCTTGAGGGCCAGACCGATCTGCTGCAGCAGTGGATCATGTGTCTCTTTTTTACTCTCGATGAGTTCGATGGTGCTGCGATCAGCCAGTTCGTCAGCGGTCTGGGTGACAAGGGCCGGATCAAGAAAGAGGAGAAGAAATTCAGCGTTCTGTTGCCAACGAATCCACTGCTCGGAGGAGGCAGGGTAGATGATGATCTCTCCACTCCCTGCATGGTTACGCTGCAGCTGTCCACCATCCACACGTCTCTCCGTCTGGCATTCACTCAGCAAGATACAGATCGTATGTTGTGGCAGGCGCAATTCACATTCCGCCGGTGGCTGAAGATGATATTCAATGTTGAGGCCGTTCCAGGCAGCGATTTTGGGCATGGCGAGTGGTGATGAGGGATGCAGAGGGTGTGTTTGTCTATGGCCTTGAGTGTTGGCTGCACTCTCAGAAGCTTTTGCGTCAACCATTCCTTCTCCTTTTTTCCGGCGACGTATCACCAGTGCATGTATACGTGTTTCTATGATATCTTATAGATACGGGGATTGTCTATGAAGCAGGTTCCGATCACGGGTAAATAAATCGTTAAGGCAAGGTTCAAGAGAGGCAATCTTGCTTGACAATGTTTACCTCGTATGAGCAGAAAAGTGTCAAGTTCATTTGAACCATGCCTAAGCTGGTATTATGGCACCATCAGCGCAGAGGTCATCTGTCAAGAGCGCACACAAACGCGAACGATTTGCATGGATTCGGGGTGTCATCGTGAGCCTTGGGTTCGTGGCAAGTCTTGCTTTTATCATTCTTGCGGTGCTCATTGTGCAAAGCCAGGGTCCGACCCAGAGTGCCATCATCTTGTCGATCATCACGAGCGTCGGCGGATTCGTGATTGGCGTCTTCAGCCTCGTGTTCTCGTTTCTGCAATGGCACCATCCTCAATCCGTCGATCATCGATCTGAATCTGCTCTTGCTTCTCTCTCGCAGACGCCCACCCTCGAGAGGAGCGAACTCCTTTGGTCTTGAAGCTCGTGGCACCAATGATTCGCGAGGTCTTTGGTGGCATGATCACCACTTTTCTCACAGGTGGGGAGTTGTTCTTTCGTGATGTGCGCGATGTCTTAGAGCAACAGTTGAAGCGGTTGTCAGCGTTAGAAGAGGAAATCGCCTAAGGGTCAGGTCGGTAGTCTTCAGTCCCGATGGCAAGCTTCTTGCCAGTGGCAGTGCTGACCAGACGGTGCGCCTGTGGGAGGTGAGTAGCGGAAAGTTGCTCAAGACTCTGCAAGGTCACTCCGAGGAAGTCAAGTCAGTGGCCTTCAATCCCGATGGGAGCATCCTTGCCAGCGGCAGTGATGACCAGACCGTGCGCTTGTGGGAGGTGAGCAGTGGTCAATGCCTGCACACATTGAGAAGTGATAGACCCTACGAACGGATGAATATTACTCAAGTGAAAGGATTGACAGAGATCCAAAAAGTCGCGCTCAGGTCATTGGGAGCGATTGAAAATGAGTAGTATCATGCACTCAACCTCATTGGCAACTCAATGTTGTTTTGTGAAGGATATTTCGGCGGATTGGGGAGACGATCAACCATCAATTTCAAAGATGTCCTCTGATTTTCTATCCTTCAGTCCGCAATCCTTCAACCTTTCACTCATATTACCACCAAGTTAGCATCGAGAATGCGCTTGTTCCCTTGATACAAGACTGCACGGCGGGTATCCTCAAAAATGATGTTGGTGAGGGGATAGCCAGCGTTGATCTTCTTACGTATCTCGGTGTCAAGATCGTCTTTGGTGTCTTTGGCTTCCCAATAGCCGCGAGGCAGGTTGAAGCTGTCACGTAACATCCTATCAGGACGCTTGCCATTGGGTAGAGGCTGTTCAAGAATGAGCAGCCAGTTGACGGATTGGGCAAAGTTCTCCAGCAGCTTTTGAAAGGCACTTCGTGTCGCTGTCTCATGCGTGACGTTGTGAGAACCATAAGCGGCGAGTTCTTGGTAGTAGTGATCGATAGCTTTCCTGGATGGTGCGGTGATAGACCGTGGAGACATGCTCTGCTCCCTTCCCTTCCTACGTCCGCCCAAGCGATACGGGGTATCTTTGGCAAGAGTGATACTGTCCTATATATCTATAGTACTTGACGATCCAAGAAATATAGGAGAAAAAGGGGATACAAACCTACGAGTGAAAGACTCCCTAATGTGAAGGACGTCTAAATATCCCTAATGATTGCATATTACTTCGAAATAATCCATAATATCTTCTATGAAGTCTATTTTATTTCTATTATCAAGGAGGCATCTATGGAACGTCTATTGACGACAGAAGAGGTCGCAGAATTGCTGCGGATCGAGCCGGTGACGGTCAGGCGACTGGTCACGCGAGGCGAATTGATCGCGTATCGCATTGCTGGAGAATACCGCTTTACCCCGGAGAATGTCGAGAACTTCGTGGAGAGCCAACGGGTCGTCGTGAGCATGAAGCCAGGGCCAAATCACCCGCTTGCTCGATTCACTGAGCGAGCCCGCAAAGTCTTGTCGCTGGCGAATGAGGAAGCCTATCGGTACCATCATGATGGTGTGGGAACAGAGCATGTGTTGCTAGCGATCATGAGTGAGTGGGAGGGGGTCGGAGCCAGAGTGCTGAACCAGCTGCAGGTGCAGCCGAGCGACGTGCGGAAGCAGATCGAAACGCTACACCCTCCGGGAGAGCAACCGATTGGTGATGGCCAGATCGGAATGACACAGCAGGGCAAAGCGAGTATCGAGCTGGCTGTCCAGGAGGCACGCTCCCTCGGCCATCACTATCTGGGAACAGAGCACCTGCTGCTGGGCCTGCTGCGTGAAGGAGAGGGGATTGCCTACCAGGTCTTGCTCAAGTCAGGTGTGACGCTTGACAAGGCACGCGAACTGGTCAAGCAAGTGCTCGCAGCGGAACAAACAACGAGTGGGTCTGAGTAAAAGTGGGATAGACTTACTAAACCTCTTGTATTTTTGCGGCAACTCAGGCATAATGCTGACAAAATATTGTTGAGGAGTGCTTCGAACATGCTGGCAAAGGTACAGAGTTGTGCAGTTATTGGTCTGGAAGGTGCCTTAATTGAGGTTGAGGTAGACCTCTCGAACGGTCTGGCAGCTTTCACTATCGTGGGACTTCCCGATGCCTCTGTGAATGAGTCGCGTGAGCGAGTACGCTCGGCGATCAAGAACAGCGGCTGTCTTTTTCCTTATAAGCGTATCACAGCCAATCTCGCTCCGGCTGACTTGCGTAAAGAAGGCCCGGCTTATGATCTGCCTATAGCTATAGGCCTCTTGCTGGCATCAGGGCAGATTAATCCAGGCCAGCAGATAGAAGAGAGTCTCTTTCTGGGCGAACTCTCTCTCGATGGGAGCGTGCGTCATACCAATGGCATTCTACCGATGGTTTCTTTAGCCAGCGAGAAGCAGGTGAAGACCGTTTTTGTTCCTGCTGCCGATGCTATGGAAGCTGCGCTCATTCAAGGAGTCGCTATCTACCCTGTTGAGACCTTAGGGCACCTCATTGCTCACCTCAACGAGCAACAGCAAATTGAGCCATACATTCCCGATCCGCGTATTCTTGAAACTATCGACCAGATAAGCTACGGACAGGATATGTCGGCAGTACGTGGACAGGAGCATGTCAAGCGGGCCTTAGAGGTTGCAGCCAGTGGAGGTCACAATATTTTGATGAGTGGCCCTCCTGGTTCTGGCAAAACACTGCTGGCACGTACCACGCCCTCTATTCTGCCACGGATGATCATCGATGAAGCCCTCGATGTAACGAAAATTTATAGTGTCAGTGGCATGTTGCCGCCAGATATGCCTCTTGTTCTGCAACGCCCATTCCGCTCTCCACACCACACCACTAGTCACGCTGGCCTCGTCGGTGGTGGACGTATCCCACGGCCTGGTGAAATCAGCCTTGCGCATCGGGGTGTCCTCTTTCTGGATGAACTGCCCGAATTTGGGCAGAATGTGTTGGAAGTTCTACGCCAGCCCCTGGAGGATAAGGTTGTCACGATCTCACGAGCGCAGGGAACAATTACTTATCCAGCCAACTTTATGCTTGTTGCCTCGATGAATCCTTGCCCTTGTGGTTACTATGGTGATCCGGTCAAAGAGTGTAGTTGTTCGGCCTCAGCTATTGCTCGCTATCAGAAACGTATCAGTGGCCCTCTGTTGGATCGTATCGATATTCATGTCGAAGTTCCTCGTGTCGATTATGAGAAATTGTCGGATAAACGCCAGGTCGAGACCTCCGAAATGGTCCGTAAGCGTGTCCAAGTAGCACGGGAACGTCAGCTCACACGCTTTAAGGGGACGAAGTATACCTGCAATGCCGAAATGGGGCCAGCCGAAGTCCGCGACCTCTGCACTGTCGAACCTGCTGCCGAGAAACTCATGAAAGCAGCCATGCAGCAATTACATTTGTCAGCCAGGGCGTACCATCGTGTGTTGAAATTGGCGCGGACAATTGCCGATCTGGCGGGAAGTGAGCTGATTGCGGCCAATCATGTCGCGGAGGCGGTGCAGTATAGGCCGAGGGTAGGGATGTAGGGCTCAAGGATATTTGATAGGCTCGATTATGAAGGGTGAGGTTCATTTTGCTTCATGGTGGTACGGACCCGAAAGAACTGCGCACGCGCAT
>Ga0137371_10000090_pt1 | contig 50488 bp, 52 predicted proteins | sample SagtaG_7_FD_104919 | JGI IMG/M metagenome (GOLD analysis project Ga0137371, IMG submission 104919) | Vadose zone soil microbial communities from Sagehorn Ranch, Mendocino, California, USA - Sage1_R_40_16 metaG | ecosystem: Environmental > Terrestrial > Soil > Vadose zone | place: USA...
GCCGCCATTGCACACCTGCAGGAGGCAGCGCGTTGTGCAGAAGAGGTGGGGTTACCGGGTGAACTGTGGTTAATGTATGTGGAACTCGGGGAGATGTACCGGAAACAGGGCGATGAGAGCCAGGCAGACCAGACATTCGTGCGCGCTGCCGAGATCATACACTCGCTCGCGGGCACAATGGAAGACCAACAACAGCGCATCACCTTCCTCTCCGCACCATTGGTAAAGCGCGTATTGGAACACGCTCGGTTTTTGTAGTGAAGTTGGATCAATGTGGAGTGACACTGGAATTTTCCAAAGCTTCATGCTCACTTTTTGCGGAGTTAGGATGGAATCTCGTTTCATTTCGGGGTTACGGTGCAATTCTCATGTATCGCAGAATGTCGAGTCCTCTCTCCTCTGACAGCAGGGCCTGTGAATTAGCCGAGCGTCCCTCGCGGCCGCCCGGCTAATTCACATACCACCCTTTGGTCCCACCTTGTATACTAAAAACAAGGGACGTGCACCTTTCTCTCCATCGCACGTCTCCAAGGAGGAACACAGCAATAAAAAATATTCCCGCGCAAAATGCGCGCTACTTGCACCATATTCATGCTGACGCAGCCTCCAAAGCCAACTTCCACTCGGACGACAAAATATTCCCGCGCAAAATGCGCGCTACTTGCACCATATTTAGGTACCCGGGCTCACTCGAACTCCCTGCAATGAAGTGGCACCCCTTGTGCCACGTGCCTTACCGCATATTTCGGGAACATTCACAGACCATGATACCCAATCGATATGCTCTTTGGAGGTAACGATTCAGCAGGGGTTCCAAGGGGCCTGCAAGGCCCCTTGGCGGGGTGCGGGGTGGCCCCGCCTTCTTCCCCCACCCTGCCGCCAGAGGCGGTGCAAGAGAAAAGAAACCTGCATAGTTACCTTTGGAGATAGGTGATAACAGACTTTTAACGAGTGGATATTTACCATCGTACAAGATATACTGATGCGTGAGTACTTTCCACTGTGATGGGAATGGTTTGCTCTCCCGAAAGGAGACGCTGCATGCAAACCAATCATTAGCTTACGCGGGAACCAGGCACAGAGATGAGGTCACCAACACCTGGCTCAGTAGCTCACGGCCTTGGGAAAGGAAAGGACGGACACGATGACGACCAAATCCGATTACACGCCACAGGAATGGGAATTGCTTCAGAAGCCCCTGCTGACTGTTGGTCCAACCGTCGCCGAAGCGGTTGACAGCGGCGCTCTTGGAACCGTGATGGAATATGGTGCCATCTTGGATGCAGCCATCACCGCTCGCCAGCAGTACGCATCGAACAAATTACTCCAGGCACTCCTCAGCGATGCGGAGCGCCAAGGGTTGGGAAAGCAGCCCGGGCGCCAAAGAGAGCTGCCGAACGCTGACTTCAACGGTCTTAAGACGGAGTTACTCTCCACCTGCCGGCAGGCCATTGATCTCCTCAAACACAAAGCCCTCCTGCAAGAAGTGGCGGAGTATACCTATGTGGTCATGAACATTGGTACACAGGTGGCGATCGCAGCGCGAGAGGGAGGCGGCGTATTAGGCAGCGGAGGCCAAAGAATCAGTGCAGCCGAGGCTGCAGTCCTGAAGGAGATCGGCGAGGCACTGGGCCTTATGGAATGAGCAATGTAGACTCGGAGAAGCCTATGAAAGCAGCGGTGTATTACGGCCCCGGCGATGTGAGGATCGAGCAGATTCACGAGCCAGGGCCACCTGGACCAGGCGAGGTAGTCATCCAGGTGAAGATGGGATCGCTGTGTGGGACTGATGCTAGCCAGTACAAGTCGGCCTCAATGATCCCACTCAACAGCCCACACCCGGTCAGTGGGCACACAGGTCCAGTCATTCTCGGGCACGAAGTAGTGGGAATCGTTGTCGCAAGAGGACCGGGGGTTGCCCACCTTGAGATCGGACAGCGCGTTGTTCCCGGCGCGGGGTGGTGGTGCGGAACGTGCCCCCAGTGTAGAGAGGGCCGGATCAACATCTGCGCGAACTACTACCTCTACGGCATTCATGCCAACGGAGGCCTTGCCGAATTCGCAACGTTTCCAGCGCAGATGTGCGTGCCCGTTCCCGCAGCTTGTACTGATGAAGCGGCAGCGATGGGACAGCCCTGTGCAGTGGCTCTCCATGCGTTGAGTAGAGGCAGAATCGCGGTTGACCAGACCATCGCGCTCTTCGGTGTTGGTAGTATTGGGAGCTTGCTTCTGGCAGCCATACAAGCGCAGGCTGCCGGTGCGCAGCGAATTATTGCCATCGACGTAGAGCAAGGCAGACTTGATACCGCTGGAGAGTTGGGTGCGACCTACCAGGTCGATGCCAGCTCTCACGATCCTGTTGCTATCATTCGCGAGTTGACCAGTGGGCGGGGGGTTGATGTGGCGATCGATGCCACCGGCGTCCCTGAAACGATAGCGCAAGCATTTACCTCGGTACGCAGGGGTGGGCGACTCCTCCAGGTCGGCATTCCCCTTACCCCGGTGTGCCTGGTGATGGATACAGCGGTAGTGTATGAGAAGGAGATCATCATGACTAACGGGCAGATCTGCGGGGTTGATCTGCCCAAAGCGCTGCATCTTCTTACCACGACGGATCTCGCCCAGCGTGTCGGGTACCGCGTCATTGAGCTGGATGCATTGGTAGAAGAGGGCCTCGTGCCGCTGGTAGAACACAGGGCGACCGCTAAAGTTCTGATCGATGTTTGACGCGTAACTGTCCGGCAGTGTCTCCACCCATAAACAGAATAGGGGATGTACCCGATCTCGGGTACATCCCCAGGAAAGGAGTTTCGTATGAAGGCAGCATATCGATTGACTGGCCTGAGTGTTGCACGCACAGATGGGCCTATTACAACCTTTGATCAGTTGGGAGGCGGGGGAACTGTTGTGAATAACGCGCTGGCGATCCCCGCACATCTCGGGGGAGCGTGGAACAGTATTGAGTATGTGCAGGTTCCACCGGTCACGGATGGAGAGGTGTCGTCAGTAGGCGAACACGTGCAGGGCACAGACGAAATCTATTTCATTCATCGAGGAAAGGGCTTCCTGACTACCCACGGTGTCACATGTCGCGTTGGCCCTGGGTTCCTGGTCATCGCGCCGAGAGGTACGCGACACACTATCAAGAACCCATCCTCTAACGAACCGCTCGGTTTTCTCGTGATAGAACTCAAGACCCCCACTGATGGACCTACCTACCCACCAAAGTCAATCGAGTCACTGCCATCTCTGTTTCAGGAATCGGACGACTTCCACCCGGCAAGGGTTGAGCAGCAAAGAGTAAGGCTGCGGATTGCCAACGTTGACTTATCGAGCTACTTTTCAGCGCCGTGGGGAGGGCTCTCACTGATCGAGGTACCACGCGGCGGCAGCATCGACGAATATGTTGAGACGAAGCACGACGAGGATCTCTTTGTCGTGAAAGGCCGTGCCACCATCCAGGTGGCAAACGAACGCTTCGATTCAGATGAGCACGGATTGAATGTGGTGATCCCCCGGGGAGTGCCACACAAGATTGTGAACCGTTCCGATGTGGATGCGCTCACGGTCTTGTCCGTACTCGTCCGCAGCGAAGGAGCGAGCATAGTCTCCTGATGTGAGAAAGTAGGAGCCGCAGTATTCTCCAGAACAAGGAGAGGAGCATGGCAATGAATACGAAGGAATTGGTTGGCAAGGTGATATGCATTACTGGTGCGGCCGGTGGCATCGGCTCAGCGATCGCGCGGGCATTTGCAGAGGTGGGTGCCAACCTCGCATTGCTCGACATCAACGAAAAGGGGCTTGCACACCTGGCTGAGGAATTGCGTGCGAGGCGAACGCCTTCCGTCGCGGTGAGTACGGCGGTAGCGGACTTGAGCACAGAGCGGGGGGTCAAATCTGGTATCGAAGAGGCACTCTCCCCCTTCAGCAGCCGCATCGATATACTGGCGGCCAACGTCGGTTTCCTCATCGCACGGAGGTTTGAGGAACTCACGGCAGAACAGTGGGAGCGGGGATTCGCGCTCAACTTCTTTACACACATCTACGCCTGCCAGGCGGTGATCCCCTTGATGAAACAGCGCGGAGGAGGTTCCATCATCTTTACCGGCTCGGACCAGGGTCTGCAGCCCGATGCGGGTCTTGGTCCCTATGCCCAGGCAAAAGCCGCGCTGCATAGCCTGGTCAAAATGCTCGCCAGAGAATTACCGTCCGACGGAATCCTGGTCAGCGCGGTTGCGCCGGGCATGACCAGGACGCCGCTGGTTGAGACCCTTATGGAGGGATACGCGCGGGAATTCGGAACGGATACCAGGACTGCGGAGAAGCTGGAACTGCAGCGCCGGGGAGTTTCCCTGGGCAGGTTGGGAGAGCCTGAAGAGGTGGCAGAAGCCGTGCTCTACTTGGCAACAGCAGCATTCTGCAATGGAACAATATTGAATATCAGCGGGGGGAACGTGCGCGCAGTGATGTGTTGAACATAGCACTGTGTCAATCCGAAGGAGTTGTAGCGATCGTAGTCGTCATCCTTCGTGTTCTATTTCACGTTGCTTACTGAACCACGACATTCAAGAGAACCACCCAATACTGGATTGATTGTAGAAACAAGCCAATCAAGAGGATTACGGTCCCGAACGCGCCTAGGCGCCGAGCAGGTAAATGATCGGCCCACCATTCGACAAAGGGACTGAAAACGCTGACAATGGCACTGACTGTGCCTGCTACAATGCCAAAAGTGAGGCCAAAGCCAAAAGCGCTGCTGCCACTATGGGTAAGAAGGGCCGCGATCATACCCGCAAGAGCGGTAGCCGTTCCTCGCATAGCCGACGCGGTCAATTCGTGTACTCGTAATTGTGGTTTGACATGAGGTTGATAGGCATCAGTCGGTGAGAGCCGGAACGCATACACCGCTATCAAGCCAGTGCCGCATGGGCAAAACAAAAATTGTAGGTACAGCCAATCAAGTCCATGCCGCGCTGCAACGTCTGTAAGCGTGAGGCCGCGTGCCGACTCTTACGGGTGAGATTTGCCAGTCGCTCCCGAAACGTCGCATGCAACCGTTCGATAAACGCCGTATTGAGTACGCTTCCCCCACCAGAGCACTGGAGCAAGTGCTCTGCCTGCTCCAGCAAACCGTGAGCCATCTTGCGGGTAATCTCGACCACCCGCTTTTTCTGGGTATGCTTGATCACCGTCCAATGTACAGATGCGGCCACACTTCCATTTGGCAACGACCCACTCCTGCCAGCTTCTTGATCTTTTCTCGAAAGGCACGTCGAACTTGACCGAAAGAAGATTGCTCGCTTTGGAACCTGGCTGGGAACGGACCACCGCAAGAGACTGCCCCTACGCTGGCTGATGGCGGAAAGGCCTGAAAAACGTGCGCAGAGCCTCGGCAACCAATTGAGGCTCCTCCAGAAGAATGAAGTGCCCACCGCGCCCAAAGTCGATCCAACTTCGGATATCGGTATAGATCCGTTGCAGATATTCGCGTGGGGCACGTTCAATCTGCTGTGTGGTGAGTGCGACTCCTGTCGGAACCTGAATGCGGTCCTCTGGTCGCCTGGGCGTCGGAGAGTGATCCCGTTCGTAGTAGAGCCGATTCGCGGAATTGATCGTCTCGGTGACCCAGTAGATCATCACATTCGCCAGAAGCTGTTCTCTGGTGAAATGCCGGTCCAGGTCTCCATTTGGTGGATCAGTCCACACATACCATTTCTCGATGACCCAGGCGGCCAGTCCTGCGGGAGAATCATTGAGTCCATAGGCCAGGGTTTGTGGCCTCGTACTTTGGATGTGGTCATAGCCTCCCTCTTCACGATACCATCGCTGCTGGTACTCCACATAGGCACGTTCAGCTTCGCTTAGGGGAGGCGCGCCAGGGCCGAGATAGGGTGCAGCATTCGCGGGCTCGGTGGTGTGATAGCCGATCAGGTGGTGCGGGAAATCGAGGCACAGGTGTCCCAGAATGCTTGCCCCAATATCATAGGCATGGGCTGCAAACCGTTCGTATCCCAACCCCTGCATCAACTGAACCAGGAGCGCGCTGATCTGGCGGGAGGTCATTCCTGGATGCGCCGGACGGTCAGAGAAGCCGTAGCCAGGGAGCGAGGGCACGATCACATCAAACGCATCGGCCGGGTCTCCACCGTAGCGAGCCGGATCGGTCAAAAGCGGAAGAATTTCCAGCGCTTCGTAAAACGAACTGGGCCAGCCGTGGGGAATGAGCAGTGGCAGTGGGTGGGGACCGTGCCCATGCTCATGAATAAAATGGATGTTCAGGCCATCGAGTTGGCTGCGATAGTTGGCAAAGTGATTGATCTTTTGCTCCTGAACACGCCAGTCGAAATCAGTTTGCCAGTAGGAAACGAGATCCTGCATATAGGCGCGCTTCGCGCCGTACTCCCATCTGGCACCCGGTAGTTCGTCGGGCCAGCGCGTGTGCTTCAGCCGTTCAAGCAAGTCACGTAGCGCTTCATCTGTGACATGAATGTCGTATGGAGCTACTTCTATGTGCAATGCCTCCTTTGTATTTCGGCCTATCTTATACTGGCGAGAGGCGCATTGTCAAATCTGAACACGTATCATTTCACCGGTTAATGTGGCTCTACCGCTGAGAGCAATCATGGCTGCTCCTGATCCAGAATGGCTGGTTAGAGCCGTTTGCAGGCTGCGTGAAAGTTTTACACACCATTGTGTCTCTCCAGCTCAGAGTGAATCAGGTACCGGCGAGACGGGCGACCACCGGCGCAAATGTCTCCAGGTGTTCGTCGCCCACGACAACATATGAAATGCCAAACTGCTCGCGCAAGCGTTGTATCCGCTCAACGAGTTGCTCCACACTCCCAATGAGCAGGTATGGACTCGCTAAGAGTTGTTCCACGGCCACCCTTGACCGTCCTCTTTCCCGCAGGTACTGTTCTGCCGCGTTCTGCCGATCCTGCGAGATTACCACGTCACCGACGAGCAGGTTCAACTCCGAGGCCGCGAACCGTTCCCCTGCCGCCTCCTGCACCCATGCTACCTTCTGTGCAAGCGCCGCCACTGTGCGCTCCCAGGCATCGACTGTCCCATCAGCGTTCACCTTGACGTGCAAGCCGACGGTATCGGCCTCTCGCCCCGCCAGTGAGAGCAACCTTTTGCCACCCCCGCCAATGAAGATGGGGGGATGGGGGTGCTGAAGCGGTTTGGGAAAAGCTTGCAGATCGGTCACCCTATAATGGCTGCCAACAAAGGTGACCGCTGCTTCCGTGAAGAACTGTTTGATGATGCGCACCGCCTCTTGCAGGCGGCTGATGCGGACCCCTGCTGCGTCAAATGGGAGACCGACCTGCTCGTATTCGGGCCGATGCCAGCCTGCCCCAATGCCCAGTTCGAAGCGCCCACCTGACAATAGATCGAGCGCCGCGACCTCCTTGGCGAGCAGGGCCGGGTGGCGAAAGTCGTTGTCGAAACTGCTTCTCGCGGCTGTGTATATGCAATGTGTCCATGGTCATTGCTGGTCGTCAGGTGCGCTTCAAAGATCTGTTCAACAGGAACCCTTCTGTTTTCAGCTGCTTGTGAGAGCTGCTTCCAATATTTCAGTACTCGCCGATGCGGATGAATCATGTGTTCTGCTCCCGAAATGCCACAATCTCCTAGCGGTAACTCTGTACAAACGCTGCTTGTTGATCAAGTACAGCCGATGTGCTTTATAATAGATATCCTGATGATACTATAGAATTGTCTGAATAAGATATACTGATTTAAGTTATTGTTGGTGGTTAAGCCGCCGTTGATACTCAATAAACAGGAGGAACAAAAAGATGCAATTGGGTGGCATCCATCATGTGACCGCCGTGACTGGGAATGCATCCCGCAACGTCGCCTTTTATACCCAGGTGCTTGGCATGCGTTTGACGAAGAAGACCGTGAATCAGGACGATGTTTCGGCCTATCATCTCTTCTACGGAGATGAACTTGGCCATCCTGGCACCGACCTGACCTTCTTTGAATGGCCCCAAATCGGCTATCACCGCCCGGGCATCGGTACCATCTCAACGATCGCGCTGGGAGTGACCAGCCGCGATGCGCTCGACTGGTGGGTCAAGCGCTTTGATGAGTTGCGGGTTGCTCATGATGGTATCCAAACGCGCGGCTTGGGTGATCTGCTGGTGCTGCCTTTCCGCGATCCGGAGGGACAGCGTCTCGAGCTGGTAGACGATGGAGGCAGATTGACGAGTACTCCCTGGCGCAGGAGTCCCGTGCCTGCCGAGATGGCGATTCGGGGCTTCTATGCAGTTCGGCTGACGCAGCGTCAGCTCGAACCTTCAGAGCGCTTTCTCACCGGAATGCTTGGCTTCCGGCGCAGCGGCAGCTATCAGATGCCGCAGCAGACCAGCGTGACCGTCTTCGAGGTAGGGCCCGGTGGACCAGGTGCTGAGGTACATGTAGAGATACATCCTGAATTGCCTTTCCGCCGCTTTGTTGGAATTGGCGGTGTACACCATGTGGCCTTCCGCACGCCAAACGAAGAGGAGCACCGGCAATGGAGGAGCCGGATCGCAAAGGTCAACTCAACGGTGACTCCTGTGATCGACCGATTCTACTTCCACTCGATCTACTTCCGTGAGCCGGGCGGGGTGTTGTTCGAGATTGCCACTGATGGACCAGGCTTCGCAGTGGACGAGGATGTTGCTATGTTAGGGGAGCGACTCTCACTACCACCCTTCCTGGAGCCGCAGCGTCAGGTCATCGAGTCTCATTTGAGGCCGATCGTGCCGATTGATCTGACTGTCGATGTCTAGCAGCTGTGAAGGTCTCCCCAACTGGACTTGTGGATGCAGATTGGGTTACTGGAAAATATCTGATAAAACTTACTGGGGCAAATGGAAAACAAGGATATATTCCTTTTGTTGTACGATCTGCAAGAAAAGCTGCACTCCTCTTTGTTCTCTCAGATAACACAGCTCAGGCATATAATGACTGAGGCGGAAAAAGTACCTACTCATATAACTCATTTCTGCCGGAATATGGATCGGTTCCTCTTAGTGCTTCTTGCAACGAAGCTAGCCTCCTGAGCAAACATGAGAACTTTCTCATTTTTTTCCAATATCCTTCTCATCCTCCCCTGTTACCCTAACTACTGCAAGGTGGTCGTGTTGGGATCGGATTGGTACTTAAAGAGAAGAAAGACAACGATAGAACTTCCATTGCTCCATCATCTGGCCCCATGGAGGTCGCACACTACTTTAAGAGGGTTTGTTCGTGATAGAACTATCTGCAATGTACTTTGTAGAGCCACATGCTCTGCATGAGAATGAGCGTGAACCTATCTCCAGTCATGATCTCTCTGTAGTTCTCCCTGTCTACAATGAGGCGCAGGTTATTGCCAGCACTGTCTCTACCGTTCGCGAGGTACTGAGTGCCTGAAAGATAGGAGCATCAAGTGGCAAAAGCGTAAGGAGAAATTAGTTTATGGCTGAGACAACAACTACAATCACCCAGGCTGAGCCTGAGCATCCAATAGAACAAGGGGTACAGCAGCGCTTCCTGGCCTGGCATCGACTGGCACTGGGAGGAATTACACTCATCTCCGTCTTCATGAACTTCTTCCAGCTGGGGAAGAATGGCTTCGGCAGTTATTATCCCCCCGCAGTGAGAAGCATGATGGACAACTGGCATAATTTCTTTTTTGCCTCCTATGATCCAGGTGGCTTCGTGACGATCGACAAGCCTCCTGTGGGCTTCTGGTTGCAGGTTGCCAGTGCCAAGCTCTTCGGCTTCACCCCTTTCAGCGTGCTGTTGCCCCAGGCGATGGCCGGGGTGCTGTCGGTGCTCCTGCTCTATTACCTGTTGCGCCGCCACTTTGGAGTGACGACTGGCTTGCTGGCGGCTCTCGCCCTGGCCCTCAGCCCGATCAGCATCGTGACCAATCGCAACATTACGATTGATAGCACCCTGGCCCTGATCTTACTTGTGGGAACCTGGGCAGTGCTGCATGCGGCTGAGACCGGACGGTTGCGCTGGCTGCTGCTAACTGCCGTCATCGTCGGCGTCGGCTTCAATATTAAGATGCTGGAGGCCTACCTGGTGGTACCTGCCTTCGGACTGCTCTACCTGCTCGCCGCTCCCAGGAGCATCTGGAAGCGCATCGGACACCTGGCCTTAGCAGGGGTGCTGCTCCTGGTGGTCTCGTTATCCTGGGTGGTGGCAGTGGATCTCACACCGCCATCGCAACGGCCCTACGTTGACTCCACCCAGGATAATTCGGAGATCAGCCTTGCGCTTGGCTACAATGGCATTGACCGTCTCCTTGGGCTATTTGGGAGAGGATTTGGAGGAAGACCGCGTGCAAACACTTCCACAAACGCCAGCAACCGTTCCGGAAACACTGGCGGCAATGGAACTTCATCCACTCCTGGAACTCCCCCCACGAACAGTAATGGTGGATCGGCTAACACTAGAGGGAATGTGGCAGGGCAACAGCCACCGTCAGGAGGACCAGGCGGTCCAGGCGGGCTCTTTGATCTCGGGACCCCTGGCCCGCTGCGCCTCTTCACCCAACCACTGGGAGGGCAGATCGTCTGGCTCTTGCCGCTGGCACTCCTTGGGATGATCGCCCTCGCCTGGCAGCGGCGACCACGCCTGCAAAGCGACCAGCAGCAGCAATCGCTGGTACTGTGGGGTATGTGGCTGCTCACAATGGGCATCTTCTTTAGCGTGGCGGGCTTCTTCCACCAGTACTACATGACGGAAATGGCTCCAGCCATTGCTGCGCTGTTCGGTATCGGTCTCGTGACGATGTGGCAGGACTATCGTCGTGCGGGCTGGCGCGGTTGGTTATTGCCCTTAGCGCTGCTCGCCACTGTTGCCGAGCAGGTATATATTCTCACCAGTTATCCCGCGTGGGGCCAGTGGATGATCCCGCTCATGGTTGTCCTGTGCATCCTGGCAGTGGGGGCACTCGTGAGTGCACGCATAGCTCCGCGTCTGCGTGTCAAAGCCCCCAGCACCCGCTTCCTTGTACCAGCACTCGGCGCCGGGGTGTTAGCCCTGATGCTAGCTCCGACGGTGTGGGCGGCCATCCCCGTCCTCCAGGGTACGCAAGCGGATCTCCTGGTGGCGGGACCGATTCAGACAGACGGCTTTGGCGGCAACTTTGGAGGCGGAAGAAATGAGAATGCCAGCGCAAACTCGGCACTGATTCGCTATCTGGAGGCCAATCAGGGCAATACGAAATTTCTGGTTGCCACACCCAGCTCGATGACAGCAGACGGGATCATTCTCGCGACGAACAAGCCGGTGATGGCACTGGGAGGCTTCTCTGGCAGCGATCCCATCCTGACGACCACCCAATTGTCGTCCCTGGTCGCCAATGGCACGGTGCGCTTCTTCCTCATGAATTCGTTCGGGAGAGGACAACTTCCTCCACAGATTCTTGATCGGATCCCCGAACAGTTCAGGAATCGCCCGCAAGGCGGGTTTGGTGGTCAACAAAGCGCACTCACCACATGGGTGACACAGCACTGTAAGACAGTGCCGACGAGCCTATGGCAATCTTCCTCGACCGGCACTGGTTCCGGCGGGTTTTTCCCGGGTAGGGCAAACCAGTTGTACGATTGCGCCACGATACATTGATGATCCACGAGAGTTTGGGCACCGGTTCGCCATAAAGCAGCAGTGCCCAACTCCTGACACTTTTTTTGCTGAACGGAATCTTCGTATGATTAAAATACAACCGCAGATTGCAGATCCCAATCCAAAGGAACAATGTGCCCAAGCCTGTCAACCAGAAGCAGAACTGATCCGCGACTATGGCAGTCATGCTCTTGCGTTCTTTGGTCTGACTCCAGAGAGTATGCATTTCCTGGCACCTGGTGGAGCAGGACTGGTGAACTATCGACTGACGCGCAATGTCGCAGTGGTGCTTGGTGACCCGGTGTGTAACCCAGAGGCATTTGAGCAGGTAACGCGTAGCTTCCTTGATTTTTGTGCTCTTCGTCATTGGCGCGTAGCTTTCTATCAAGTATACCCTGAGCACCTGGTCACCTATCGCGCCCTCAAATTACGCGCATTCAAGATGGGTGAAGAAGCGATACTTCATCCCCAAACCTTTACCCTGTATGGCTCGGCCATGGCGAATGTACGGACCAGTTGCCGACGTGCCGAACGTGAAGGGGTAATCATTCAGTGGTACGAAGGCGTACCTCCCACAGAAGTGATGCAGCAACTCGAGCACGTCTCAAGGGCCTGGTTGGAGCGCAAAGCTGGCGAGCAGGCATCAGAGATGGGGTTCAGTACAGGGAGACTTGATGAATTGATGAATAGTGCTGAACGAGCTGATACTATTGCTAACATCTCCACATCGTCAAACGTCTTTCCTCCCGCCGTTCCACGACTCGTGACCGCAGTCGCAACGACGAGTGCAGGCACAGCGTGTGCATTTGTGACCTTTACACCCATCTATGGTTTTCTAACCGCTGAAGCGACTGCGTCAGGCAACCAGTCCAGAGTTCATGGTTGGGGATGGGCTCTCGATTTGATGCGTCGGGCACCAGATGCACCACCCGGAGTGATTGAACTGTTACTGGTGCGTGCCATTGAGCGCTTCCGATCGTGCGGTGCGCAACTAGTCAGTTTGGGGATGATAGCCATGGCTGATACCAGGCAGGAAATGACTTCTGGTCAACGGCAGCTGACCAGTTTTGTCACCGATCGCCTGGGCCTGTTCGAGACCCGCCGTACGCTCTTCAACTTCAAACAGAAATTTCACCCATATTGGGAGAATCGTTATCTTGTCACTAACACAACGCTGGCATTGCCGAAAATCGCACTGGCGGTGCTCCGTCTACGTAACTACTCAGGAGGCGGATGGGCGAGACTGATAAGTGGCTCCGACAAGCATGAGTATTGACTGCATGGAGCAAGTGCTAGCGAGAGGAGTGGTCGTTGCCTTTGATAGAGACGAAAGACAAACAGGCACCAGGAGCGTCATCCACTAGGACACACGATCCTGCTGTCCATCGCTTCCATGTGTGGAGCAGCACATTCTGGCAGTTCCTTCGCTACTGCCTGGTTGGTGCAGCGAACACGGTCATTGATTTGTTGGCCCTCAATATTCTACTGTGGCGCTTTCCCACGAACAACGTGCAGGTCTTGGTGGTCTACAATTCGATTGCCTATATCAGCGGTGCCGTGAGTAGTTTTTTCTTGAACAAGTACTGGACCTTTCGGCGCAAGCAGAGAACGACAAGCAGGGAAGTGGTACGCTTCGCCATCAGCCTGTCTCTCGAAATCCTGTATAGCAATGGTCTGGTGTGGCTAGCAGGGAAGGCCTTACAGCCACTGATTGCCAATACCACGTTGTGGGGTAATGCATCCAAACTCGTGGCAGTGGCCGTTGGTGCGGTTCTCTCGTACACCTGCATGCGCTTCTGGACCTTTGCCAGTAGGTCACATGATCGACCGAAAAAGCGAGGTACCGTCCACCAGACAGCCATTGGATCAGCTAGTATCCCAGCATCCAGTACGATGGAGCATGCTCATCACTCTGTCGAGAACGAAAGAGGGAGATGACAGCAATAAGTCAAGTGTACTGTTTACTGTACATCGTAGACTCTCAGAAGTAGCTTGGAACTCTTTAGGCATTGACGGGGCTATCCCAGAAGTCTATGAATTGAGTAAACAGTACACAGCAAGTGTTCTCAGGCAGGAGGCCTTGGCTCGATATGCTGATAGGATGCTTCCAGCCGTTCCCGCATCTGCTCGAACGTGACGTAATCGATCTCACCGGCTGCATAGCGCTGGCGCAGTATCTCTAACGAGGGAGAACCCGCTGGTGGCCTGCCGAATATGTCTGTGATCCAGGGTATCAGGTACGGGATGATCCACTTCAGCAGAATCCAGGCAAGTCCTATGAACAACGCTAACCAGAACAAAGTGTTCAGTCCTAATAGGAGTATGCCTGGCCACCAACCGATCCCATAGGGATGCCCATGTAGCCAGGGGGGTCCAAATCTGTGCATAATGCATATTCTCCTTCGTTCATTTCATACGAACAAGGTCTGCTCGATTCCGGTCTTTTACACGTGCTGCAGGGGGCTCTTCCCCACATGCTCAAGCATAGACTATTCTTCTTGATTTCCCATTGGAAACATATGAGAAACTTCCAATCTCAAGTCTGAGATCATCTTTACTGCATCTCAAAGAGGAAGAGGAATGAAATGGAACAGACCACCAAACACGGGTATATAGGGCAAAGCCAGCGATACTACAAATGCAAGAAGAATAGCACTGGATAGCAGCCAGGATGGCCTTTTACCTCTCCAGAAGTGATCCCGATTCCGTATCGAAACAATGACGAAGAGTTGGATAAACGTTAAATGCGGCATGGATCAGGCCCAGCGCAACATGGGGGAGGATGATTAGGGTAATAGCTGACTGAAGCCCAATACTCCTGTTTGATTCCGCGGCTCAGCGTATGACCCATCTTGAAACCGTCAAAGAAGAGGTGGTGGACTATGGTATACAATAGAGGTATATTTGCAGGTTCGGTAAGGAAAGCGGGTGCATGTTTATGGCGTCAGATGAGGCTTGTATCATTTATATCATTTGTATCACTTGTAGCGGTTGTATCGCTGGGTGAGCTCGTGCCGAACAAGAGAAGCGTCTCGGGGGCCGTCTCCCATTCACAACATGGTCGCTTGCTTCTGCACTCAGTACAATCACAGCGCTTCTGCGGTATGGTAGCAAATCACCGAGTATTAGGGAATGGTTATACATATCTCAAAAATTATTTGAATATACTTCGGATTACAGGCCAGTGCGGCCTCTGCCAGGAGATTCCAGCATGTCTAGCTTGCTAACATCTGCTCTCGAGGTAAAGCAATCTTCTATAGTAAATGCCTACTTGGAGAATGACACAACAATTGTCGTTAAGCTTGCTGACCCACTCACCTTCCCGGTTGAGGTAAGCGAGGTAACGATGACCGACGCGACGACAGGGAAGGTCATCCCTGTCATCGATGTCGCGTTGCCTCGAGCTTTTGCCACTCATCCTGCTGGGGACATGCAGCCTTTGCTGAGAGCGCCAGGCGAACAACGTCCAGCTGTATCTGCTGGTGTGCAGGTCGATCTGGTTGAGGTGACGCTGGCCGAGGCTCCAGATGTGACCCATAGCCTGCACATCGCCCTGCAGGGGTACATGCAAGGCCCCGTAACTCCGCGTAATGTCTTGAGCGGGGAGAAGTATCTCTACCTGGGAGAAGATCTGGGCAATAGCTATCAACCAGAAATCACATCGTTCCGCCTGTGGGCTCCGACTGCCTCGGATGTGCAGCTACTGCTGTATGAGAGCGAGACAAGTCCCTTACAGCGGCAGATAGCGATGCAACGGGGGGAGAATGGTACGTGGTATACCCGCGTTTCCGGCGACTTGCAGAACTGGTACTACCTCTACCAGGTGACCGTCCATGGTATGACGCAGAACGCCGTTGATCCCTATGTTAAGGCGATTGCTGTAAATGCGACCCGAGGCATGATTATTCATCTGCCGGAGACGAATCCCCCTGGCTGGCACGAGGATGGGTATGTGACTCTCGCTCATCCCGAAGATGCGATCATCTACGAGGTGCATGTGCGTGACTTCTCGATCAACCCGAACTCGGGGATGACGAACAGGGGGAAATATCTTGCCTTTACTGAGCGCGGTACTACCGGTCCCGATAACGTAGCGACAGGTGTGGAGCACCTCAAGGAACTGGGCATTACGCATGTGCAGCTCCAGCCGGTGCAGGAGTTCGCAAGCGTTGATGAGCAGGATCCCAATCAGTACAACTGGGGCTATGACCCCCGCAACTTCAATATACCCGAAGGCGCCTATGCAATGACTCCGCATGGGACTGCTCGTATCACCGAATGCAAGCAAATGGTCCAGAGCCTGCACAATGAGGATATCGGGGTAATCCTGGATGTGGTGTACAATCATACGTTCGCCTGGTACTATTCTGACTTCGACAAGATCGTCCCCGAATACTACTATCGCACCGACGACGCAGGCAACTATACCAACGGCTCGGGTACCGGCAATGAGATAGCCGCAGAGCGACCAATGGTGCAGAAATTCATACTCGATTCCCTCGCATACTGGGTGAGGGAGTACCACGTGGATGGTTTCCGCTTTGACCTTATGGCTCTGCTGGGCATCGAGACGATGAAGAATGTGTACGAGACGCTCCATACCATCAATCCCCATATTCTGCTGTATGGGGAGCCATGGGCTGGTGGAACTTCTGGATTACCTGCAAATCAACTCCTCACCAAAGGACAGCAGAAGGGACTGCGCCTGGCTGTCTTCAACGACCATATCCGTAATAACCTTTGTGGAAGCGTCTTTGACAGGGCCGGGAGAGGGTTCGCAACTGGTGCCCGAGGAGTTGTCAATGAAATCAAGCGAGGTGTGGCAGGCAGTATCGATGATTTCGCTGCCTCCCCGCAAGAAAGCATCAACTATATGACAAGCCATGACAACTTCACCTTGTGGGACAAGATCTCCCTGAGTAACCCGGAGGATACCGAGGCAGATCGTATCAAGATGGACGAGCTTGCCCAGGCAGTGATCCTGACCTCGCAGGGTATAGCCTTTCTACACGGCGGGGAGGAGATACTGCGCACCAAAGGTAGTAACGACAACAGTTACAATGCGGGTGACGCTGTCAACCAGTTCGACTGGTCGCGCAAAGCTCATTACTGGAAGGTGTGGAGGTACTATGCTGGCCTGATTCACCTGCGTAGATACCACCCCGCGTTCCGTATGCGATCGGCCGGCGATGTTCAGGCGCATCTCTCGTTTCTCGCTAGCCCTGAGAACACGGTGATGTTCGAACTCTCAGGCCACGCCAATGGTGATAGTTGGGAAAACATTCTCGTCATCTACAATCCCAACAAGACTGATATCCCATGTACCTTGCCGCCTGGGAACTGGACCATTGTGGTTTTACAGGATCGCATCAGTGAAGACTATCTGGGGCGAGCCTCTGGCAGGGTGATCGCGCCAGCTATCTCGTGCTTGGTTCTGTACCAGGAATAGACATATCTAGGAAGTCCATTTGAATACAATAGTCAAGAGAAAAGGTATATCCAGCGAGTGTAAAATAATCTATCTTGCGAACCGAAGTACTAAGGAGCCAGCACAGTCAAACCTCTTCCCTACATCAATAAAACTCAGCAACAGGCTGCAGTCTTGTACGGTGTATCCCTTTTCAGGAAGGGGGTTCGCGGTCTCCCTGACGAATAGAGACGAGGGGGAGCGTCACGAAGAAGATAGAGCCTACACCACCTTCCTCTGATTCAAACCAGAGATGCCCCCCATGCCGCTCCACAAATTCGCGACAGAGGTACAGGCCCAGCCCCGTTCCAGCGATTCCCCATGCCAGCGCATTATCTGCGCGCATGAAGCGCCCAAAAATCTGCGCCTGTTGGTGCTTTGGAATCCCGATGCCCGGATCCTGCACCTCGATACAAACCAACTGATCTGCTCTCTCTTCCAAGCGGGTGATAATAACAGAGCCTCCCCGCGGACTGTACTTGATGGCGTTGCCAATCAGGTTAGTCACCACCTGTTCAATTCGTTTCGCATCGATGTCTGCCACCAGTTCCGTGTGCCTGGTTTGAACCTCTAGCTGGTGCCGAGTCGTCGTCTGTTGCATCTGAGCGACAACACGTCGCACGAGCGGGACCACATTCGTCGGTGTGCGCTGCAAGATCAGTCGTCCTGCCTGCAAGCAGGTCACGTCCAGCAGATCTTCTGTCAGATTGACCAGTCGACCGGTGGCTTCTTTGATCTCCTCCAGCGCTTCCTGCTGCCACTGGGCAAGCCTCAGCCCATGCCCACGAGCCGTTTGCGTCAAGAGCATATCAGCATAGCCCGTCAGCACTGCTAGCGGGGAACGCAGTTCATGGGCTGCGATGCCCACGAACTCGTCCTTGAGATATTCTGCTTCTTTGAGGGCGGTGACATCTTGATGGACGACCAGCACCACTGGCTTGGCAACCAGTGCCTGTTGCTCTCCCTTCCTCCGTAGGGCGCTCCAGTCTTGATGCGAGGGCAGCAACACCGCGTTGACCAGCACGGGGAGACTGGACCCGTCGGGGTGGCGGATGATCTCCTGATGGTGCAGAACAGGCTCTCCTTTCTGGACAGCAAGCAGCGTGGCGAACTTGCTCGGGGGAAAGGGGCGGCCCTGTGCATCCACGATCTCGATCCCATTGTTACTGAGAAACTCAAGCATCGGTTGATCTGCCGGCCACTCGGCTCCCCAGACACGGCTGGCCATGCGATTGGCAAGCAGCAGACGTGCGTCAGCTCCGTAGACGAGATAGACACTACTGGGCAGCGCATCGAGCACCTGCTGGAGGAAGGCCACTCGCTCTGCTGTTTCAGCATGGACTGCTTGTTCAGCTAGCTCATATCGGCGATGCTCGGTGATATCCCGGTTAATCTCGAGGATGGCGAGGGGCTGGCCCATCTCATCGCGGACGAGCACCTGGCGACTTTCGACGATCACGGAGCTGCCATCACGGTGTGTATGGATCAGTTTCCCTTCCCATTGCCCCTCTTGTTCGAGGGACGCATCTACAGCGGAACGGCTGAGAGGATAGCTCGTCTTAAGCAAGGTATGGGTGACGCGGCCAAGCGCCTCCTGAGCTGTCCAGCCATAGAGGTACTCCGCTCCTCGGTTCCAGGAGAGCACGCGACTGATAGGATCACAGACGAGAATCGCGTCATGCGCCAGGTTGATCAGTTCGGTTTGCAGGCGAATGTGGTGTAATTGCTGGAGGCGCTCACGCTCGGCAAGGTGCTGTTCGGTCACATCACGAATGGCGCCGAGGGCATGTGGCACATCATCGAGCAGCAGAGGTTTCAGGCTGATGTCTACCGGAAACTCCGTGCCATCCTTGCGCTGCCCGAAGAGCTCAAGCCCAGCTCCCATTGGACGAGTTTGTGGGGCAGAGAAATAGTGCTCCTGATGGACAGTATGGGCTTCACGAAAGCGGTGCGGGAGGAGCAACTCGAGCTGCTGCCCTAGGAGGTCCTCACGAGGATAGCCAAATAGTGCTTCTGTTTGCCTATTCACCATCACGATCGTTCCGGTTTGATTGACGGTGATCAGGGCGTCGGGCGAAATGTCCAAGAACTGGAGTAAGCCGGTAGAAGTGATTTGTATGGATGCAGCTGAGGGAGAGACATGCGTCTCAGGTGATTCTAGCGAGTCAGTCACTTGTGTACGCTCCTTTGTGTGTGACTCATACGACTAGAACAGAATCACTCTCAGGGGGATACTGTTAGAGACGTTACTTTTGTGTGTTCTTGTCTCGGCTATGACTCGGTCTCACTTTCTGACTTTGCTTACCCTTGAGCATAAGTATAGTCGTCTTCAAGGAAAGGATGAACATGATATTCGATCTGGAAGGCTTTGAGCAACTGCACTGCTCGCTCAGTAACTGTCTCCCATCGTGCGTCGAGGACTTTGACAATGGGCCCGCGTTCGTGTAGGTCAGGGATGGCAGCTTTCAAATCCTCTAAGTGGCTCAGGTCTTCTTGGTACAGATGAATTTCCAGCTGATTTTCACTGGAGTGCGCGTGGAAGGCGTCCTTACGAGCGGACAGCCACTGCCATAAAGCGTAGGCTTCTTGGGGGGCCAGGTGGATTTGTGCCTGGTCTTCGGAAATGCATATTCCACCGTCGCTTCGGTCTTCAAATTTTTTCATGCTCGCTCCCGCTATCTGCTATGACTGGTTCAGAAGCATAAAAACTATTCATGGAGTGTTTACCGTTACCATTGGAGTGGGTGCCGTTATCGTTACCACTTAAAGCCTGTTGTCCATTCATGATGATGGTGATCTCTCTTCCTTCCAAAGCCCTAGGTGGAGCTAACCGGGTAGGCATCGTCGTCTAACTTTGTCTTTGAAGAAAGCGTAACACGCAAAGCTATAGTAGGTCTAGGAAAACCCTTCTAAGCTTGTAAAGCTTTACATAATTAAATGGTTATGCATATTCGGAAGATAGCTGTTGTAGTGACTACTTGGGGCTAGCCGTGGCAACCGTAGCACGGCTCCTCCATCCATAGAGGACGGAGGTTTAGAACCCGACATTTCGAGTAAAAGATGCGCTAAAGGCACATTAAAAAACTCAGGTGAATATAACATCATGGTAGATTTTAGTCAACTGTCATGAACCCTATCTGTGCTGAGCAGAAAAGCGCACTTAATGTATTGCCATTGTTGTATGTCAGCACTAAGCTGAACGTACCAGGCGTCGTCAGATTGCTGTTCTCGTCAGTAAAATCGCTGGCCGGGAACTGTTTTGCCAGTGAGAGGCTGTAGTAGACACGCTGCAATGCCATAGGGTGGTTTTGCGCATCCAGGAGTGTCACACTTCGCTTATATATGGCGTCTGGCGGCACAAAGGCCATGCAAGCAGTAATCGCTTGTGAAATACTCCAACCCTGATCGGTTGGGCTGTGCTCAAGGATGGCTAAAGCTTTGGGGCCTTCGGTAGTGATCGACAGATCATCCTGTTGGGGGTTGCCGTAGAGATGAAAATTGTAAGTGTCTTTTGAGGGATCGCTATCACTGTTAGGCGTGCCATACTTTGCAATGAATACACTGATATTGGCTCCGAGAATCGCCGGGCCAGTATTGGTTATGGGTGGTGTTGGTTGTGTAGGTACCGTGGTTGGTGTCGTTTCTAGTTGCGTTAACTGCAACGACTGTACGGCTTGTTGTGTAGCCTGCGTCATTGGTGCTGGTGATGGGGCTTGTCCTTGTAAGGCAATCGCGCCAATAGCTGCAAAGACAACGACCACTATAGCGATCATAAGCCAGAGCCATTTACGTTTTGGAGGTGGCGGCTTCTGAGGCTGATACTGTGGCACAGGTTGGTATACTGGTAGGTGCCATTGCTGTTGTGGTGGCTGATACTGCGACATACCATCCCTCATTTCTTGTGAGTAGCATCAAACAAACGTTAATAACACTGTAGTTGTAGTGGAACATAGTCTTTCTCTCGGGGCATGGCAATCAGCAAAATACCTAAGTGATCGTAGGCAAAAGTCCTCTGGAGTGAGTTGCGTTGTCTATTTTGTCACCGGTGCTGGCTACTTGAGGCCGTTAGTAAGACGCGCAGCCGTATCTCCTTATGTTCCCTCTTACAAGAGGCCTGATGTGATAGGCCTATCTTACCATAGTGGCTAGATATGGCAGCAGTGCTTTTCTTCTCGTGATTCATATTGTATCCTGTAACTTAAAAAGAGCAGTCAGCAGAGGAGGAATAAAAGCAGATGGCAAGACAGATTTCAAAGGGTATGTGTACCTTTTGTCATGGTGAGTTCAGCAAGTCAGCCATGACCAGGCACCTGGAAACATGCCAGCAGAGAATAGCCGCTGAGGCGAAAGCGGGAAGTCGCCAGAAAGCGCAGCAAACCAGGAAATTCCATCTTGTGGTGGAAGGACGCGACTTACCTATGTACTGGATGCATCTGCAAGTCACGGCCAGTACTACGCTGGCAGCGTTAGATCGGTTTCTCAGGAATACCTGGCTGGAATGTTGTGGGCATCTGAGCGCCTTTGAGATTGAAGGGGTGCGCTACGCTGTCGATGCAGGTATGTACGATGATTGGGATATAGGGGGCATGAGCGAGAAAAGTATGCGTGTGCGCCTGGACAAAGTGTTCAGTCCAGGACAATCCTGCTCCTATGAGTATGATTATGGCACGACTACGGAGCTACGGCTGAGGGTAGTCTCAGAACAGGAGGGAGCAGCGAAGGGGAATGCCATCCAGGTGCTGGCCAGGAATACTGCGCCGGTGATCCTGTGCGAAGGATGCGGCAAACCGGCCACCGAGGTATGCTCCCAATGCATCTTTGATGATAGGGGTTGGCTGTGTGATGACTGCGCAGAAGAGCACGAATGCGGGGAAGAGATGCTACTACCGGTGGTCAACTCCCCACGTGTTGGTATGTGTGCTTATACTGGCTGATACTACTGCTCATCCTGCGTTTCTTCTGCCCCTCCAAAATGCAGCTGAAACAAGCGGGCTGAGTTTTCAAGTCCTTCCTCAGTCAGGACCACCGATTTTGCCTTGCTTCTCGGATTCGCGATCCACCCTTTCTCATACAGCCGGTCAAGCGTCTCCCAATCAAACCCTTTCCAGGCGCGGTAGGAATCGTGCAGGGTGAGCTGCATCAGGGCCAGGACAACTTCATCGACTTTGTTACGATCATAATCATCCACTGTTTTTCCTCCTCCTGGACAGCAGACGTTCAAGAGAAGAGTCTTCCTCAATCGCATCTGGCTGATGGACAGATTGCTCAAATACCCCAAGCAACGGAGAGAGGACGACTGGCGAAAGGTGCACGCAGTCACTCACTCGGCGGGGATATACGGGATCAACCCTTTGGGGTACGCTTCCTCGATGAACCCATTGACCTCCAGCATCCAGATCAGGGGGTTCTGGTCGACCATGGACGGGAGCGTCCACTCCGGATCCATCTGATACATGCCTAAGAGATCGCGGATTTGCTTGGACTTGGCCTTTCTTTGCAAGGCTTTTAGTACCCCTGAATAATTGCTCCCAAACATCATTTGTTATAGAATAAATGTCCCAAATAGTCAAGACACAAGTGGAGCGATTGCTTGAAAGTCTGAGCATTTCAGCCTACAATGACATACAGGGGTGGAGCCTTCTACCAGCGAAAAGCAAACCCAGGGAGCAAGATCACCCTAAGAGCAATTGCAAGAAACTGCAAATACTCTTTTTCGTCTCACAGGGCAAGGTGCGGGACGAAGACCATCAGGTAGGCGCCGAGATGGGTCCAGAAATGCCCGAAAATCCTGGCATGGACCAGGTGGATTTGAGGAAGTAGATGGAAAATCTGATTTCGTATGTAGACCCATTTATCGGCGTTGAGGGGAGAGGTCATTGTCTATGCGGCCCCTACCTGCCGTTGAGCCTGGTACGCTTGGGACCAGACACCCTTATCCCACATCCGAATAACGGCTACGATAGCCAGCATCCTATTATCCGTTTCAGTCACACGCATGTGAGCGGTACTGGCGGAGGCGGGCGATATGGCAATATCGGCATCACTCCCTATATCGGCGAGCCCAGAACTTCACCGGATATCTATAGTCAGGAAGATGAGGCGGCAGAGGTAGGCTTTTACACGGTTACACTGCAGCCAGCGAGCGTGAAAGCTGAACTGACCGTGACGCCGCGTGTGGGGGTTCATCGCTACACCTTTCCCAAGGAAAGCGAGGCAAACATACTGATCGATGTTGGCGCTGTTATTCAAACGACAGATGCAATCCATATTCCCGGAACATCGACCGGGACGTCCATCGGCGGGTTTGTTGAAGTTGTCTCGAAGCAGGAGATCATCGGCCGCGGCGATTTTCGCGGCGGCTGGGGACACGACTTTCCCTACTCGGTGTATTTTTGCGCTTTATTCGACATACCCGCCAGCAATATTGTCGTCGCCAATACCCAGGGTATACTTCCTCTTGTGGCAGCCGACGGGGCAGGCTGCAAAGCGATTGCAAGTTTTGGGCAGGTCGAACAGATACATCTCAAGGTCGGTATTTCCTGCGTCAGTATAGCGAAGGCCAGGGCTAGTATCGCACGTGAGACAGATGAAAAAGATTTCGATACCATCCGCGCAGAGGCCGCTGCTACCTGGGAACAGGCGCTCTCGCGCATTCGTGTTGAGGGTAGAACAGAGGAGCAAAAGAAGCTCTTTTATACGCTCTTCACCCGCCTCATCTGCATGCCCAGCGATCTCGGGGTAGACGATGAGAACCCATGGTGGGTGTCAGGAGTGCGCCACTTTACCGATTTCTATGCGCTCTGGGACAGTGTGCGCAACGCAAACTCCCTGATCAGCCTGTTCGACCCCGATCTTGAGGTTGCGATCCTCAATTGTCTGCTGAATATTGCCGATCATACCGGCTGGTTGCTCGATGCTTGGATTGCAGGACACAGTGCGATGATTCAGGGAGGAAGTTCCGCCGATGTACTGTTGTGCGAGGCAGCCTTGAAGGGGTTGCAAGGGATTAACTATGAGAAGGCTTTGTTGCAGATGCGCAAGAATAATGAGGTGGAGTCACCTGACCCATGGCTCTATGGGCGATACCTGCGCGAGTACCATACCCTGGGCTACCTGCCAGTAGGGATCAGGAACTGCGTTTCCCGTCACCTGGAGTATACATACCAGGACTGGTGCATTGGCAGATTGGCTAAACACCTGGGACAGGAGGATGTGGCGCAGGGCTATTTTGAGAGTTCGCAAAAGGTGTGGAACCTGTGGCGCGAAGATATTGCGTGCTTTGCGCCTAAAAATGCAGATGCGCAGTGGCTGGACCCTTTTGATCCTACGAAATTCTACGCACCCCTTAGTTACGAGGACCCGTACTTCTACGAGGGAACAGGTAGGCAGTGGGAGTACAACGTGCAGCACGATTTGGCGGGATTGATTGCGCGGCATGGGGGGAACGAGGCGTTTGTCCGCCACCTGGACGAGTTCTTTGACCAGGGGCAGTATCACTCGAAGGAAACCATGCTGCATGTCCCTTACCTCTATCTCTATGCCGGGCGACCGGACAAGACGGCAGAACGAGTGCGCGAGTGCTTGAAACGCTATTTTCATCCAACGCGTGATGGTCTTCATGATAACGAGGATATGGGATTCCAGAGCGCCTGGTATATGTGCTCGACGATGGGGGTGTACCCAATGATGGGGCAGGACTTGTATCTGCTTTCCGCTCCTCTCTTCCGGCGAACCGAAATAGCCCTGGGCAAGAGCGGGAAGCGTCTAGTGGTCGAGGCTCCCGAAGCCGGTCCTGAAAAGCCCTATGTGAAAGCAGCTAAGCTCAATGGCGAGCCGCTGCATAGGGCATGGATCAGACATAGCGAGATTGCCGATGGCGCAATTATTCGCTTTGAATTGGGAAGCGAGCCCGGCGCGTGGGCGACCACGGAATTGCCGCCTTCACCGATGAGCAAGGAAGACTGACCTGTCAAACAAAAATGAAACAAGGTTTCAGATCATTCGCTCCTTGTGCTTGTCAAGCATGGCATGACTTCCTCGGAGCCTTTCTAGACCTGGACTGGCTACTTCGTACATCCGTTCGTAAAATACGAACTTATGTTTTGACTTCTTTTATGGGCAATCGGATGCGCTCTGCGATTCTACCGTAAACAACTATACCCTCACAGACAGTATAGACCCGGCATAACGTTCTCAAGACATTTTTTGGGAACGGATGACCAAAGTAGTCAGCACAGGGTCTTCCTGTAACTTGCTACAACTCTTCGTACTTTGAATCGTAGAGAATGAAAACAGAGCAGTCAACCCGTTCAAATTAGAAAGATGGAATAAATGCACACACAAAGCTACAAAGAGCAACTCCACGCTCCTTTCGATTGGTATCGCACGATGCGTGCCACGCAGCCCGTCTTCCAGCACCCGGACTGGGGTGGCTGGCAGGTCTTTCGCTACGCCGACGTGGCGCGTGTGCTGAGTGAGTATGCGACTTTCTCGTCCGACGGCCACCGGATGGCGCAAGCTGAGGGCTCCCAAGGCGAGGCCGACCCGATCGGGTCCAGCATCCTGCAGATGGACCCGCCACGCCATCGCCAGCTCCGTAACCTGGTTTCTCAAGCCTTCACGCCGCGTATGGTGGCGCAACTAGAGCCGCGCATCACCGCCATCACCAACGAACTGCTGGACCACGTCGTCGCCGCGGGGGAGATGGACATGGTGCGCAACCTGGCCTATCCCCTACCCGTGACCGTCATCGCCGAACTGCTGGGCATCCCTGCCGAACTGCGTGAGGATTTCAAACGCTGGTCGGATGCCATCGTTGGTGGCGAGGAAGGCCTGTCGGAAGAGGAACGCAAGGCGCTCGTCCAGGAGATCCAGGGCATGTATGGTTACTTCACGCAGGTGCTGGAGGAGCGCCGCCAGCATCCGCAGAACGACCTGGTCAGCGCTCTGCTGGCCGCTGAGGTCGATGGGCAGCGCCTGAGCAACATGGAGCTGCTCGGCTTCTGCGGCCTGTTGCTGGTTGCAGGCAACGAGACGACGACCAATCTGCTCGGCAACATGATCCTCTGCTTCGACGAGCATCCCGACGTGGTGGAGCGCCTGCGCAATAATCGCGCACTGGTGCCGGGGGCCATCGAGGAGACCCTGCGCTATTACTCGCCAGTGAAGGCGATGCCACGCATGACGACAACCGAGACGATGCTCGGCGACCAGCGCATCGGGCCGAATCAGTTTATCGTGGCCTGGATCGGCTCGGCGAACCGCGACGAGGCCGAGTTCCCCGATCCCGATCGTTTCGACATTGAGCGCGAGCCCAATCGTCACGTCGCCTTTGGTCGTGGCATTCATTTCTGCCTGGGCGCTCCCCTGGCACGCCTGGAGGCGAAAGTCGCACTCAATGCCATGCTCGACCGCCTGCCCGGGCACTGGCAGGTGGCTGATGTGCCGCTGGAGATGATGAAGAGCTTTGTCATCTTCGGCGCAAAGAAGCTGCCTATGACTTGGGGCGCATAACGCCTCTTCCCTTGCCATCCCTATTAGGAAGGAAACGAGGATGTTAGGATGTGAGTGGCAGATTCTAGCCGCTTAGCTGTTGTATCGCATGACGTTACATGGCGTACCGGGATGACTCATGTCCGGATGCGGCCAGTTGCGCTAGAAATTCGCCGGGGGAACTCCCATTTGCGCATACGGCTGCTGTTCTCGTATCTGGCGATCGATGAAGTTGAGGATATCGTGCACCACATTCTGTTGATCACGGCACCTACTGCTGCCGTGATCAACAGCGGGTGCAAAGCCAGGCCAACTGCGCCCACCGCTATTTGATCTACCCAGTCTTGTGCGCCCACTCTGACGAGTGACCCACCGCTGACCTTCTGCAGGGAGATACCCAGTGCCTTGTTAAAACCCGTGATGGCTCTCAAGGTGCTCTCCTTCTTTAACTGTACAAGGACCTGCTCAGCAGTGCCAAATTGTTGTGCCTCAAAACCGTGGGCCTGATACTCCAACACCAGGGCCTGAGCGATTCTCTGCAGGTCGAGTTCCTGCGTCTGGTAGAAGCGTGTTTCCATAGTATACTCCATTCTGAATTCTATACTTCCTTGTCCGAAAACTCATCTCCTTTCCACATAAGTACCACTATAACCAACTGCGGCCAGATAAAGCAATACCTATCAGTACTCAATACAGGGCTGTTGCAAGAGCCGTTTTCTTCCCGTTCTGGCAACAACAGCTCTGCTCCAGGAAGGCGGTGGCACAGGCTGGTTCCCGAACATGTACTATACTATTTGGGAACCTTTGTGCTGGAAACAGCTGCGGAGGTGCTGCGCGAAACGTGCGGCCCAGCCAATCCCTTCGCTTTATTTATCGTAGCTGACGATGAGCGGATGCGAGCCTTGATCCGAACTCAGCTTGGGGAGCAGGCCTTTGCCCTGGCCGCTGGACGAGCGACGGGGAAGACCATCAACAGAGTCCTTCCCCCTCCTCTCCAAACGACCTGACCGAGCGGGAGGTGGAAGTGCTCTGGCTGGTGGTACCAGGACTGACCGATGCCCAGGTCATCAGCCCGCGCACCATCAATGCGCACCTTCGCTGCATCTAGAGCAAACTGAACATCACCTCACGCCATGCTGCAACCCACTTTGCCCTCGAACAGCATCTCATCTAGGTTCATCACGTTCCGTCCTCTCCTGGCCTGCTCCCATTCGCTTCATCTCAACAGTGGTCATACCAACACCCTTGCCTAGGTAATGCTGCAGCGTGAGGTGTTTCCACGTTATCCTCATCGCTCCCAGATAGGCAACACGAATACGTTGCTTTGCCGATGTGTTAGCAGGCCACATGCACTAGACTCTCAAGTAGTAACCAATGATGCTACTCACTGATTGAGGATGCATCACCTGGGTCGATTAAGCTCAGGACTTTAGGAGGACCTACGCCATTTTAAGCAAATGAGCCTCAAACCGAGCAAAAATCGACTCAATCGGCCAAATCTTTGGCTACTCAATATATAAGTAGCACCATTGGTTAGTAACCGGTAGTTCATGGAAGTAAACAGGAGGATAAGCATTATGACACTTAGAGAGAGTATCAATAGGTTCTGTTTATCTTCTGTGCATGTTTTTTGAGAGGAACCAAGTGGCGCTCGGGACAAGCATGCAACAGCATGAGCGACCTGCTCAACCGGCTGTTGGCAATGAGACGCGAGATGGAATGTTTCGCATAAAAGGACAGGCTATGAATACACAGATCCAGGCTTCAGAACAGCTTACCATAGCAACACACGGAGAGACAGACGCCCTTGAAAGGGACGGGCTTGCCCAGTGCGGCTTTACCGCTGAAGAAATCGCTGCACTGCTCTGGCTCAGGCGCTGGTACCAAAGCGGTGGCAGCGATCGCATGGAGTTCGTGCGCCACTGGGAGTTCCTCAAGTGGCTGGTTATGACGGGCAAGCTCGAAGTGTAAGTGGAGTCCAACTGTTGTAGCCAGATCACTCAGTTCGTCGAAGACCTGATGATGAAGAGAGAAAAGGAGAAATCATGAGCATCTATACCATTGTCCTGTTTTTACATGTGAGCGGAGCCATCGGCTACTTTATCGCCATTGGCACCTGGCTGTTCGGCCTCTCTACCATCCGGCGAGCGCAGCGCGTCGAGCAGGTGCGCGCCCTCACCAATCTCGTCGGTCGGTCAGGCCCCCTCTTCGGGATCAGCGTCCTGCTCATTCTTGCCACAGGGCTCTACCTGGCACTCACCGCCTGGGGCCTCCAGACCGGCTGGATTGGCGTTGCGCTGATCAGCCTGGTTCTCGTGGCGCCTCTGGGTACAGCGCTCATCGAGCCACGCAGGCGCACCATCGACCGGCTGGCGCGAGAGGCACCAGACGGCCCACTGCCCCAGTCGCTTGAGCTGCGCACCCACGACCCCGTCCTCTTGACAGCGTTGCAAACGATAGTCGCTCTGCTGCTGGGCATCGTCTTCCTGATGACCACGAAGCCTTCGCTTGCTGGCTCCCTTATCGTGATGGTGGTCGCTCTGGCACTTGGTTTGGCTTCGGGCGTGCTCGTCTCTCGTGCGACGCGCACCCGAGGGCAGGGCGTGACCACTCACGCGAACGATATGAGAGAGCCGATAGGATAGCCGAGCTTGGCAACATGCACAGCTGAGTGGTGCATGATCAGACTATCTCATCATCAATTACGCACATTGGGATGAGAGTCCCCCACGCTTCCTCTGGCGGCAGTTGTCCAAGAAGAGTTTCAGGAACTACATGCTGGCCAATCTGGCGGCGAATCGTGTGGGCGCCATGCCGGTATTGTATCGGCTCGCTTGATTACATGTGATTGGAGGTATTGCTGTATGAAATTGGGACTCCATATATATGATTTTACCTGGCCGGGAAGGGCGAGTCAGCTTGGACCTACGCTGGTCAAGATCGCGCAGACTGCCGACGCGTGGGGATTTGATCGCATCAGCGTGGGGGACCATGTGTGGCAAAGCCCCTATCTCGGAGGGCCAGAACACGAGTTGCTCTCCTGCTATCCTACGCTCGCTTTCCTGGCTGCACACACCAACCGGATCAAGCCTATCGCCATGGCTACGGCGGCGCCCTACTGGCAGCCGGTCTTGCTGGCGAAGACGGTGACCACCTTGGATGTGCTATCTGGTGGTCGTGCGTGGCTCGGCATTGGAGCTGGCGATTACGAAGAGGAGGCACGCGGGTCGGGACTGCCCTTCCCGCCACTGAAAGAGCGCTACGAGATGCTGGAGGAGATGCTCCAGATCTGCTTGCGGATGTGGCATGGCGAACAGGGCGACGAGCGTCCTTTCGAGGGGAAGCACTACCGCATCCAGCGCCCGCTCAACCTCCCGCAGAGCCTCACGAGGCCACACCCGCCGATTCTGATTGCAGGAGGCGGCGAGCAAAGGACGTTGCGCCTGGTCGCGCGCTACGGGGACGCCTGCAATCTGCGCCCCGGGCCGGAGATCCCGAAGAAGTTGGAGATCCTGCAAAAGCATTGTGAGGCCGAGGGCCGGGATTACGACGCGATTGAGAAGACTTGTATGTTTGCCTTCGACGTGGGCGAAGATGGCTCCAAGGTGGGCGAACTAATCGGGCAATTGCGCTGGCTTGCCTCAATGGGGATGCAGACGGTCCTGGGTGTGATCCCGCACGTGTACCGGATCACGCCGCTCGAGGTCATCGGTCGTGAGGTCATTCCCGCCGTCGCGGACCTCTGAGCCCGCCAGACCGGGGTTGGCAGAGACTCGCTCACGTCTGACTAGAGAAGAGGAGAAAGAACACATGGCATACCTCATTTCCAGAGAGCAACTCCGCCATGGAAACAGCTATCTGTTTCAAGGAGGGGAACATGGAGGCGTTCCCATTTCGTTTTTCTGGGTGCAGGCTTCCCCTGGCGGTGGTCCCCGGCTGCGCAAGCACCCGTATAAAGAGATCTTTGTGGTACAGGAGGGTCATGCCACCTTTACTGTCGGTGAGAGCACGATAGAAGTGGATGGCGGGCATGTTGTGATCGCGCCGACTGGCGTTCCCCACAAGTTCATCAATTCTGGTGAGGGGATGCTCCAGCAGATCACCATTCATCCTAGCAAAGAGGTTATCACAGAGTGGCTTGAGGACTGAGACAGCTGTCTCGTCCTAATGAAACTTGGACTGCACATCAGACACTTATATACATTCAGTAGAAAGGAGTTTCCATGATCGAGAGCACTACCCATCGCTGGACCATCGTCGTTACGGTGATCAGTGTTCTGATTGTTCTAGAGGCTATGACCTTTCTTCTCGCGGCTCTGTTGCACCTGGGTGTACAGCTCCCGCTGGGATTCACAGAACCCCGGATCATTCCCGCTACCATCGTCGAAGGGCTCTGCGGGCTCTTGCTGGCAGTGAGTGCCTACGCCGTGTTCGCCCGCAAGACCTGGGCATGGTGGGCGGCTATCTCCGCCCACATCTTTGCAGTAGCGGGCGTCCTTCTGGGGATCATCGCGCTCGCACTCGGCAGTGCCCCTAGCACTGTGGCGAACACCATCTATCATCGCGTCATCCTGGGGGTCCTCGTCGTCGTCCTGGTCCTGCTCGCGACACCCGGCGCAAGAGCTACGCTGGGTCGCAGCCATCGGGTTTCACAACAAGGATGACACATTCTTTAGGAATGAACAGGGAGGTAATCTCATGATAAACGAGAAGGACAAGCAAGAGAGGCAGAGACGAACGATGCATGCTGAGCGCGAGGAACTCCGGCAGGCTGCTCGGCGCTTCATCCGCGGTCTGTTTCAAACCGGGGGAAACGTGGCGCTTCTACCAGTCACCCTATTCCACGGATCTATGACCAGTACGTCTCGCGGCCTATGCTCATGCTCCCGAGGCGGCGCAAGAGAAAGGAAACCTCAATAGTTACTCTATGTGATAGAGTAGGGTTTATTATCACAAATTAATCGCAATTACGGCTTAATATGTCACAAGTTGTTCACGTTTTAGGGTTATTAGTATCGAAGCGAAGGGAGAATGAAAAGTTAGCGTTATGATAAAGGAAGAGAATGCCAATAAGCCAATGAGACATAAACGCCAACGTAAAGCACTGAAATTGTGGTCGAGATTGCAAGGGCGTATGACCATTTCGTACGTGGGAGTGTCCGTTGTCACCGCATTGCTGATAGAACTTCTACTTTTCGTGATTTTCTTAGTAGTACTCTCTCCTCTTATAGACCAGAATGTCCAGGACACAGCTAGACGGACTGCGCAAAGCTATGCGCTGGAAGCGGCTGACCAGGGCGGTGGGGTTGCCCTTAACCCGCAATCAACCTTTCAACCAGGTCAACCCTTTTCACTCGTTTTGCCTGGAGGAGATGTCTCACAGCAGACACCTTACATCGAGGCACGTTCGCATGCTCCCCAGATGGGAGAGTTCGCGCTGCTGCTTACTCCCAACGGTCAGATACTCGCCAGTTCTTACCCTGCGGGTTACCCTATCTCAACATCTGTCGCTCAATTGCTGCCGGAGCAGAAGCAACTCATACTCAACGCTTTGGCAGGGAGAGGAGGAAGCAAGATCGAAATTACATCCCAAGGTCATATTGTTTCCGCTACCGAGCCTGTCTGGAGCAAGAATAGGAAACCGATTGGAGCAATTTATGTACAGGTGACATCAATAACCTTTGGCGGAAACATCCTCTCGTTCACAGGGTTTTGGCTCGCTACCGGGCTGTTCTGGCTCATCCTCACAGCACCCGTCGGTGCTATCTTTGGTGTGTTGACCACGCGAGGCCTGGTACGGCGCCTCCATCGCCTGGTGAGTGCCACGGCACAGTTCGCCAATGGCGACTACACGCAGCGGGTGCAGGTCAAGAAACAAGACGAAATTGGGCAACTGGAACAGCAGTTCAATAATATGGCACAACAACTGGTCGAGAGTATGGAGCAGCGCCAGATACTGATTGAGCAGAATGCACGCCTGGAGGAACGTACCCGCATTGAGCAAGAATTGCGTACCGCTCGACTTATCCAGCACTCCCTCCTGCCCAAAGAGGTACCCACGCTTCCAGGATGGCAGATTGCGACATACTATCAGTCGGCAAGAGAGGTCGGGGGAGACCTGTACGATTTCCTCACGTTTGAAGATGGTCGCCTGGGGTTAGTGATCGGCGACGTTGCGGATAAGGGTGTGCCGGCCGCTATGGTGATGGCCAGCACACGCAGTATGTTGCGAGCTGCTGCGCAGGTGACGGATTCTCCAGGTGAGGTACTGGCTCGGGTCAACGATCTGCTCTATGCTGATATGCCTCCAAAGATGTTTGTTACCTGCTTCTATGCAGTGCTTGATCCAGGCAGCGGCAAGCTTCACTATGCCAACGCAGGACACGATCTCCCATATCAACGAGATGCTGGTAAGGTGGGCGAATTACATGCTACAGGCATGCCGCTTGGATTAATGCCGGGCATGCGCTACGAGGAGCAAGAAGTGATCATAGCCCCTGATGATAGTATTCTGTTCTACAGTGATGGTCTGGTGGAAGCGCATAACTCCAGGCGAGAGATGTTCGGCTTCCCTCGTCTACAAACATTGCTCAAAGAGCATTCTGATGGGGCACCACTCATCGACTTCTTACTGAGCGAACTCAAATACTTCACCGGAGAAGGATGGGAGCAGGAGGATGATATGACGCTGCTGACCCTCCAAAGAATGCCTGAACTGCTCTCAAGGAACAAACAACAGAGAGAACCAGCCGTCAGCAGCTCATGGAATGGAACGTGGCGGAACGAGAGTGATCGGCAGAGATAACGCCGTTTGCTACCCTTGACACCTGTTCATCTGAGAGGAGGTCTCTAATGAATGAAGCCAGTGCTTGGCGACTTGCCCTGGCGCAAAAGCTTGCGCCAAACTATTGTGCCAACCCAAAAGTGGCAGCCGTGATCGTAGAAGGTTCTGTCGCTCTTGGTCATGCCGACCGCTTTTCCGACATCGACCTGGCTGTCTTCTGGTCTGAAGCACCAACGGAAAAGGAACGTAGAGACATCATCAAACATGCCAGGGGAAGACACTTGCAGCTTGTTCCCTATAACAGGGATGAAGCCTGCTGGTCGGATATCTACGATATTGGCGGGGTCGCCATCGACGTGCGACACGTGGGTGTCGAGGCCACCGAACGCATCCTGGCTGAGGTGCTGGAGCACTGTGATCCCTCTCTTGCGAAACAGCGGCACATTGCCGCGCTCCTCTCGGCTCTACCCCTTTCTGACTCTTCTGTGCTCACCCACTGGCAGCAGCAAGCGAAGGTCTATCCATACGAACTGAGCGTGGCCATGGTACGAGCACACCTGCTGTTTTGCGTCGGTTGGGAACAGGAAAAGCTGGCAGAGCGCAGCGATCTGCTCGCCCTCTACGATTCCATTTGTACTGTCGAGAAGCATATTCTGCTCGTTCTCATGGGAGTGAATCGCATCTACTATCCTGGGTGGCAGTGGGTTGATCGACTGATAGGACAAATGCGCATTGCCCCCCTCAATCTTGCCCCGCGTTTCAAACAAGTCTTTGGCATTGTCAGCATCGACCCGCTGGCCGGGGTCTACCAACTTCATGAACTCATTGAGGAGACCTTCGCTCTTTTGGAAACCCATCTGAGCGAGTTCGATACCACGCTCGCGCGGTTTCGAGAACGACGCCAGACCTGGGAACGTGTGCCTGATGGACTCCTATAGGAAGTGAGGAAAACAGGGGTAGCTTATACATAGAGATATCGGTGCATCTTCTCCTGACAACCATGTGACATCCACCTCTGGCGATTCTATGGCACGAACCAGTTCCCGAACATGTGCTATACTGTTTGGGAACCTTTATGTTAGAAACAGCTGACGATGAGCAAGAGGAACAAGAACGATGCCATTCCGGTGGTACAAGGTGAGACGCTGATCTATCAGCAGGGCGGACAAGGCTACCGATTGTTGGTGGGAACGCCAGCCTGGTATGCCTGGTTGAGCACCGCTCGCACCTTCGCCTTTCGCAGTGCGTTCGGGACCTTCACCGCGCGCAAAGAGCAAGTGAGCAATAAGCGTGGGGGCTGGTACTGGCGCGCTTACCGCAAGCGCGAAGGCAAGCTCCACCGGGTCTATCTCGGCAAATCGGAGGAGGTGACGCTCGCCCGGCTGAACGCCGTGGCAGTGACCCTGGCCGGCCAGGACGCTGTCGATGAAGACGAGCGTGCGCTGGGCCAGCGTGTGCGGCAGGAGCAGCCGGAAGCTCCGAGCGACCGAGAGCGTTTCCTGCACTCTGCAGCAGATGCCTCAAAGTTCCCGACCGAACGCGGAGCAGCCTCGGAGAGCGTGGCCAGGCGTTCCTCCACCCTGCCTTTGCTACTCACGTCGCTCCTTGGGCGGGACCGAGAGGTTGCTGCGGCCTGTACCTTGCTCGCGCGTCCTGAGGTGCATTTCCTCACTCTCACTGGACCGGGTGGTGTGGGCAAGACGCGCCTGGCTCTTGAGATCGCGATCAAGGTGCAGAGAGACTTCACCGACGGAGTCTGCTTCGTCTCGCTGGCCCCCATTCAGGATGCCGAACTGGTCTTTCCCATCCTCGTGCAGGCCCTCGGCCTGCAAGGCAGCAGCCCCCAAACGCCACTGGAGCTGTTGAAAGGGGCGCTGCGTGAACAGCACCTGCTATTACTGCTGGACAATTTCGAGCCGGTAGTCACGGCAGCACCGCTTCTGGTGGAACTGCTGGCCGCCTGCCCGCTTCTGAAGCTGCTGGTGACGAGCCGCGAGGTGCTCCATGTGCGTGGCGAACGCGTGTTTGCGGTGCCGCCGCTGGCGCTGCCTGATCCCAAGCACTTACCTGACTGTGCGACCCTGGCGCGCTATGGGGCGGTCGCCCTCTTCCTCGAGCGGGCACAGGAGGTCGAGCCCTCCTTCGAACTTACCCCCGACACTGCTGCGCTCATCGCCGAGATCTGTGTCCGGCTTGATGGCTTGCCGCTTGCGATTGAGCTTGCCGCCGCGCGTCTCAAGCTGCTGCCCCTCTCAGTACTGTTGGAGCGGCTGGAACATCGGCTGGTCGTCTTGACGGGTGGACCACGGGATCTGCCTGCCCGCCAGCACACCCTACGCGATACCATTGCGTGGAGCTACGACCTGCTCTCAGGAGAAGAACAGCGGCTCTTCCGCCTGTTCTCCGTTTTCGTCGGGGGCTGTACGCTGGAAGCAGTGGAGGCAATTGATGCTGCGCTTGGTGGCGCAAGCACACAGGTGCTGGACGGGATAGCCTCCCTGCTGGACAAGCACTTGCTACTCCAGACCGGTCAGAACAGCCTTGGGCAGGACGACCGACGCCTGTTGATGCTGGAGACGATTCGCGAGTATAGCTGGGAGCGCCTGGCTACGTATGGCGAGCTGGAACAGACCAGGTATGCCCATGCAGCATATTATCTGCGCGAGGCTCTGAAGGCCGAAGCGCACTTGTTCGGAGCCGAGCAGGTGCGATGGTTCGATCGGCTAGAGCGGGAGTATGACAACCTGCGCGCCGCACTGAGCTGGGCAGGAGAGCAAGCGGGAGGTGGGGAGGCAGGGCAGAAAGGGGAGATAGCCCTGCGGCTGGCAGGAGCCCTGGTCCGCTACTGGGCGGTGCGTGGGTCGCTGAGTGAAGGGCTCGCCTGGCTGGAGCGAGCGCTGGCAGCGACTTCCCGCGTTCCGGCACCCACGCGGATCAGGGTACTCAGCGGAGCAGCCTGGCTGGCCTTTTTCTTGGGCGACGGAGAGCGGGCAGAGGCGCTGTGTGAAGAGTGCCTGCAACTGTATCGAGCGGCCAGGGAGACGAGGGAGGCACGAGAGATGGCGGCATCACTGCTGTGGCTGGGGTGGCTTCCCTTGACGCACGGCAACGATGACGAGGTCCGCTTCCTGCTTGAGGAGAGCCGTGTGCTCGCCAGGGATGGAGGAGACACAAGAAATCTGGCCTACCTGCTCCATTGTCTCGGCATGGCTGCCATCGGCCAGGATAACTATGCGGAAGCTCGTTCACTGCTAGAAGAGAGCCAGCATTACTACAGGGAGATGGAAAATAAGGAGGACCTGGTCTGGTCGTTCCTCTACCTGGGGCAGGTTGCCTTTGCGCAAGGCGACGCTGTACGTGCCGACGCACTCGTCGAGGAAGGACTCGAGCAGGCCCGTGCGACGCATTACCAGATGGGTGTCGCCTGCTCTTCCTATCTATTAGGAAGATTGGCGCTCGCCCAGAGTGATGTGACCAAAGCGCAGTCCTGGCTCGAAGAGAGTTTGACCATATTTGAAGCATTTGGGCTGCAAGCAAACATCGCTCAGGTTCTTTCCTGGTTGGCAGGCATCGCCCTTGTGCAGGGCGAGAGGGCGAAAGCCGGCCCCTTGTGCGAGAGAAGTCTTGCCCGCTTCCGACAGATGGATGATAAAGAGAGCATAGCCCACTGTCTCCAGGAGTGGGGATGCATGGTCGCACGCTGGGGAGCTGCCGCATGGGCAGCGCAGCTCTGGGGAGCTGCCGAAACGCTCGGCAGTGCTAGGCAAAGCTGGCGGTCATTCGATCTCTTCACCCTCTTTACCGCGTTGGGCGAGCATGCGGACTATGAGCGCATGGTAAGCGATGTCCGTGCCGAACTCGGAGAAAAGGCCTTTGCCCAGGCCTGGGCCGAGGGGAGGACGATGACACCGGAGCAAGCTATTGCAGCACAAGAACAACCCATGGTTCCCGACCGAACTCATACGAAGGCCAAGGCGAACCAGCACGAGAGCCCTTCGCCAACCCATCCCAACGACCTCACCGAGCGCGAGGTGGAGGTGCTCCGGCTGGTGGCACGAGGACTCACCGATGCGCAGGTTGCTGAAATACTGGTCATCAGTCCTCGCACGGTGAATGCCCACCTGCGCACCATCTATAGCAAACTGAACATTACCTCACGTAATTCTGCGACCCACTTTGCCCTCGAACAGCATCTCATCTAGCTTCATCACGCACCGTCCTCTCCTGGCCTGCTCCCACTCGCTCCACCTCAACAAAGAATACCCCTCGTTTGCGCCGACGGCTAAGGCCCTTCTTTGTGGGCCGTGTCATATGCTTGTACTGCCCCAGTGACTTGACTGAGCACGCTCTCCGGCCCGACAAAGACGGAGCCGCCGCGTCGCACCGACGCGCGAATGCGTCTGATCATCTCTGGCTTATCGGCATTCACCAGCGCAATCCAGTCGGGTGGGGCAGCGGTCTGCGGATCGTAGACCGCGCTCCAGTTGCCTAGCTCCACTAAGACCGGGATGAGGTCCAGCCCTTTCTCCGTCAGGACATACCTCTCTTTGCGTTTATTGGCGTCATGGGGCTGCTTCTCCAGGATGCCCTGCTGCTCCAGGTGCGCGAGGCGGCTGGCGAGGATGTTGGTCGCGATCCCTTCCTCTGAGGCTAAAAACTCGCCGTAGGTCTTCTTCCCAAAGTAGACGATATCGCGGATGATGAGCAGCGACCAGGTGTCGCCGAAGATCTCCAGGGCGAAGTTGATCGGGCAGTCTGAGCGTCTGTCTTGTGTGTGTTTCATGAAAATTGGTCCCCTAACATTTCCGGTTTTGCTTCCTCCTCAGGGAATAGTATAGCATCTAGCACTTGCAAATTGCAAGTAGCATCAGGCAACGAGAGAAAAAGGAGACATAAAAATGAGTCGGGTAATGAGCCAGCAACTAGTGAGCAGCAGCGTCGGCGAGGCGAAACGTCAGGGTCGGGCCGTGACCGCTACCCTCTGGACCGTTCAGATACTTCTTGCGCTTATCTTCCTCTTCGCCGGGAGTATGAAACTGATCCTGCCAATTGAGATGATGACAGCGCAGATGCCGCTACCGGGGCTGTTCCTGCGCTTCATCGGCATCTGCGAGGTGGCGGGGGCGCTCGGCCTGATCCTACCGGGGCTGACACACATCCAGAGAAGTCTGACCCCGCTCGCCGCCTGTGGGCTGGTGGTTATCATGGTCGGGGCGGTGGTGCTCACGCTGGCGAGCCAGGGTGTCGCCGGGGCAGTGGTCCCACTGGTGGTGGGCGGGCTGGCGGCCTGCGTCGCCTATGGTCGCCGCTCCTGGGCCGCGAGAGCCTGAAGACCTCCAAGCCATGTGCTATACTACGCAAGTAAGCGGCAATTGATCGCTCCCAGGCACCCGGACCAGAGTGCCTGGGAGCATGCATTTCATAAGACAAGGAGCAATCACCATGACCACACACAACGACCAGCAGAGTGGCTACGCCTCGGTCAACGGTCTCAACATCTACTACGAGATACACGGGAGCGGGCAGCCGCTGGTGCTACTTCCCGGCGGCTACTGGACCATCGAGGCGATGGGAGAGATTGTGCCGCAGCTTGCCGCGACGCGGCGCGTCATCGCCGTCGAACTGCAAGGACACGGGCACACTGCCGACATCGAGCGCCCACTCCGCTTTGAGTTGATGGCGGACGATATCGCCGCCCTGATCACGCACCTTGGACTCGAACGGGCCGACATTTTCGGCTTTTCCCTGGGTGGTGGCGTCGGACTGCAAACCGCCATCCGGCACCCGGAAGTGGTGCGCAAGCTGGCGCTGGCCTCGACCCCTTTCAAAAGGGAAGGCTGGTACCCCAAAGTCCTCGCGGGAATGGCCTCGATGAGCGTCGAAGCGTTCGCCGGGACCCCGATCCACGAAGCCTACCTCAAGACCTCGCCCAGGCCGACAGTGGTTGCCAAGATGAGGCAGCTTTTGACGGAGGACTACGACTGGGCAGAGGGCGTTGCGGCGCTCAAGACACCCATTCTGATCCTGGTCGGGGATGCAGACGGCATGCGCCTCGCGCACGCGGTGGAGTTCTTTGGTCTGCTCGGCGGCGGCAAGGCGGACGGCGACTTGGCCGGTCTCCCGCCTGCCCAGCTCGCGGTGCTTCGGGCCACCACGCATGTTGGCTGGGCTGCACCGCATCAAGGTATCATGACCCGCACCGAACTGCTCCTCCCGATCATCACGGCATTCCTCGATTCACCCATGCCAGAGACCAGGTGATATCAAATTTTTTTAAAAGTGGGGATTTGGGGGCACCCCAAGCCCCGCCAGGAGGGATTCCCTCTGGACTCCCTTTTGATCTGGTCAATTGGATTTGGTATGAGCCATCAGCAGAGAAAATGAACCGAATTCGCTCCTTACCAGCCAGCATAATAGCGAGGCGCGAGCCGTGTCTCCGTCGAGACGGTGCATTGTTCCAGCCAGGAGCGTAGCTCATTGGCGTCGAGCAGCCGCTCGCACAGCTCTTGATGTTTCTCAGAAAAGTAGACCACCTTTTCGGTCAGCTTCTCGTTGTGAGCCAGCAGGAAGTCGAGGAAGAAGGCGTGGGCCTGTGTCAAAATGGCGGTCGTCTTCTGGAGGGCCACCAGTTTTGCCGTGTTGGCTCCTCCGCAGGCACGAGGCGACAGATCAAGCGGAAGCGTGGTACTGCGTGCGGCTTTGCCCATCAGGCGGCCCTCACTCCTGCTCACCCGAAAACGGCACTGAGAGCGCCTTCCTGCGCCTGTTTGAAGGTGGAGACCCGCGCGTACAATGTACAGCGAACAGCTTGTTCTCGCTGCCTCTGGATGCGATTGGATTCAGCCATGCCGATGCGTCGATGATTGCCTGCTGTCCGAGCAGCATGCAGCTTTCCTGCCTTGTCCCACCTGCGGAGCGTTTTCACAGAGATTCCTAGAGCCGCCGCTGCTTCCTGTGGATTCATCCAGTGTCGGCTTTCCCAAGTCGTCTCTACAGGAGCCGCACATCTGCTCGGACTCGAACATGCTGCGATACTGCTCATTAAACATGTCTGTCATGAGGACGGTCACTCCTTGTAAATCAGACGGAGATATGGCTAAATAGACATGTCGGAGGCGCTTCGGCTGCATGGCATAGGCCACGACAACAGAAAGAACAACGAGCAAAATACCCTTGTTATGCAGTGTCAGGAAGCGAAATACCTCCATGTTGTCCTACCTGTTAATGAGTACATTTTCTCCAGGGTGAAGGTATCAAACTGAGAAAGGAGCAAACCATGTACGCATCTGTACGGCAGTACACCATCAAATCTGGGCATGAGAAGGTTGACGAGGCGGCACAAGAAGTTCAAGCAGGTCTTGGTCCTATTATCAGCAAAGCGCCGGGTTTTGTGGCGTATTACGTCCTTGATGCCGGGAACAATGTGGTAGCTGCAATCAGTCTCTTCGAGAGTAAAGCGGCAGCCGATACAGCCGACGGGATGGTTGCGGACTGGATCATGCAGCATTTAACCTCGTTCGTTTCGAGTCCCCCCAACGTTGTGGAAGGTGAAGTCATCGCTCAAGCAGCAAAGTAGAGGGCATTGTGGATGAGTTCTCAACTGGGTACTTCTTTGCACACACCTTTGAGCCAGGCGACTTGTGGTCGCCTGCAATGAGCACTCGATTGTTCCTGAGAGGGGTATCTGCAACAGATACTCAAGGTCACTGGCCACTACTCGCTGTGCTTGTGTAGACTGGGACAGTGAACGTTTTTTCTGCGCTGCCAACAGCTTTTATCGTCCCGTTCTTGAGAAGCAAATGTGGAGTGACCTGAAACCCTGGCAAGGGATCTCATGGCAATGCGAAGCATCGTCAGGCAGGAGCGCACGACCCTCTGAGAGTGAGCAGCACACGTGAGCAGGCAGTAGAACAGGAATCGAGCATCGTCAAGTAAAGGAGTGGGTCATGCCCAGACACGTGAGGCAGACCAGGGTAGCACAAAAGCAAACTGAGCAAATAGACACAAACCATCTCATCATCGTCAGTAATCGCGGCCCCGTTGAATATATGGTGAGCCAGAATAAGACGCTCAAGCACCGCAGAGGGGCCGGTGGTGTAGTTACAGCGCTGTTGGGAGCAGTCAAGCAAAGGGAGGTTACCTGGGTAGCATTGGCGATGACCGAAGGAGACCGTCTCGCCTTGAAACAGGCCCATCATGGCTTACTCCCTTCTCCGCTGCCCGATCAGCCGCTGCAGCTTCGCTATATCGCTCTTCCCAAGGCAGTCTACCGGAAGTACTACGATACCATCAGTAACCAGGTCCTCTGGTTCTTACAACACTACCTTTTCGACCGCTATGAGGTCTCGCTCAGTGCTGATCAGATGCAGGATGCGTGGGAACATGGATACTGTCAGGCCAATCAAGCGCTTGCCGAGGCCGTCTGTGCTGAGCTTGACCGCGAGCAGGAGCCTGCTGTGGTGCTACTGCAGGACTACCATCTCTACCTGGCTCCCGCCATCATCCGCCAGCACCACTGCCAGCAGCCTTTGATCCTCCAACAGTTCATTCACATTCCCTGGCCAGAAGTGCGCTATTGGCAAACCTCCCTGCCTACGAACATGACCCAAGCGATTTACAATGGTCTGCTGGGTAACGACATTCTCGGCTTCCAGACGAGGCGTGATGCGCAGAACTTTCTCGAGAGCGTCCCAGCTGTCCTCGCTGATGCGGAAGTTGATCGCGACAAGGGCAACATTCTGTATGGCCATCATCGCACGCTGGTGCGTGACTATCCCATCTCCATCTCCGTCTCAGAGGAGCGCCGCATCGTCCAGAGTGCCGCAGGCAGACGTGCTGCCCAACAGATCCAGCCTTTGCTGGGCGAACAGACCATTATGCGGGTGGACCGCATTGAGCCAACCAAGAATATTGTGCAGGGCTTCCAGGCTTACGAGCAGCTGCTCGAGCAGCATCCCGAGCTGCAGAAGAAGGTGAGTTTCCTCGCCTTTCTCGTGCCATCGCGTCAGAGCTTACCGCTCTATCAACGTTACAGGAATGAGGTCCTCACCGCCATCGCTGACATCAACCAGAATTTCGGGCGTTCTGGCTGGACACCGATCTCTGCCTTCGTACAAAACGACCGTACGCAGGCGCTGGTCGCCCTCCGTTTTTACGATGTGTTACTGGTGAACTCGCTCATTGACGGGATGAACTTGGTGGCCAAAGAGGGTCCTATCGTGAACCAACGCAACGGGGTACTGGTCCTCTCGCGCACCAGCGGGGCCTTTCAACAATTGGAGTCGGCCTCCCTTCCTATCTCACCTGCCGACACGCTAGAAACGGCAGAGGCGCTCTTCCAGGCTCTCACGCTCTCACCTGAAGAACGCGGCCATAAGGCCGATCTCGCTCGTCAGGAAGTGGAGCACAATGATCTACAAACTTGGATCGCTCAACAGGTGCATGATCTCAATGCGCTCATTGAAGCTCAAGAAGCCTGGTCGGCATACAAACGACAAGATTAGGCCCAAGGATGCATGTGGACCTCCTGCCGGAGTGCCTTTGAAAAGGCACCCACCGCCCACTTGGTCACATTGTAGACAGCGCGTCCTGCGCCGACGGTGCGACCGGCCACTGACGAAATGTTAACGATATGCCTGTCACTCTGCGCTTTCATGATCGGGAGTGCAGCGTGTATGGCATATATCAAGCCCAGCAGGTTGACGTAGACGAGGAGGCTCCAGTAATCTGTGCAACCTTTCCATGCAATTTCCCGGCCACGTTTCTCTTTCACCTTCAGTACTTGGATCGATGTGTGTGCTCGTTTCTTCGTTCAATGCCTCCCTGTTGCCCCAAGGTAAATGGCTGGGAGTCAGGGACGAAGGACCTGACTCCCAGCCGTTACAGCCTATTGACAATCAGCATCATCGTGCAGTACACTGCATCTACAATGATAATAACACGGAAATCCGCGTGGTCTCAAGATGTAACATGCAATTTCAAGGAGAAAAACGCAATGTTGACAGCCGAACGACGTCGTTCGATTCTGCAGACCCTGCAGCGGGAAGGCAAGGTGTATGCGTCAGAACTGAGCAAGGCCATGCATGTTTCAGAAGATACTATTCGGCGTGATCTGCGTGAACTGGCCGCTGCTGGCGAGTTGCAGAGGGTGCATGGCGGGGCGCTGCCACGCTTACCAGCCCCGGCCAGTTTTATCGAGCGGCAGCAGCAGGCCCCAGGAGCCAAGGCCGCCATCGCCCAGGCCGCCGCCCGGCTCATTCGCCAGGATCAGATCATCATTTTGGATGGGGGCACCACGCCCCTGCAAGTAGCGCAGCACCTGGCACCTGATCTGCACGCCACGGTGATCACACATAGTCCACCAGTGGCAGTAGTCCTGGCTGACCACCCGACGGTTGAAGTGATCCTGATCGGCGGGAAGCTCTACAAGCATGAGCTAGTGGCCGTCGGGGCAGCGACCGTCGAGGCGTTTCGACACATCCGGGCCGATCTGTGCTTCCTGGGGATCGGCAGCATGCATCTCGAAGTGGGGATCAGCACCTTTGATCTGGATGAGGCCTCGGTGAAGCGCGCCATGATCGCCAGCGCGGCGGAAGTGGTCGCCCTCACGCCCGCCGAGAAGTTGGGCACGGCGGCCCCCTACATCGTCGGACCGCTCAGCGACCTGACCCATCTGGTGACCGAGCGCTCCGTCCCCAACGAGGTGCTGGCCCCCTACCGCGCACTTGGCATCACTATTGTGCGTGCATAAGGGGCATCTCGCGACCAAAGGATGCTGGTTTATGCAAGGAGAGGAGAAAGCGGTGTGTTGCCGAGAAAGGAGTACCAGGCATGACATTGCAGCGAGCGACGATCTATGCAAGAAGTAATCAGTGAAAGCAGGTAGCTGCCTCGAAGACAGGGGACGGGAAAAGGCGGCAAGATAGGCCTTGATGAGTCGATCGGTCGTGTCAAAGATGGCTAACAAGTCCACATCACTTGGACAGGCGTCGTCAGGAGGTCCCTCTTCATGCCGGGCAATAGAACCGAAGAGAATCACCGCAAGCAAGATGTCAACATGACGCTTGATGAGCAGGCTCACCGTTTCTTCGACAAGAGCAGCCATCGCATAGTCAAGCCAGTTTTATGTGTCTGTCGACTGTTTAGCGGCGCCCTCTGTATGGGTTCCATCAGCAGCAGTGTCTGCCTGCACGCTCAGATTCTGCGACATGTCTCGCAGCAAGAAAGCTCGCGCAATATCGGTCGCGCCACCACTGCCTACCTGCACCACCGCGTGCGTGTTGCTCGCCAACCCTTTGGCCACACCTAGTTGCTCGCCTGCCCAGTCCCATTCCGCTGCCTGCCGGTACTTCTCCAGCCGTTCCTGCAGCCTGGCTAGTCGCAGATCTTCCGCCTGCGCCTCCAACTCGACCACCTGCTTACGTATCTCCGCCTGCTTGATCTGCAGTTGCAGCTCTTCCCGATCGCGCTCAATCCGCGCAATCACCGCCTGCCTGGACAATGTCTCCTCATCGGTCTGCTTGCGCCTGGACAGCGCCTGCTGCTCAGCTTGCTCTTCCTGCTGCAATAGCGCTAACTGCCGCGCCTCCTGCGACCGCACAAAGTCTGCTGGGGGGCGGGCGTAGAAGATGTTCACGTGGACGACCTTGACCCCGTACGGCTCGCTGGCTGCGCTGAGCGTCTCACGCAATGCGCTGGTCTCCTGTCGAGTCAGGTTGTTCACCTCGTCAGAACTGATCTGGCGCACCATTGCGCGCAGCGCGTTCTGGCAAGCGGCCTGAAACACCTGGTCGAAGTCGCTGGCCGAGATGTGATACACAAAGCGGTAGGGGTCGCTGATCAAGAATGTGACCAACGCCTGGACGGTCGAGCGTACATTGTCCTGCGTCGGCGCCTCATTGACCGGCACTTCAAAGGGAATGATGCGCCGCGTCACCACGTGTGAGACGACGATCCAGGGCGGTAGGATCTGCGTACCACTCTCAATCGTGCGCAGGTATTTGCCCCGTTGTTGCAGCAGTCCGTACGCTCCTTCTGGGATGCGCACCAGGAAACTGCGGAAGATGGCCAGCACCACAAAGATCAGGAACAGAGGCACAGCCGCAGTAGCCAGCAGTGGGTTGCCTGAGAGCACGCTCCACAGAATGCCACCAACCAGGATGACCACACCGATGAGCAAGGGCAAATTGCTAATGCGGTTTTGCCGCTGGGTCAGTACGACAATGGGAGTGTGGCCGCTGGCATCCTGGCTGATCAGGGCATCAGCTGCCTGGTCCAGCGGTACACGCACGGAGGTCAGTTGGATATAATCGGGTGCCGGTGCACCACTCGACTGGTCGATAGCCATCAGGAACTCCCTCCTCTAACTGAATGATTACGATAGTAGTGCTTCATGTACATGGTTCGTTGCGCTGATCTTGATACGCAGTTCAACATGCGTTGACGCTTCGTTAGCTTTTTCCTCAACTCACCTTTTCAGGCGGCAGTGGCACGTAGTTCTTTGAAGTAGGGCTTGTTGGCAACGGCACCATCATCCGCTTGTTCGTACCCTTCTCACGGGTGGTAGGAACCAGTTCCCCTGGCATCAGGCCCGCGGGACGTGGCGGGTCGCTCACGCGTCCATAGACATAGCGGTACAGATCGTAGGTGATCTGAGCCAGGGGTGCGCCCAGGAATAGCCAGATCAGCCCGAATTGGCTGGCAATCACCAGGATCACCACCAGGATGGCCGGGTGGATCTTCACGCTATCGCTTGCGAACAGGGGTGCGAGCAGCCGGTTGCGCAGGAAATGGATCGCGACGTAGAGCACAAGGATCGCCAGAGCTGTCTCCCAGGATCCGTTGATCAGGCCAAAGACTACTGCGGGAATGGTGCCCAGCAGCACACCAATCGAGGGGATGAAGTCCGTGAAGCCTGCCAGCATCGCCAGCAGCACCGGGAACGGGATGCCTTGCACCCCCAGTCGCTCCAACAGCACTAGCCCACCGTAGGTGACGATGCCCACCGCAATGGCCATGACGACCAGTTCGCGAAAGTAGACGCGGAAGGTGCGATCCAAGATGTGTGCCACCGCCCAGAAATCGGGTCGCAGCCACTCTGGCAAGATGCGGTCGATGGCCTGCACACCCTTGCGATGATCGTTGAGCACGGCGAAAATCCAGGTCGGGATGACCAGCAGGCCCAGCAAGAAGCTGAAGGCACTCAGCAAGCTAAAGACCCCTCTAACCGTAGCAGCGATGAGGTTCACGATGTATTGAGTGAAGTTGGTTTGTACTCTGACCGTCGTCGTCCGCAACCAACCCTGAAGGAACACGCCGATTGGCTCCGGCCAACTGTGGACCTGTTGAGCAAGCTGGTTGAAGTAGTCACGCACCTGATCAGGTTTGGGCAGGAATTGCACAAAATGTAGGATCTCCTGAACCACAGCAGGGATCAGTAAGACAAGAAACAGCCCAACAAGGGCGATCTCACCTAGGATGACTAACAGCACGGCCAGCCAGCGTGGCAAGAAGTGATCAAGCCAGTCGACGATGGGCAGGGTGATATAGGCGAGCATGATGCCGATGACAAAGGTGGCCAGCGACTGGAAGGCACTGGTAATCAGCCAGAGAAGACCAGCCAGCGCAAGCAGCACGAGCAAAAAGCGCACCAGGCCACTGGGCGTGATGCTCTGGATGCGCGTCCACAAGCGCAGCCACGCTTGCTGTGCTCTGCGTTGTAATGCGACGAGCTTTTCCTGATCGACGGTGTCTTCACCTGCTGGCGCTCTTCTCATACTCACCTAAATCCTCCCTCATTGAGAAATTGTTCCTTCTCTAGAGTGTCTCTATCATTGTCTTCATCCTCTTCTTTGAGGAAACCAATGTACTGCTTACAGTGTACTTCTGTTGGCGTGAAATTACATCTTCAAAACACACTATTTTTTCCTCATGTGCGCGAGCAGCAATACGGGTAACTCAGGTGGACTAGTGTGTTTAGATTAGGTGAGCCGACGTTTCACTATCAAAAATCGCGAGTGACCAGGCAACTCTCGCGGTTTTTAATGGAGCTGGTATGTGAAGCTATTATCTCCCATGCCACAGCTTGAATTTGCGTCCACTGCCACACGGACACGGCTCATTGCGTCCCGCTTTGGCGAACGCTTTCTGCAACTGCGCTTCTTGGGCTGCCAGAACCAGAATCACCTCCGCCGGTGCACGATTGCGCCGCAACAACTCTGACATGATGCGCATCGGCTTATCGACATGGGTCATGTAGGTCAACTTTTGTCAATCATGCCGCAAACGTGTTGCCGATGGCGAAGTCGTGGACCTCCGTCACTAGTGTACTGGCTTTGGGGAGAAAACACATCGTCAGTACACATTATTTTTTCCATCTGTACGTTGCCTTCTGCGGTGTCTGACCACTAGTGCAAACGCACTATGCCACCCATACAGCACGTCTTTTTGCCCATTCCTGGGATGCACAAAAATAGCGCGTTCTAAGGATGTATTTTTGTCCTCGGTCACGTACACTAGTACCAATGCTATAGGAGCTTTCTTTTAGAAACATCGGATGTGGCTACCCTGCAGAACCTATCAAGGGTTGTGCAAGAAGGGGCTTCCGCAGACCTCACTTCCAAGCAACGCATCGTCGATCATGTACCTGCAAGAGGAGAGTCGTATGCAATCTAACCCGTATCCTAATGATCCAAACTACATGCCACCTCTCGAAGAGATCCCACCAGCGGTTCCCCCATATCAGTCAGCGCCTCCTGTCTATCAGAATCAGCCAGGCATGCCACCCTATCAAGGCCAGCCGGGAGTGCCCTATGCGACTGCGCCCAATCAGTATGTAGCTCCACAGTATGTAGCTCCTCCCGTGCAGGATACCCAGAGCGCAGCCAACCAAAAGGCTCAGGCTCGTAAATATGGCGTGGCCAAGTTCATGGACTACCTGCAATGGGTGCTCTTCGCCCTTGAGATGCTGTTCCTGTTGCGTTTTGGCTTGAAGCTGTTGGGAGCGGACCCCACGAACCCATTCGCGCAGGCCCTCTATAATTTTACCGGTTTCTTTCTCGCCCCGTTTGAAGGCATTGTGCCCAGTACGACCTTGGGGACCAAAGGAATTGCTGTCATTGAATGGTCTACGCTTGTAGGTATGGCGGTGTACGCGTTACTCTTCTATCTCGTGAGACTGCTCCTGCATATCACGATTTCCCGACCAGAGGAACCCGTTGAATAGGAGATGCTGCCTTCAACTTTCGTGTGTATTGTATTCTAGGAGCCTAGGGCTTCTATGTTATGCGTGCTTCTTGAAGCCGACACAACGTACTCCACTTAGCTTGGAGGGTAGGAGGAGACGATGTTAGACACGATGTTTGAGGTGCCCCGCAAGCGCCCAGGCGGAGTCACACTAGTTGCAGTTCTAGTGTGCATTCAGGGGATCTTCAGGATACTCGTTGCCATCCTGTTTCTCTTGGGTGCTCTTCTGGGTGGGTGGGCGCTCACTACAGCTAGCGTTGCCGTAGGGGTCATCGCCGGAGTTCTTGCCGTGATCCTGGGGCTACTCACACTCTTTTTCGCATGGGGATTATGGACGCTCAAGCGCTGGGCCTACTGGGCGACGGTGATCGTGATGGTCCTCGATTTGCTGGGGAGTGTGTTCGAATTCACACAACCGATCACCGGCGTATGGACGATCTGGGGTGGGGTGATCATTCCCGTTGTGGTCTTGATCTACTTCCTGGCTGCTTCTGATGTACGCAAGGCGTTCCAACCCTGATGCGTGCATTGTCCAGCGCCAGGTACTCTCTGCCTGCTACTGAATTAGCGCGTTCTGATTACAGTGCGAACAGTACTAAACGCAAATATGCTATGCGGACTCAAGCATAGCATATTCCTGCCTGTAGCACGAGAGACGAAAAAATAGTGTGTTCTGATTACGACGTGGTGACTATGGTACTGTGCGTAGGTTATAGCACTGCTTTGAGCTGGCGTGCTCAGAAAGGGCAAGAAGTAGGCGCAGCAGCGCAGACCCCCTGGAAGTCACAAGCGAGGGATGAGGACATATCTGTAGGTGACAGACAGGAGTATGAAAGTCGATTCGTGCAACAACAGCTAGAGGATGCCGGACCGAATCCTGTGTAACGATGTAAAACGAGAAGCCGCTAAAGCCAGCCCAGACCTGGTTTCCGTGCTTTTCTGTTAGGGGCCGTTACACAACATTCGGTATGGCATCCAGCTAGCTAGAGAATACGACTGATTTACTCATGTCTATTGCTTACTTTTTCTTAACAAACCGGCGCGGGAAGTCCTATCTCATTCATGGGATGGGGATGAGAGCGCCGTTCCTTTTCTGGAGGGGTGAGAGGGAGGAAGACTCTGCTGCTCCCGCCGTGTTGCTCGTTGCCCACTTGACTGGAACAGGCGTTCATGCTATGCTGCTCAGCAGCACGAGAGCAGCAGGAGCAGCCATGCAGACCGTACGTATCTATCGACTCAAGAATCTCGACCGGCGGACGCGAGCGCGCCTGAGAGCGGCGCAGCAGGAAGCCGCACGTGTCTGGAAGTACTGCCTCGCGCGCCACCAAAGCGCGCGGCTCGCCCGCATCCGTTGGCCGGACCGCGACGACTTGCAGCGCGAAACCAAGGGCGGGCAGTTTGCGCTGCACAGCCAATCGATCCAGCTGGTCTGCCAGCAGTTCCTCGCCAATGTCGAGACCATCAAGCAACTGCGCCCAGGCAACCCGCGCCATCGCTACCCCTACCACCCCAAGAAGTATCGGACGGTCCAGTGGCCCGCCCAGGCGGTCTGCCGCTGTGGCAAGCGCCTGATCTTGCCCATGGGCCGGGGGCGCAAGTCCTTCAGCTTCCATCTGCCTGATCTCCCCGAGCAGCTCGGGGCGGTCTCGTTGGTCTGGCGCGGGGGCTATGAACTGCACCTGGTCGTTCCCGTTGCCCCGGAGGCCGATGATCCAGCTCCTGCTGCCTCTGCGGTTCAGGCTGCCATCGATCTGGGCGAAATCGTGCGACGTGAAGTCGCGTAAGTAATTGTTCTGTGTGGCAGTGATGCCCCAACGGAACCTGCTGTTCCACCAGCAGTATCCTTGGATGGCGAAGCGGTGAGGTAACGAACCGTCAGCAGCCCA
>Ga0137371_10000110_pt1 | contig 47457 bp, 30 predicted proteins | sample SagtaG_7_FD_104919 | JGI IMG/M metagenome (GOLD analysis project Ga0137371, IMG submission 104919) | Vadose zone soil microbial communities from Sagehorn Ranch, Mendocino, California, USA - Sage1_R_40_16 metaG | ecosystem: Environmental > Terrestrial > Soil > Vadose zone | place: USA...
ATCAGTATGAATATCCACAGCAAACTCTTTCATCTCCATAATGCTGAGGTCTTCGTCGCGCATAAGCTCGCTAAAACCCTGGATACCTGTCAGGGCTGTGCGGAATTCATGACTTACGATAGATAAAAAATCATTATTACGTCTGCTCGTCTGCTCTAGCTCATTGTTGGCGGTCCGTAAAGCTACCAGGGCCTGATCGCGTTCCCACCGTGCCCGCTCACGCTCAATAAGCAGCAAGGCCAGTTCAGCGATCGCCTGTATAATTGCCAGCTCCTGAGACGTGAAGTCGGGCTTACCACTCCCATATTCCAGGAGTAAGATACCAACAAGCTCGTGGCCTTTGAGAATAGGAGCGATGAGTTTGTATGATGGCTGATCTCTAAAGAGTAGATGTGAGGTATCGAGCGAGAGCACTTCACCGGCATGCAGACGCGCAATCAGGCTGGTACTGCCAAGCAGAGTGTTCAAACGTGCCCCCTGCAAACTATTGCGCCAGTGCAATTCGTGTTCAGGCGAGATACCAATAATTACCATCGGCTGCAGGATTTCGGTCTGCGGATCTAGCTGCGCAATCGCTACGCGCTGACAGTCCAGCAATTGGCAGGGAAGTTCTAGCAAGCGCCGCCCGGTGATACTCTCCGCTTGCAGACCGGTGATATGTGGCGCACCCGAGACTTCGAGATCATCCGCAACTGGCAGTTCCCCATCCACCTGGTCCTCTACCATTGCTCCCGTCATTGCCAGTATGGCATCGAGTGAACGTTGTGTGCGCTGTTCCATAGCACGACGCGCTGTGACATCTTGAAGGATAGTGACGGCACCACTAATCTGTCCCCTGGAATCATACATAGGTACGCCGCTCACGCTAATCTGACGATCCTGCCCATCCAATGTGCGCACAACGACGTCGACCGCCGTAGCATCTCGTAGCTCCTTACCTGCCAGAATACGTCGTACGGGCCACAGTTCCTCGGGCAGCAGATTTCCATCTTCGTCATGTATAGACAGGAGGGCTAAACAACCGGGCGAGATGCGACTACGCAATTGATCGAGCGTCAGGCCAAGAATTTGTTGGGCTGCGGGATTTGCCATAATAATCTGCCCATTGCTATCATAGCAGATCATTCCTTGTGGCATGGCCTCGAACAGAATACGATAGTGATACTCCGTCAGTTCTTCTCGCGCCTCTGAGAGGATTGCGGCATTGGTATAGTTGTTGAAGCTACACTGGGTTAAGTTCGTGCCTTCATCGTTGTCTCTGCTCATAGGCCCCCCTTTTCTTGTGCTATTTCTAGTGTACAGGGGTTTACCTAATCCTCCAGACGGCGTATGTAAAACACGTATCATCAATTTACATCTTAAAAGTAAAACCTTTGCTTTTCAAAAATTGCTCAAACCAGATGACGGGTGCCTGATCTTTTGAGTCTGTTGCACTGTCGGCCTGGAAAAAACGTACGTAGAGCGGGAGGGCAGGACCAATACGCTGCAGTAGATTGTTAATGCGCTCTTCAGCATGATGCCATTTGCCACGATGAGCGCCCAGGCGCCAGCTATTGTACACCTCGTCGTGCAATTCGATAAGATCTAAAATCACAGGGTCCTGGATGTAACGTTCGGCGAATTTGCGAGCTATGTAGGCATGATGGTTGGTACCGATCTTGGGTCGCGCCTCGTCCACACGGTACTTAAAGGTGTCATGAATAAGCGCAACCAGGCGCAAAGCCATGCGTTCCTCTGCCGTCACACACTGACGATCTATATTTGCCAGTACGTCTGCAATATGGTATTTAACCGGACCTTCCAGGTGACCAAAGCGCGGTTTGCCCCAGGCAACGCCAGCTTGCCATTCGGGGTCCGTGGCAATCTGCTTTTCCAGGTCAGTCTCCAATACAAAGGGCAAAATCATCGTCACTTGTCTCCGCCTGCGCTCTATTTCGTGGTAGTAATCTCTAACTGTACCTGATAATCTTTACATAAATCTACTGGCTATTCTCATAAGAAGAGGGTTATAGACGGATTCATAGCAGCCTATAAATTGTACCACACGACCGCCCCAGCCACGTTTGAAGCGATAGACGCCTGCCATAGCTTCGTCTTCGCCATCGGTCTCAGGAATGCCCCAGAAATCGTAGGAATGCGCTCCCTGCTGTCTGGCCCAACGCATAGCTTCCCACTGCAATAAATAATTAGGCATGAGCTGGCGCTGTTCGTTACTCGATGCACCGTAGAGATAGATCGCCTGGCGTGCAAACAGACCCACAAAAATTCCAGCCAGTAGTTGTCCATTGTGTTCAGCCAACAACAGGCGAGCTTCATTACGTGAGACGAAGATATCCCACACATTCAGGTAATAATCGCAGGTGTGAACGCCAAATTGATCGCGTTCACCTGTGGTTTGCAACAAGGAATACCAGGCACGCACGTCATCATGCGTCTCTGCCACGCGGATCGTTACACCCTTGCGACCAGCGAGGCGTACGTTGTAGCGCCATTTCTCCTTCATCTGAGCCAGCAGCGTCTCTTCAGCAGGGGCCAGGTCCAGTACGATGGTACGTAAAGGCTGGACAGCCGGGGCAGGATGCATACGCATAGCGTGCAAACGTTTCAAGACCAGCTCTCCATCCCGAGTAGAGCTCTCCGGCGCTGGCTCCATACGTACCGCCAGCGCACCTTGCTTGCGTAGATAGGTTGCGAGTTGGGAGAAAAAGCTATCGCACAATGCGGGTTGTGACCAGTCGATCACCGGGCCTTTAGGAATATAGGCGAGATGTCCAGCTCGTAGTGGCAGGTGGGGAGCTGTGCGCCGTAATACCTGGGCGGCGGCAACGATCTGCTCGTCATCCCAGAGCGCGAGGCGCAGCGGAGACCAGTCGGCATGGGCTTTTAGCTCTCCCCAGCCCCAACTTTGCAAAAGATGTCCATGGGGAGAATTAGTAATAAAATGATCCCACTGCTCGCGCTGTTCTATAGGTACAGATTTCAATTTCAGGAGGGGCGAATGTGCATTTGCAGCTATATAACGAGATACCATTAATTTTTACTCTCATTCTCCACATGAACATAGTGCGATAACCTATCTATTGATAGAACGTTGCTGGTACACAACTTGCCTAAAGCATACCATGTATATCCCAACGGGTGACTGGAAAGATTTTTGCATGTGGACGGCTCTCATGGCATAAAAAATCCGGCGACATGCTATAATGTTTTGGGAGTAATTCACCCAGGAAGCGGTCCTAGACTGATAGGAGGAACTTGTGAAAGTTGTTATTATGGGCTGTGGTCGCGTAGGCTCGACGCTTGCCACACAGATGGATAAGGCAGGACACAAGGTCACGGTGCTCGATAGCAACAGTGATTCTTTCCAGCGCCTTGAATCCAATTTCAGAGGAGAGAAGATCCAGGGCAATGGCATTGACGAAGAGGTACTGCGTCGCGCAGGTATTGAGTCAGCCGACGCCTTCGCCGTTGTTACCAATGGCGACAACCGAAATATTATGGCAAGCCAGATTGCTAAAGAGATCTTCAATGTCAAGAAGGTTGTCTGCCGTATCTACGATCCCATCCGTGAGAGTACTTACAGGGAATTGGGGATAGAGACCATCTGCCCTACACTTGTCGGCGCACAATTGCTCTTCAATGCACTCACTGGAAGCAAACAGGACGCTGCTACACGTCAGTAACAATAGTCTTTCCTTGCATGCAATCCAGATGATCCTGGAGAGCAAGAACGAGCGCCATAGAATACAGCTATAGAGTACAGTCGGCACCTGCAAGGGATGTTTCTACTGAAAAAGAGGTATCTGTATGTATATCATCATTGGAGGTGGGGGCGATGTCGGTTACTACCTCACCAAAAATTTGCTCAACCAGGGGCACGAGGTTCTGCTCCTGGAGAAGAATGCCATACGTGCCCATGCGTTAGCCGAGGAACTGGGGCAGTCCATTATGCGTGGAGATGCATGCGAAGCCAGGACGATGGACGAAGCCGGAGTACGACGTGCAGACGTGGTTATCGCCGTGACAGGCGAGGACGAGGATAACCTGGTCATCTGCCAGATGGCGAAAAGGCACTTCAATGTTAACCGCACGATAGCGCGTCTGAACAACCCGAAGCACGAGGTATTGTTCCAGAAACTTGGCATCGATGTCACGATCAGTCCAACCAAAGCCATCCTCTCGCTTATCGAATCTGAACTGCCTGGCCCACACTTCGTCTTGCTCATGACCTTGAAGAAGGCGGGGCTGGAGATCATCGAGATGAGTATCCCACCGTTATCGCCAGTAGTAGGCAAGATGCTCAGTCAGATTAACCTGCCGCGTAAATCTAACCTGGCCATGCTCATGCGCGACGGTGAGCCTATCTTCCCCACCGGCGATACTGTACTGCAAGCCAATGACGAGGTCTATGCCCTGGTATCAGACGAGGGCGAGGAGGAATTGCGCCGGACCTTCGGCACCACGTAATCAACCAAATTGTCATCAACCATGACTGTCATCAACCAAATTGTAGGGGCGCGATTGATAAGCCCGCGTGCGATTTATAAACCCGCAGCCTCACTGCATGGCAACGCACGCGGGCTTATCAATCGCGCCCCTACCAATGGATGTCGCGCCCCTACAGCGGGTATCGCATCCTTACAACAGTTTATTACATTTAGGAAACGATGCATTATCAACTCGTTGAGATGCGCTTCTCTTGCTCTTCCTGATCAGTCTGCGTACCCCCGTCATTGGCACCTTCGGAAATTGCTTCAGGCGTTGATTTTGTGAGATCGTCAACGACCACGTCACCAGCGCGAGCTTCGTGATCGGAGTCTCCATTGCCACGTGGTCGGCGTTTGACACGGGTCAGCCGACTGGGACGCTGCAAAGTCCAGGGGGTACGCTTACGGGCCAACATCTGATCGGGACTCTCGCCACGCGCGGAACGATAGATGCTGGCAATCACCACCCAGACCGCAGCTACGATAGGTGTGGCAAGGAGTGCTCCAAAGACGCCAAACATCTTGGCACCGATCAGCAAGGCCAGAATAGCCGCCACCGGATGCAAGCCAACGGCGTGCCCTACAATACGCGGTCCCAGCACATTGCTCTCCAGAATCTGCACTACAATAAACAATGCTACAACCGTAAATGTGCGGGGGAACGGATCAGGCAGGAGCAGCGAGAGCAGAATTGCAGGGATCGACGCGAGCGCAGGCCCAACCATAGGGATTGTTTCAAACAGGAAGGCCAGCACCCCAACAATCAATGCATAATTGCCCAGGCCGGTAACGATGCAGATTGTACCGGCGAAGATAGCGATCAGCAAGGCTAATGTCAATTGCCCACGAATGTAGTTGCCAACAACACGATTTAGCGCATCCTCGAACAGCAGCACATTGGGTAGTGAACGTTTGGGGACAATACTCACCAGGCTATCGCGAATACGTTTGCCATCGAGTGTCAGGTAGAAGCTTAACACCGTAATCAGCACGATATTCAGAAAAGCATTTGTGACTATAAACAAAAAATTGAGCGCGTTGCTTGCCAGAGATTGCGCGAAAGCTGTCGCCTGCAACTGAATCTGATCAAGCGCATTCTGGATATTCTGTGGTGGAATGCCCCACTGCTTGATCAAGAGATCGCGCACAGAGACGACATTGGCGGGTAGAGCGCTGGCGAAATTGATAATTGTTGTCGAGAACTCCTGTACCTGCCGGATAAGCGTAGAGGTCAACTCGTAACTCAGGCCCACGATGGCTGCAATGCACAACGCATACACTAACAAACATGCCAGTAAGCGCGGAAAACCAGATTTTGCCAGCAGATTAACCGCTGGAGTCACCAGAAATGCGACCGCCATTGAGAGCAGCAATATTAATATAGCATCCACAAACTGGCCCATCACCGACCAGGACGCCCAGAAAATGATGCCTATACATATAACACATATCAATATATCGCGCGTACGTTGCCAGTTTACATTGCCCATACTTTATATCCTTTGCTGGCTAGATAGGACTACATGACCCTCCACTACTTTACTAGCCTATTGTGACAGGTTTCTGCCAAAAGAACAAGTCTGAATCGTTTTCTTCTACGTAGCGGCATGCCTTGCGTGTGCCGGGTGGGCAGAGTGCATTGTGGGCCACCCACCCGGCACACGCAAGGCGTGCCGCTACGGGACGAGGACTCCTACTATATTGACGAAATGCATCAGTAATATTAGTATGGCAACTTAGAGGGGAGGTCAGGGCATGATCATGAAACTTTCTCCCCCTATTTTTCGTCATCTCAATTAGACAGGACAATCCTTTGCATAAAGAAACACCAGTGGATACTACCTTACATGTCCATTGTTCATTCTGTCTACTTCTTTCGTCTATCGCATGACGGTATTTTATGCTGTCTTTGCTAAGGACAGCCTGAAAGAGGACGCGCACGTGAATGTATCAACCGCAATGACACCGACTCAGTTACTTCTTATCTGGTCACTAATGGGGTTGTTGTTGATATGGATGATTCTATTTGCACTACTTGCCCTACGCCCAGAACACAAGAGAAAGGCTGAGTTTGAAGAGTTCAGAGCATCAGCTGGCCCATTTCCGCAGTTGCATGTAATAGTTAATCAACAGCAAGTTGAAGAATCAGTTGTTGAAGCTCCAGCAACTTCAGCGGCAAGAAGATAAGAGAGCCAGACGAAACGGCACCCGGCAGGTTCAGTACTTTCCTATGTGGATGCGCTTATAAACGTGGCTTTGCCGGGCTTATAAAGCGCGTCCCGGTGGGAAAATAATAGCTCTGCCGGGTGCCAGTCCGTTTGTTCAGGTATCGAAACATAAAGAGCAGACGAGTCCTATAGTTGCACTTTTTCGCCAGGACGTGCCGGACGAAAACCTCCATTCTCATTGATAAACACAAAGCGACTGTCTTGAATATTCACGATCATATCAGGGTTGCCATCACTATTGACATCTTTGAAGTTCAGCGTCACCACCGCTAAATCCTGACCCTGCCCAATCAAGACGGGGCCAACATAGATTTTCGCTTTCGAAGCATCCCCACCGGGCATCTCAATGATCTCTACATGCCGTTGTAAGTTTACAGCCATAAAATGACTGGGATTGGTGTCTGAATCATTATGACCAACAACGGCATCGGTCTGAAATGTACGGGGACGCCCATAATGCCAATCATCCTGTGTCACCTGCCACCAGCTCGCCAGAGAACTGAAAGCGATCCAGCCGATCAGCATAACCAGCATAGCTACACCAACATACACAGACCAGTGAAAACGCGACCAATTAAACCCTCTCTGGCGATGAACAGATAACTCGCCGCTCCTTCGTGGAGAGACCTCTTCCGTTTCTACCGGCCCTGTAGGGCAACGACTCGCTCGCACAGCAGGTATAGAAGTTTGAGTCGCAGTACGACGAGGCGGAATAGCACTCTTGCGAGCAGGTATCTGGGCATCACTCTTTGTAAGCACTACCGACTGCACGTCAGCCCGAGTACGCCCGATCTCTGTCTTGACATCCCCGCGGTAGCGACGTACGCTACTGGGTGGACGTGAAGGAAAGACATCATCATACTCGTCATCATCATAAAAATCTCGGCGCTTATCAGCTACCTGACGGACAGGGGTCGCGATGTTCCGAGAGCGTTGGGTGTGACTCTGGTCCACATTGTTTACCGTCCTCTCTTTTTAGACTGGGTTTTCGCCAGAAGTTACCTGAACTTTTGTTCCAAACTTTTGTTCTAACCTGCACCAATAGTACACCAGACGAGGTTTATCTGTCAATAAATCTGGGACCAATATTTGGACTGCACGCAAATCTCGTTAATGCTTTTCTAGACCCGAATCTTATAGCGCACGCTCATTTACATTGCTACAAAGCATTAATATGTTAGCATACGAAGATTAGTGGTCAAATCATTTATTTTCTCTTGATGTTCTATCAGAAAAGCTAGTTGCAAGCCTTGTTGAAAGTAGCTTTCCGCAAGCTCGCGATTTCCTCTTTCACGCGCGAGTATACCAAGGTCAGTGAGGAGAGCACATATTCTTTCACGGTGTCCTATTAACTGAGCTAACGCCAGTCCTTCCAACAGATATCCTTCCGCACGCTCATAATTTTTCAGCTTAATCTCCAAGGTACCTAGATTGGCTAATAAAGTGCTAATACTTTCACGATAACCTATTTCATAAGCCAGTCTTAGACCTTCCAGCAAGTACTCTTCTGCCCGCTTATACTCACCACGTTTCGTTTCTAAAGCACCAAGATTTGTTAGCAAATAACAAATATTTTCGCGCTGTCCAATCTGACGAGCGATGCCAAGCCCTTCTAGTAAGTATTTCTCCGCTTGCATATAATCTCCGGAACTGGCTACAACTGTGCCTAGATTGGCAAGTAAGGAACTAACACTCTCCCGTTGTCCATTTTGCTGAGCTATAGCCAGATATTTCTTTATATTCTCTTCTACTCGCTTATAGCTTTCTTGATCCCCTTCCACGCTTAAAAGCAATGTAGCCAGATTCTGTTCTGTAATTCTTGAAAGAGGATGATCGGTTCCCAGTACGCTCGTAAAAATCCTCAATGCCCATTCAAAATTAGTTTTCGCTTCCGCAAAATTCCCTAGATCCCTTAATACTCCTCCAAGATTGTTAATAGTGATAGCGACTCTTGGATGATCAGGACCGAAGAATTTCGTATCAATAATTAACGCCTCTTCAAAAAGATTTCTAGCCCCTCTCAAGTTTCCCAAATCACGGAGCAGCGTACCCAGGTTACCCATGATCGTGGCTACTCTCGGGTGATTTAAACCATACATAGCTTTACTAATTTCCAGGGCTCGTTCATAACGAGCTTGCGCTTCAGTCCACTCCCCTAGATCCGCCAAGACACTCCCAAGGTTATTCAAATCACGGGCGAGTACCACATGATCTTCCCCATATACAGTCGTATTTATCGTCAAGGCCCGGATGAATTCTAGTTTTGCCTGTTCCAGATCACCAAGTTCATGCAGGATACTTCCAACACGATCATGCATAGATGCCACAAGCAGATGAGCTGGTCCCAGTCGAGCAAGAATGTTTGACAGAGCCTCCTTAAAGGCACTTAACGCTTTTTGTAGATCCCCGGCTTCTCTCAGATTATCGCCCGTTTCAATCAGATCTGCATTTCCTTCCCCAAGGATCACAGATAAGAGCTTGTTAATCGCATGATGATCTATCACACCTGCTCGGAAATCAATACACGGTTCTTCGGCAAGGCTCACAGGTATATTACTAAGACTGGCACCTGGAAGCAAAAGTGAAGTTATTGTACAGTGAGGATTTCTCTGATGCAGAGACAGGATAGCATGGAGTGTCTGCTCATCCAGTTTTCCACTCCGCCTACGTCCAATACATACGCCAATAGCTCTTGACTGATACACCGCTTGTTCCTGCGGCTGGCTCCAGTCCTGACCAGGTACAAGTTCCCACTGATCAAACCATACACGAATACCCGCATCGATTAACTCTGAAGCAAGCAAACGCACTATATCAACATCTGTTCGGCTATAGCTAAGGAATAGATCGTATATTTGTGTACTCATGTGTAACCGCCTTTCTCTCACATCTATTCGAGCCAGTATTTTTCTAGAACTGTCTTCTGAAATTCAACGGCGACACTATCATCAATCAGTTTTTCACGTCTAAATACCTCGAGTTCTCTCAATTTCCCTTCAGTTATCGTACCACTTAATGTTATACTCCTTTCTGAAGGGGACCATCTTCCAGGGGCCATGCCTTTCACACCACACACCAGCACATGAAATGCATGTGCATGATTATCATCACGGAAGTTTACTAACGTATTTAGTTCCAAAAAATTATCAATATTCACATTTTTTGCAGTTGGAAGCAACACAGGAATAACCGCAAAGGTAGGATCTTTCGCCTGTCGATTTTTAGCTCTCTGGATTTCCTGTTCAAACCACCCGCTTGAGGTTTGTTCACCAATACAGACTACACAGCATCCAGCACTTTCCAGCCCTCTCGCCTTTGCCTGTTGCCAGGATTGGCCAGCTACCAGTACCCACTTATCTAACCATATATGAAATCTTTCTTCATCTTGGAGGCGTCCCGCAAGGCGCTCCACCCATTCAACATCTGTAGGATTTTCATGTGAATAGCTTAAAAATACATCATAATGAGTAAACATATTTGTCTGGTGCAGGGTTTCGCCGTACTCTTGCTGCTTTGACTTAACACGAATAGTCTGGCCATAATCAGAACGTTGAGCAGGCTGATTATCAGTATCAGGTGCTTGATACATCTGCGACTCTTGCAAGTTAGCACGCTCAAGTTCTTCTCTCTGGCGCTTCAGCCGACGAAGGAAAATACATTGATCAGAGATAGAGGTATCATTAGGCTTATAGGCTAAAGCACGTTCATAGGACTCCAGGGCTTCTTCATAACGCTCCAACTTTGAGAGTAGTTTACCCCTGGATTGCCATATAGAAGCTCTTCGGGGGAGGAGCATCAATGCATGATCGTAGGCGCTTAGCGCATCATCGTGGTGTCCAAGTTCAGAAAGAAGATTACCTTTGATAACTATAATCGCCACATCATCAGGAGTAATAGACAATATATGGTTATAAACCTCAAGAGCCTTATCATAGTGTTTTTGCTCCGTAAGAGCTTTTCCCTTAGCAAGCCACAACCCAACAGCATCAGGAGTAAGAGCTAACGCTTTGTCATATGCAGCTCCTGCATCGTCATAATGTTTTAGCTTGGCGAGTATATTGCCTTTAGTAATCCAAATAGGTGCATTATCAGGCGCGAGTACTGTAGCACGCTCATAAGATGCCAGAGCTTTTTTATACTGTTTCAACTTGTAAAGCACATTACCTTTTGCAATCAGAGCAACTACATAGTCAGGATTGAAGTCCAGCACTTTTTCATACTCAGCCAACGCCCCCTTATACTTTCTCTGTAGAAGCAAGACATGGCCTGTATAAACGTAAGCCAGACCAGCTTGCGGATCGTACAGGATAGCGTTTTTGTAGGCCTCCAGAGCCTCACTGTAGCGTCCCAGCTTTGCTAAAACATAGCCTTTTGACGTCCAGATAGAAGCGTCGGTAGAAACAAACCTTAACGCTGTGTCATAGGTAAGCAGTGCTTCATCATATTGCTCACATTCCAGCAATGTATTCCCTTTACCCACATAAGCACTTACATTCTGCACATCTAATTGTATTACACGCTCATAAGCAACAAGGGCTTCCTTATACCGCCTAGCTTTATAATGAGTATTCCCTTCTTCTATCAAACTAGCTTTGATCTGCTCATGCTCAAGGGTCAATTCAGTTAAGGGTATAGGAAGATTCTTCTCGGCAGATGGAACAACATTATCTTCCACCCCTGGCTCTATAAGTTGGGATGCAGATGGCACAGCAGGAACATTCATTCCTGGATCTAAAAAGCTCGGTGTAGGTTCAAGAAGGCTGCCAAGAATAGAAGGCTGCTGGCCTTTATCATTCAATATAGCAATGGAAGAAACTGGATGCACACGACCACCACAATTAAGGCAGAAAAAATCCTCTGGTCGCAGATCGCTGCTACAAAACGGACACTTAGCAGTAGATGATACACTTACAGGTAATGGATGTAACTCTTCTGGCAAGATGCTCTCAACAGCATTCGGATTATCAGGCCGCGCAACCACAGTACTATATGGATTATCGGGTGGCGCTATTTCAGTGCTATATGGGTTATCAGAGAGCATAGGAGGTATAACGACTGTAGGATATTTTTCAACGTCATATGAGACAGATACACTTCTATTACTAGCCGAATCAATGTTCGTCGAAGATAGAGAGGTGGGTTGTAATGTAGGAGCATGCTTATCTAGATCCTCCGGAGAGATCGGAGATGTAGCTCTTGTAAATTGTTCTAACTGATACGCTCTTTCTAAAGCGCTGGCAAAGGCTAGTATGTTGGCAAAACGCTGCTGTGGTTCTTTTGCAAGAGCAGTGAGGACAACCATCTCAACAGCAGGAGAGATTGAAGGCACTTTCTCACGCAGAGGCGCAGGTGGAGCAGATATGTGCTGTTGCATGATCTCCCATTGTGTTCCTTGAAAAGGACGACTGCCACAAAGCCACTCATATACGACAATACCAAGCGAATACTGATCACTAGCATGATGAGGTCTGCCACGAATCTGCTCAGGAGCAATATAAGGTACAGTACCAGCGACTTCTTGCGTTAGTACTGATTGCTCATTATGAGATACTGAGGCAATACCAAAATCGCTGAGCAATATTTGATTGGTTGCTCCCAAAAGCATATTTGCGGGCTTTACATCCCTATGAATCAACTTTTTCTCGTGGGCATAATGTAAAGCAGCCGCCACTTGCTTAACATAAGAAACAATATCTGCAAGTGGAATACGACTTCCTTTCGGATGACGTTCACGTAGGTTACCGTGAGGAGCATAATCCATAACAAGAAAAGGCCTACCATTATTCTCACCAAAGTCAAAAACGCGCACAATATTAGGATGTTGTAAACCCGCAATAATGCGTGCCTCATTAAGAAAGTCTTTTAGTAAGTCCTGGCTAAACTCTTCATGGCGCACTTTCACAGCCACACGTGTCTTGAGGAAGACGTGTTCTCCTAGATAGACCTCGGAGAAACCTCCCCTTCCCACGAGCTGGATCAAGCGATAATTACCAAGTTGTTGACCTACTAAGTCTGCCATACTCGAACTCCTTGCCGAGGAGCCTTTCTTATCCACTATATTTGTAGACTGATATACATTTGCCTATCTAGTATCTTTATTTATCTTTTTAAAAGGCCATCTTCCTGGTGCAATACCCTTGATCCCGCATACCAATACATGAAATGCATATGCATCATCAGCGGGCTCACGAAAGTCTACCCATGTTCTTAACTCAAGAAAATTATCAACATTTTCAGTCTTTGCTCCAGGGAGCAGAACAGGAATCACACTAAAGGTTGGATATCGAGTCTGATGATTTAGTGCTCTCTCGATCTCCTCTCGGAACCACCCAAGTGGTGTACGTTCTCCGATACATACAGCGCAGGTCTTCGCTTGATATAGGCCTTGTGCCATTGCTTGTTGCCACGACTGCCCGGCTACCAGTACCCACTTATCTAGCCAGGTAAGTAAACCAGCTTCATCTTCAAGCCTTTGCGCCAGTTGCTCCACCCACACAGCATCTACATGTGAATGACTGAGAAACACATCAAATTGTTTTACATCATTGATATCTGCTTTTCTGCTATTCACGCAAGGTAGCTCCTACATATACCCATCAACTTCTTCTTAAGCCAACTTTCTTCTGAAGAAGGACTCCGGGCAGGCTCGATTATAACCCATACGAATCTGTAACTACAGCTATCACCTTAGAAACATACACTTTGGAAAGGAAAAAGCGTCTGAACGCTACATAGTTATTTCTGGTCACCTGGTTAACAGGCTAGCTGTCTGCTCTTCCTGTTATCTTACGCAAGTAAGAAAATATTGTCAATTGACTATTACACATTTTTTTGTGTAAAGTTCATGCTCGATAGCTTATTCTATTATATAGCCATGCCTATCACTCAGGACACATAAGACGATTGTACATCCCTCATTATAAACGATACCACAATAGAAATTCAAAATACGGCTGTCACATTTTATCATGTACTCTCAGTAAGATTCGATGGATTTCTATAGAAAAATTAATAAATTTGCACCAATATCACTATACCCTTCCTATTTAAAGCGCAAGTGTGCTACTATATTTGCCGTACTACTTTTATTGGTTGGCAGCACAGTACTTACTCTGCTTGCTTCTCGTATGATGAAGGCATTGCCAGGCGTTTCGGTAAAGATTCACTGCTTTCTGTTCGATACTACATACATAAGATTGCTTTATCACGATCACTAATGGCCAGGCCGAGGTGTGGCTTGTAGTAGGAGGCTCGGGTGTGTATACGTCTTTGAATGCTATTGAAGCGGCGAAACAGCCTCAAATTATAAATGCGTACCTGGAGAGCGAGCAGACGATTGTTGCGTTTCTTTCCGATCCGATCACGTTGCCTTTTAGCACAAGTGGTGCGACTGTGACCGATACGACGACAGGCCAGCGCATCCGTGTTACGTCGGTCGATACTACTCAGGACTGCCATGCAGTCCTGGTCGGCGATTTGCAGCATCTACTCGGTGCGCGGGGAGATTGGAATCCTGCCGACGATGCGACGTTACTGAAAAAGACCCATGCAAACCTGTATCAGCTTACAGGCACTCTACCGGCAGGGCATTATAGCTACAAAATTGCATTAGATGATGACTGGGACGGTGCCTTTCCAACCGAGAATATCTCGCTCGTCGTGCCGTTTGGTGGAGCGAGGGTAACATTCTCCTACGTGCCGTTTGATCTCAAAACGCGACAGCAGAAACTCTGTGACTCGATCAACGAGCCGCGAGAAATCTTACCACTCTCGTCAGCACGTCTACAAATCAATCTTGTACAGGTACAGCTAGACGAGAAACCAGATGTGACACATACCCTCCAACTTGCATTGAGGGGATATCACCAGGGCGATGTGATACCACGCAATGTGCTGGGTGGCGAAGATTATACCTACTATGGGTCGGATCTGGGGAACACATTCTCCAGAGAGGCCACGAAGTTTCGCCTGTGGGCGCCAACCGCCTCTGACGTGCAACTACTGCTCTATGACAGCGAGAGTGGTTCTCCAACAAAACAGGTGGCGCTGGAACGCAGCGAAAAGGGCACCTGGTATACTGAAGTGACAGGCGATCTGGAGAACTGGTATTATCTGTACCAGGTGACGGCACATGGCTCTGTACAAATAGCGGTCGATCCCTATGTGTACGCCCTGGCAGTGAACGCCACGCGTGGGATGATTATCGATCTTGAGAAGACTAATCCTGCCGGGTGGGAACAGGATAGTTATCAGAAACTAGCGCATCCGGTGGACGCGGTTATTTACGAGATACATGTGCGCGATTTTTCGATTGATGCCAGTTCGGGGATGACCAACAAGGACAAATATCTGGCCTTTACTGAGCGAGGTACAAAGGGGCCGGATAATGTCTCAACTGGCGTGGACAGCCTGAAAGAGCTTGGAGTGACCTATGTGCAACTACTACCGGTAGAGGATTTTGGCAGCGTCGACGAGACCGATCCGCATCAGTATAACTGGGGCTATGATCCACGCAATTATAATGTACCCGAAGGTGCGTACGCCAGCACACCACATGGCACTGCACGCATCACTGAGTTCAAACGTATGATTCAAAGCCTGCACGAGTCGCAGTTGGGCGTGGTTATGGACGTGGTGTATAATCATACCTTTGCCATACGCATCTCGGACTTCGATAAAATTGTGCCGCAGTACTACTATCGTACCGACTACTCTGGCCACTATACCAACGGCTCAGGCGTGGGGAATGAGCTTGCCACCGAACGGCCAATGGTACAGAAGTTTGTCCGCGACTCGCTGAAATACTGGGTCAAGGAGTACCATATCGATGGATTTCGCTTTGATCTGATGGCTTTGCTCGGCGTGGATACGATGCGTAAGGTCTCTCAAGATCTGCATGCGATCAATCCCCATGTCCTTCTCTATGGTGAACCCTGGACGGGTAGCGCTTCCGGTCTGTTCTGGCGCCAGTTGCTTATCAGGGGAAAACAAAAGGGCATGGGCGTTGGCGTCTTCAATGATAATATCCGCAACAGTCTGACCGGCAGCGTTTTTGATCGTACAGCTAGCGGTTTTGTGATGGGAGGGACAGGACACGTTGATGCGATTAAAAAAGGGGTTGCCGGGAGTATCGATGATTTTACGGAGGCGCCCGACGAGACGATCAACTATGTCACAAGTCATGACAATATGACGTTGTGGGATAAAATCACTGCGAGCGATGAGACGCTAAGTGAGGCTGATCGTATCAAGATGGACGAGCTGGCTCAGGCGGTTGTGTTCACGGCACAGGGCGTGGCATTTATGCAGGGCGGCGAAGAGTTCCTGCGTACCAAGGATGGGAACGATAATAGCTATAATGCAGGCGATGAAGTCAATCACTTCGATTGGTCGCGCAAAGCTAAGTACAAGGCTGTGTTTGATTATTACTCGGGCCTCATCCACCTGCGTACCAGCCACCCGGCTTTCCGCATGACCTCGGCGGACGCTATCCGGAGCAACCTCACATTCCTGGAGAGTCCTGCTAATACGGTACAGTTCTTGCTCCATGGAGATGCTTGCAGCGACACGTGGGATAAAATTATCGTCATCTACAATCCTAACAACATCGCCACCACCTTCAATCTACCAGAAGGCTCCTGGAACGTGATCGCGAACCAGGGGCAGGTCAGTACTACCGTAATCAGCCACGCTACAGGTATCGTCGTTGCTCCTGCCATCTCGTGCCTGATTCTGTATCAAAACAAGCAATAGATATCACAGGCGTAACAGGCTATACGTGTCGCAAAGAATAGAAGGCTTGTGAAAACTGTTACCCATCGAAACATTCAGGATTGTTAGTCTCTGGCTTTCTGGCGTAGTAGGTATAGATGGAGCTGACGCCACAAAAGTCCTCGTCCCACATTTAGATCATCACCCCCATAGATCGCCTTGCGTGGCCTCCTGCTCCACAGCGCCACGCTTCTTCATTGCAACACGCTTTTCGCGCACTGTTTTTTTCACATCTTTCACAGAAGCAACCATTTCAGCCTCCACAGCCTCTTGCGCCATTTGCAGACCAGCCACAACTTCCACCACCGCCTCAAAAATTGAATCGCGTCGCACCTGTATTTCGGGCCAGAGTCCTAGCAAGGCTTCAATAGTGGCATCTTCACATCCTGCAAGTATAGGCCAGCGTTCTCGTGCTTCTCGCAGTACCTCGCTCAATGCAGCCGTACGCACAACAAGCATCCATTCCATAAAAGATTTTTTCAGCCGCTCTAACCAGTCGAGAGAGTAGAGTCCGATACCAGGCATAAACAACACATGCGCATCGATCACGAACTCTGCTGCCCGCTGCAATTCTGAGCGTCGATAAGTATGGAGCATTTCATAACAGAGACGCTCAGGTAACAGACCATCGCGCTCCACACGTTCTCGCACACCTGGCACATCTATCAGCTCAAGACGTTCGGCAAAGTCGTCGTAGCGAGTACGCAGGAGTTGCAATACTTCGGTGACGGATAGCTGTCCATCATAGTAGACTATAGGAAAGTGTGCCGCGATGCTGGCAAAGGCGTTTTTTGCTTCGCTGGGAATAGCCAGCAAGAGATCGTCGCGCGTTTGCAGTTGTTGCAGTTTCTGGATCTTTCGTTCCCGGTACGCAGGCGTCCAGAAGCCGAGGATTTCGATGTAGATGCGCCTACGCGCTCGTGTCAATGCAAAGTCGGGAATGAAGATACCATGATCGAGGAGCAGCGGTTCTGGCTCGCGCTCCAATCGCCAGCCATCTACACCCTGACTTCCGGCCAGCGCGCTAAAGGCTTCGGAGAAGGATTGTTCGATGCTGCTGTCAAACAAGGTTGATGCGTCACTATTGCTACGACCGTTGTCCTGACCTGTCTCACTGATCGCGGGTAACAGTTGGAGCAATTGCGCGTCCATACTAAAGTTGTAGGCACGCTGCAGAAAGTGTACGCTTGCTTGAGCTTCTACAATAGCGGTTGAGAGCGTGTTTCTTTGTGCTTTCTTTGCACGCCCCTGCTCGCTTTTTGCGATACCATAACCTATTAGCAGACGACAGAGACGAGCAAGACGCAGACCGTACTGCTGCGGGGCACCCGTGACTTCCTGTGGTCCATAGAGCGTAAGATGCAAACGTGCTGGTACATCTTGCGTTGAAAGTAAGGAATCGTGCGCGTCGTATGCAAGGTCATAGTATACACCGAGCTTGCGCGCCAGGTAGCAGAGACGCTTGATGACCATGCCTGCTCCGGTCGTTATTGTTGGAGCAGACAGGCGATCGTTCTCCTGTTGCATATTGCTAAAGGCGTTGCAGTCGATGACGAAATGTACGCTGGAAGCATTGAAGAGCGCTGACTCAAAAGTCCACTGATTATAAAGTGTGGCAACCTCCTGTGCAGTGGGAGGCTGAGGTGCATCACGTACAAGGCACGCTTCTTCCTCGCTATCCAGTGCAAGCAGAGCTTCCAGGTCAGTAACGCTCAGCTGATAGCTTTCAGAAAGCGCCTGCAGAGCTGCTTCTCGCGTCTGAGTGTCAAGAAAGCCCTGGTGATGCTCGTTAACATAGGTATAGAGAGCCAGGCGCAATTGTACAGATGAAGCAATACCTCCGAGCGCAGGAGGAGCCACCAGTTCATGCAGTACTGTACTCCATTCACGCTGGCACCAGTTATACCAGTTGCTCAACGTCGCAATCAGACAGTGCGCGAGGCGATAGTCGCCAACACAGGTCCGCGCTTCATCGAGCGAAAACTGATACTGCGCCTGACCGAGCGAACGTTCATAATAAGCGATCAGGCGTTCTATTTCAGCATGTAATTCTCCAGGGCGCAAAAAGTGCAAGGAGACGGAGAGACCATTGCCTCGCCGTTGGACGGATTTCTTGACATCTTGCAGGCTGAAACGCACGGTTATATTCCCTTTCGACATTCAACATACCGTGGAGGCACGGCACACGCGAGGCGTGCCTCTACGGATATTTTGAAGGATCCTTGCCCATAGATAAATCATGTGTTATGCTTAAGCGGGACAGGTACATTTGTTCTAATTTTATACTATATTCGCGTGCAGGTAAAGGAGTTTTGCCGACTCCACAGCATTTAGATTAGTTATTGCAGATTGCCACAACATCCCGTATTATAGCATAGGACGAATACACGGCTGAGACGTGTTCGTAAATCTCAACTGCTTATCCTGTTGTGCCAGTACCTCTATCTCTCTGGATAGGAAGCATCTCCTATCCAGTTGCACGCTGGACTCGTGGATGGTATGGTAGCAATGGGACTTTATATAGACTGACCGATATTGTATCGGTTAACTGGAGGATGTGATGAGCACGATCCCACGAGACCTTGGAAAATATGAACTACAACAACACCTGGGACGGGGAAGTGCGGGCGAGGTGTGGAAGGGGTATGATACACAATCACATTGTAATGTTGCGATCAAGCTGATACATACTGATTTACAATCCGACCCTAATTTTATGACGCGCTTCACGCGTGAGGGGCAGGTGCTTACGACATTGCATCATCCCAACCTTGTGCCCATTCGTGAAGTAAATATTTCGCGCCCGCCACAAACGAACGAGACGACGGCCTATTTCGTGATGGATTATATAGAAGGACAGACGCTTGCTGACTACATCAATGCGACCTCGCACAAGGGCAACTTCCCTTCTGCGGATCAGATCGTTTATCTCTTTACGACTCTGGGCGTAGCAATCGATTATGCGCATCAACATGGCATAGTACACGGTAACATTAAACCAGGCAATATTTTACTTGATAAGCACAATACAAAGAATTTTGAGGACGGCGAGCCTGTGCTTGCCGATGCTGGCCTCACGCAATTGCTCGGGAATGCCGCAGGAGTTGGCTCGCCGCTCTATATGTCACCAGAACAGGCAAAAGGATACTCGGCAAACAATCGTAGTGATATTTATTCCCTTGGCGTCATTCTGTATGAGATCTGCACCGGTGTCCAGCCATTCCGCGATGAGAGCTCTGTCGCAGTCATGATGCAACATATTAACGCATTGCCGACCCCTCCTAATCTCATCAATCCCGACATTCCATCCGCCCTCTCAGAGGTCATTCTGCGCGCAATGTCTAAGGACACGACCGCACGCTACTCTATGGCCTCTTTACTGGCAACAGCTATTGCTGATGCTTGCTCGATACAAGCAATCTTACGTGTCTCTCATGACAAACTCCTACTAAACGAGGAGGATACAGCATACCAGAACTCCAGGAGCAGTACAGGCTCGATCCTCGGGGTGCCACAACCATCACCGAAAATACCTGCGCGTTCTCCTGTCTCACAACCACTTCCTAAAATATCGGGTCCACTCACAGGTAACTCTGGCAAACGGCCAGCTATCAGGACCAATCCACTGACTCCGGTGTCGCATCCGCGCATAGCGGTACCTGCACCTTCAGGCAAAATTCCTGTTACACCCGATGTGAACCAGGCAGCCGAGCCCATCCCTGCCTCTACGCAGACGAACAAGTTACCGCTGTCTACACCATCGGAAAAAATTCCGTCGCCAGTGCCACAGATAACACAACAATTTCCATCTCCTGTAAGCTCTGGACAGCCACCATTTCCAAAGCTGGAGACCAAAGGGCGTATGCGTCTCACTGATACTCCAGTCTACATCGCGTTCGCGGCGCTGGCCCTCTTACTGATTGTGATCGGTAGTGCAATAGGCGCAAATATCTTGCTCAAAAACAGTCAGCAACAACTGGCTGCGTCTACAAAGGCCATGACAGGCCACGTCTTTTTCCAGGATGATACGTTTGGACATAATGACCAGGTACATATCCAGTTGCAGAATATGCCAGCGCCAGCAACGGGGAAAAGCTATTTTGCCTGGTTGCAGCGCAACGATAATCGCGTACTGGCTCTGGGACAGCTCCCCTGGCAAAATGGTAATGTTTCCTACACGTATTCAGGTGATAATAAACATAGTAATCTTCTGGCTATCGCGCAGAGCTTTAGTATCACGCAGGAAGACAGCAATAGCAATCCACAGGCGCAAGTAGGGAAGGAAATCTATCGGGCGACCTTCAATAGTGTCGTGCTGCCACACATCAAAAATATTCTTTTTACGACGCCTGGTTTACCCGGTAATCAGAGCGTAGTTGTTGGCCTATTGGGAACTATCCAATCCATGAACGATAAAGCGGGTAGTATCTATGATAGTCTGGGTGCCCGGCCCGATGTTGGACTTGTACGGCGCCAGGCTATCCGTATTATCGAGATAATTGATGGCACACGATACGCAATGAGTAGCGCTGATCTTCCCACCACGTATCGGCCTTTAGTGAACGTACAGGTTGGCTTGCTCTCTTCACCTGCACAACGGGGCTATCTTGATACGCTTGCAACACAACTGGACAAGATCAGGCAGGTTGCAAATGGTAACACAGCGCTTTTGCAGCACGTTCAGAATATCCAGAATGCGCTTACTGATCTGCAAGACTGGGTGCAAAAAATGCGCACTTACGACGTTCAGATATTGAAGGCTGCTGACTTGACTGATCCAGCGATTATCGGTGTAGCTCTCCAACTCAAGAATACGGCAGCCGACTCTTATGTAGGTCATACGCTGCCGCCTAATCCGGCTCCTCTACCTGAATTGCGTTCTGCCGGAGCGTCTCAGGCGTATACCGAAGCACAATATATGGCGACGCTTGATGTAAAGCCTGTTTAAGTAGGTCGGGTATGCGTCACCCCCTACAATGGAGGTGACGCATATGGCTACGGCTCATTTTTATCTTTCAGATAAACACAGATATGCCCGCAATGGCAACATTTTTAAAATTCCTATGACAAATCCTATTGGAAAAGTCTCGATTATATTTTATACTATTCTTAGTATTTTCACTTCCATTTATTATTTCGCTTATAAGTAGCGTGTACCATAGTACTCGAAAAGATAAATACTGATAATACAATAGAGGAGATGTTATGACCACAAACCCACATCACCACGGGCAATATGAATTGCAGCAACGCTTTGAGGATGAAGCAGGGCACGAAACATGGAAAGCCTTTGCTACGCAGCAACGGCGTTATGTCACTATCAAGATTATTCACGCAAATGCGCAAAACGCTACTCCTGAGGTGGTACAGCGTTTCCAGCGCGAAGCACAGAAGTTGATGTCTTTACAGCATGCCAACATCGCGCAGATGGGTGATTTCCTGGTCGTGCAAACTCCCGATGCCGCTACTACCGATTTCTGGATTGTGACCGACTATGTTGAAGGTATCTCTCTGGCTGAGTATATTCATACGGTAACACAACAGGGCACTGTTCCTCCGCCAGTCGAAGTAGTACGTTTCCTGGCCTCTGTCGGGTCGGCCATAGATTATGCTCATCAGCGTGGAGTTGTGCATGGCAATTTGAATCCCATGAACATTCTTCTTGATAAGTACGGCACAACCTCTAACCTGCTGGGCGAACCCAGACTCATAGGCTTTGGCACCTATGGGCTACAGCAACCGGTTGAGCTACCTCCTTCTGAAGCGGCCTATATTTCGCCAGAAGTCGCACGCGCGCAAACGGCTGTACCCCAGAGCGATATTTACTCTCTTGGCGTTATCCTCTACCAGATATGCACTGGCTTCTTGCCGTTCCAGGGTGAGTCATCTAGCGATATTGTCCGGCAGCATATCCATGCTACACCAGCAGCTCCAGCAACACTCAACCAATATATTCCGGCGGCACTGACTGCAGTGATTATGCGCTCGCTCGCTAAAGACCCGGTACCGCGCTTTCCTACCGCAAAAGCTATGGTAACGGCGCTCGCGCAGGCACTCAATCTGCCGCTTCCACAACGTATAAATCAACCTCATTCACAGCCAGGTTTCGCCGATAACCCGACGTTCCGTACCCCCTCAGCAATACCTGGAGCAACTCCGCTCCCACCAGTAATTACTCGCAATACTGGATCTACGCCACGTGTAACTACCGCATCTTCGCCTGCCCATACACCATTCAACGTACCATCTGAACCAGGAATACAAGCATCAAATACACCTTTTTCTCCGTATACTGCCTATCCCACACAAGCAGCCGGAGTAACTCCTTCACCAGCTAATATTTCAGGCGTGTGGCCTGCAGGAGGAGTAAGCCATGCGCAACCTTTCTCGCCAACGCAGGCAGCACCTCCAGTGTTTCCATCTGCTCCACCTGTTAGAAAGCAATCGAAAAGAAGGCTTTATATACTCATTGGTTCACTGGTAGCTCTTGTCGTTGTGCTTGGCGGAATACTGGCAACATTCCTCTTGCTCAACCGACCATCAAAGACTATAGTGCAGCAAAATCCAAGTGTTGGGCATGCCTTCTTTGTGAGCAGCGGACAGATCAGCGGGTCTAGTAGTGTTGGCATCGCCGACCAGTTACAGATCTCTCTGCAAAACTTGCAGCCTCCTCCGGCTGGTAAAGAGTACTTTGTGTGGTTATTGAGCGATAGCAAAATCCAGGCACTTCCAATTGCTCTGGGCCAACTCTCCGTTCGGAATGGGCAGGCTGTCATGACCTACCCTGGCGATAGCCATCATAGCAGTATCCTGGCCAGCTATAACCGCTTTCTTGTCACTGAAGAGGATGCAGGCACTACGCCAGTCAATTATACGCTTGATAAAAATGCCTGGATTTTTGGCTCTGTCATTTCAGAGACCCCTGATCCAGCGGATACGGCGAATCACTACAGTCTACTCGATCATACCCGACACCTGTTGGCACAAGATCCCAAGCTCAAAGCTGCCGGGCTGGTTGGCGGACTGGATATCTGGCTCTTCAGGAATACGCAGAAGATCCTGGAATGGGCGGGGAGCGCCAGAGATGCGAGCGACCCTGCCTTTATGCAGCGGCAGATTATCCGCATCCTGGACTATCTTGATGGATCGCAGTTTGTGGGCACAGAAAAGCTCCCTGCTGGCTTAGCGCCGATAGAGGTTGATCCAACGATAGCTCGTGTCGCCCTGTTGGAGATTGATCCCACACAAAATCCTCCTGGCTACCTGACACATATCGGCAATCATCTGCGTGAGATTACACACGCACCTGGCGTTTCTCCTGAGCAGCAGGCACTGGCCGTTCGTATCAACGCTGCTATCAATAATGTCCAGGTATGGCTCCAGGCTGTACATATGGATGCAGAAAAACTCATCCAGATGCCGCCCGATCAATTATTACAACCCGCAGCGTTGAATCTATTCAACGATATGTTTACCCAGGCAAACAATGCTTTCATTGGTCAGACCGATCCTAATACGCTGCAGGTCAAAGAAGGGGTGGCGCAGATCCATTATAATATTCAGCAGCTCGCCACCTTTGATGTTACACCTTGCACGGCAAACAAGACGGCCTGCCCATAACGGCTGCGCTGATAGGGATGCAATGCAAAAAACGCAGCCTGTAATTATTAGTGAGTAGTGGGATGAGAAAAAGAAAAGAGGAAATTCAGCATGAGTACAACTCCGCAAAAGCTGGGTAAATACGAACTCCTGGAACGATTAGGACATGGTGGTGTGGCAGAGGTATGGAAGGCCCGGGATACCCAGCTGCAGCGCTATGTTGCAATCAAGATACTTCAGCCTGACTTGCGCGAAGATCCCAACTTTGTAAAGCGTTTTCAGCGCGAGGCACAGTTTATCGCGACATTACATCATCCCAATATCGTACAGATTCACGATTTCCAGGTCTTTCAGCCGCCAGATGACGGCAAGGGCCAGCAATCCCCGCTTGCCTATATGGTAATGGATTATGTTGAGGGCGAGACGCTGGCCGATTACATTCGCAACACGTCTGGTCGTGGGCAAACACCCTCCCCGACAGAAATTGTCAACCTCTTTACCTCTATCAGCCTTGCTATTGATTATGCTCATCAACAAGGAATGATCCATCGCGACATCAAACCAGCTAACATTCTGCTCGATAAACGCAACACGACACACAGTCCCATAGGCGAACCTATTCTGACCGATTTCGGCGTGGCAAAACTCTTAAGTGTCCCTTCGACCAGTCTGGGTGGCGAGCAGCTAGGAACTCCACTCTACATCTCGCCAGAACAGGCCAGAGGCTACCCCGGCAACGAACGCAGCGATCTCTACTCGCTGGGCGTCATCCTCTACGAAATCGTGACAGGCGTAACGCCTTTCCGCGGTAATACGCCTCTTGATGTCATCACACAGCACGTCAATGCCACTCCTACAGCTCCGGCACTTATCAATCCAAGGATTCCGCCTACCCTTGCCCTGGTGATTATGCGTAGCCTGGCAAAAGATCCAGCCATGCGCTTCTCTACTGCCTCGTCCATGACCGCTGCTATAGCAGAGGCGCTCAATGTGCCGATTCCAGAAGTACTGGGCCAGCCCACGTTTCCTCCTGATCCTCTGAGCATGCCAACAGTGCTCGCCCCCTGGTCACGGCTACTGGCGAATCCGAATAGCACACCAGTTCTGGCGACACCTACGAACCAGGCAACAGACAATCCATCTACGCCCAGCGCCAATCTTACGCCCGTAATGGTCTACTCAACTCCAGCGCCACCAGTAGGCCCCCCTGCGGCGTCCCCTCCGCCTGCAACTCCGACACCTCCACCTGCACGAGGAAGAGGCAGAAACAGATTGTACGCTATCCTGATTCCAATTCTGATCATCGTACTTCTTACCGCTGCATTGGGAGCATATTTTCTCCTGAACAACCATACTCCGCCAGCAGCGGCAAGTAATAACGTCGGACGTGCATTTTACACAAGCAGTGGACAATATAAGAACGGCACAGCCCAGGGTATCGCCGATCGCATGCAGATCGATCTGCAAAATATCCCTGCTCCCCAACCTGGTAAAAGCTATTACGCCTGGTTGCTGCCGGACAAACACCCAGATACAGCTAAGGATCAGACCGGGCCGCGACCAGTTAAGGCTCCACTCCTGATCAGTAACAACCTTCCGGTGCAAAACAAGGAGGTACATTTCACTTTTAACGGCGATGGACAGAACAACAATCTCCTATCAAACACCAGCCGTATCCTCATAACAGAGGAAAGTACGGGCGGAACGCACGCGACTCCTTCTAGCGACCGCTCGACATGGCGCTATTATGGGGAGGTCCCCCAGGCACAGATACCGGGTGACGGCCCAGGCTTCAGTGCCCTGACACATATTCGCCATTTGTTTTATAATGAGACAAACATCGATGTGCTGGGAATACCCGGCGGTATCGATAATTGGATGCTCAAGAATACGGAGAAAGTCTTTGAATGGGCTGTCAGTGCACGCGACGACTGGAATGGTGCGAACACCACCAACGTACAGATCGATCAGATGAGCCAGCAATTTATACGCATTCTAGAATACCTGGACGGCACTACCAATCTGCATGTTGATGCACCAACAGGGACACCGGTACTTGTTGATCGGGTTATTGGCCAGGTCTCACTACTCACCGTTGACGCACAACATCAGGTACCAGCGAATTTTAATCGTGACCCACCTGGTTATGTTGATCACGTAGCACTACACGTTGGCCAGGCAGCTAAGGGTCCTGACGTTACACCCGAGATGCGTCAAACCACGGCGCGTATTCTTGACGCGGTAGGAAATGCAAAAAATTGGTTATTGAAAGTACACGATGATGACGTGAAACTCTTTCAGGCCAGCAGCAACCCTGACCAGTTGAGGCAGCAAAGCACAGGAGAACTGCTGGATAACCTGGTGACACAGGCGACCTATGCCTATATCGGCCACCTGGATCCTACAACCAACACAGTACAGCCAGCCGTAATCCAGGCTCATTACGGGATACAGCAACTGGCAGCGCTGACGATCACAACCAATATTCCACAGAGCCTGTAAATACTAGAGGGAAGCGAGTAAGCATGAGCATAGGGCCTCGACAGCCGCGCCAATTGGGGAAATATGAGTTACAGACGCGCCTGGGTCATGGTGGCATGGCCGAGGTCTGGAAAGCCTTTGATCCTCATCTGCAACGCTATGTCGCAATCAAAATCATGCGCACAGAACTCAGCCACGACCCCGATTTTATCGAGCGCTTTGAGCGAGAGGCCCGGCTTATCGCTTCCCTGAATCACCCCAACATTATAAAAATCCACGACTTTCAGGTCTCTCAACCACCGGAATCGGAGATCCCAACCGCCTATATGGTGATGGATTATGTCAAAGGGCAAACGCTGGCCGACTATATCCGCAGCACGTCACGCCGGGGAAACATTCCATCCTGGGAAGACATTGTCTATCTCTTTGCATTAACCAGTCGTGGCCTCGATTATGCACATCAAAAAAGTATGATCCATCGCGATATCAAGCCAGCCAATATTTTGCTTGATCAGCGCCCCTTGACAGCAAAAGCGATGGGAGAACCTATCCTGACCGATTTTGGTGTCGCGCGCTTACAGAATGTACAGACAGGTACGGTCGTTGGCTCACTGGTTGGAACCCCTATCTACATCTCGCCCGAACAGGCACTGGGGCAACATAGTGACTGGCGTTGTGATCTCTACTCGCTAGGTATTATCCTGTACGAGATTACGACTGGAGTCACGCCATTTCGCGGTGATACCACCATAGCAATCATTATGCAACATGTGCACGAACTACCCACGCCGCCAACACTCATTAATCCACAAATCACCCAGAGCGTCTCCGAGGTCATCCTGAAAAGCATTGCCAAGCGTCCGGAAGATCGTTTTGATAGTGCAATGGCAATGACTACCGCACTGGCCCAGGCTCTCAATATAAGAGTCCCTGGTTTGCAGAGTACACCCAATACATCCGCCATTTCACTATCTGGACCCACAATTCAACCCACCCCTCACTTATCCTCGACACCTCCAGGTCTTACTCCAGGCAAGTCATTGCCCAATACCCGACATCCCATCCCGGCATCTGAGGAGCCTGTTCGTCCTGAAACGCTCAGGCCCGCATTGCCTGGGAAAACAAATACACATGTAATGCCGCTACAACTAACAAACACGCCTGATGTTTCATTTCCTGCCAACGCACTCGCCACGCCCAACCAGACATCTGTTCAGGTGGCGTCATCTCCAGCAGCAAAATCACCAGTCGCATCCTCTCCTCAACAAATACAGCACACTCAGCCCTGGTTCAAACATATCAGTAAGCGCAGTATCATCCTGGTAGCTATCCTGATTATTGTGTTTATAGGTGCCAGTCTGGGTATTTACGCGCTTGTTCCCAGGACACCTGCTACACCGACAAGCCCAATCGTGGGACGCATCGTGTTTACGCAAAGCGCAAATGCAGCAGGCAACTATGATCAAATACAGATAGATCTGCACAACGTCCCTGCACCGCCGTCGGGCTATGTCTACTATGCCTGGCTCGTTGGCGTCACCCTGGAAAACAGCCCGGCGCACTGGAAATTACCTTATAATAACGGAAACCTGCATCTCGACCACCAATCCTATATTGGTCATGCAAACCTGCTTACTCCTGGCACAACCTTCCTTATCACAAAAGAGCAAGCAAATGGCTCACCCGTAGTTCCTTACACAGACCCGAGCGCACGCCTCTACTATGCACAGGTCACAGGCTCCTCTACCACTGGTTTCGACATCAGACCCTGCCCGACAGATACAACCTCAAAGGTCTGCCAGAGCTAGCGTCTATCTTATCGTCTACGTTTCGCAATCTCCTCTTCGGTCGTTCCACTGGTAATCAGTTCATAGAGCACAGCCTGTCCCTCTTTGGGACGCAAAATACGACCCAGGCGCTGAATATACTCGCGCTTCGTGCTATTGCCACTGACGATGATTGCCACGCGACAATCTGGCACGTCGACGCCCTCATTGAGGACGCGCCCCGTCACCAGTTTGGTATAGTGAGCGGCACGGAAGCGTTCTAAGATAGTGCGGCGCTCCTCAGTCGGCGTCTTGTAGGTGATACTTGGGATACAGAAGCGGCGACTAATCTCATCAACGACATAATTGTACTCCGAGAAGAGAATCACCAGATCATCGGCGTGGAGACGAAGCAGTTGTTCGATCTCTTTATACTTGGCAGGAGCGTTCATGGAGATATTGCGCGCTTCACGCCAGGCCAGCATCGCAGAGCGGGCCTCCGGATCGCGTGCGCTCATGTAGATGAGTTTCTGCTGGAAATCCTCAGGACTGCGTATAACAATGCGCCTTCGCTGCAAAAACGAGCGGTAGATACGACGTTGCTCATTGTAACGCGCCTCATCCTCGCTTGCCAGCGCTACATCGATACGCTTCTCTTGATACTGCGCCAGATAGCGTCCCTCAGTCAGTTCAGCAGGGGAGCGCCGGTAGACCTCTGGCCCGATCAGTTCATCAAGATCCGCGTGAGCCATATCGCTGCGTTCGGGCGTAGCGCTCAAACCCAGGCGTAACGGCGTAAAAGCGCTCTCCGCGATCAGACGATAGGTTGGCGCGGGCAGATGGTGACACTCATCGAAAATCAGCAGACCAAAGTGGCGGAGTTCACGAGGATAGAGAGCCGCCGAATCGTACGTAATAATCGTAATTGGCTTTAGATCCTTCTCACCGCCGCCAAAAACACCAATGTCGTCGATGCTTAAGGATAATGTAGAAGCGAGAGCTGCACGCCACTGCTGCAACAGATCAATCGTCGGCACCACCACCAGCGTCCACAGGCCCGTCTCATGGATTGCCATCGCAGCCACAAAAGTCTTGCCAGCCCCGGTAGGCAGCACAACAACGCCCTTACTTCCTTCAGCCAACCAGCCTGTAAGCGCCTCCTCCTGATATGGACGTGGCTCCATAGCCAGTTTTGTCGAATGTGGCAAAGCGGGTTGCTCCTCAAAGGCAACCGTAAAGGGCACCTGCTGCTGCCGTAAAGCCTGTTTCACCGCGCCCAAATGGATTGGCTGTGTACGCAGAAAATGATGCCGCTTATCCAGTACGATACTGGTACGAATAGCAACAGGCAGGTAAGCTCCAAACAAAATTGTGAGCAGTTCGTACAATGACAGATGTAGCCACTGCTCTGCGGGAGTGATGATGAGATCCCGACCTCGTAATTCAATGGTTGTTATAGACATAAGCAACTAATCAGATTTGATAAGCAAAGAAAGTTGATCAGGCGGAGGAGATAAAACCTGTTGTTTCTCGCGTACCATATCGCTTTCTTGCAATACAGGTGAAAGGACTGCAGCCAGATTGTCAGTCGGCCACAATAAAGCCTTTCCACCTTTTTCTAACAGTAATTTGTTACCCGGAAGTGTTGCAGCAGAATCAGCCTGGCGTACATATAAACGTCGCCCCTGCTTCAAGGCCCCATTAGCGCCTTCCCATGTACCACCTTTGCTATCCGACTCGGCAACAATGACCACCTGTGCCAGACCCGTCACAACGTTATTCCGTTCCATAGCACGACTCACAACCCATGGAGCATCCGGATGAAACTGGCTTAATAACAAAACATTGCCAGCTTCAATTCTCGGCTGCAGACCGCGCATCTGTACTTTACTTAGCTTATGTATACCATGTGGCAGTACAACCGTCGTACAACAACCGTCCGTACTGGTTGCCCCTTCATAAGCAGTACGATCAACGCCTCGTGCATTGCCACTAATAACATTAGCACCACGCTCTGCAAAATACTGAGCGACCTCCCTTGTAAAAGCAAGACTTTTCTCGCTGGCATTACGAGAACCAATAATAGCAATTGTCTGGCGTTTCAATATCTCCACATCTCCCATAAAGAATAAGACAGGTGGAATATGATTGCGGTCAAGAGCAGATTTTAATAGTTGAGGATATGCAGAATCAAGTACAGTGACCATCCGAATTTGCTCATGTCGCAACTGTTCTACAAGAAAGGCCTGCGCGACAAGTTTTTCTTTTGCCCGTTCGAGCTTCTGGATAGCATCTGTTTTCAAAGAACAGGTAACGCTCCACTCTTGCGCATCAGCAGCAAAGAAATCCTGCAATGTCCGCTTGAGTTGTTTACACCACACTACCAGAATATCATTGACAACCCGTAGACTCAGGCCGCTCTCAAATACTAACAGTAACCAACATGCTTGTTCCTGCAAATTTTCAGTCATAGATAAACTCCTCATTGATCATCCGAATGAGCGGTACGCGTGATTGTGAAAGGATATACTAACCCGGCACCAGCCTTCATCAAAGTGCGACTGACCTCTCTTAACATATATCCCGAGTCATAAATATCGTCGATGAGCAAGACCACACGGTTAGCAATCGCCTTAGGGATTTGCACATGGAAGGCTCCTTTTACATTATCTTCTTTCTGCACCCGATTTTTTAATTCTTTTTGCTCCTGAGTAGTGCGTATTTTTGTCATAACAGGCAGATACTCAATGTTCAACACAGAAGCCACCCGTCTTGCAAAATCTTCCACCAGCGAACCGCTCTTCGTTGGCGGCACACTTACTATAACATCTATCGTATCGATTGGATAGCGGGTACGTATCACATCAGCAGCACTCATTACTAATTGTACGGCAAACGCTCCTGCACCCTCGTACTTGCTCGCACGCACAAGCCGACCAATATGAGTGGTACCGTGATACGACAGTGACCAGCCTGCCTCGTGTATGGGTATCTTTGCTGTGCCACGCTTTTCAATGCGAGGTAGCCAGTCTTCTCCCAGGAAATGAGCTACTGCTTCTTGCATTCTTTGTGAAGATGCTATAAGCGGAAAGTTTGTCGTATGGCAGTGTCCACATGTTCCGCAAGAGTATCCCGGTGGGTCTCCAAGATAGGCCGTAAGATAACCCATATAACATTCTTCTTGCGAAGCATAATTCTGTATATCGCTTAACTCGCGCAATTTCTGTTCCCGCACTATATCATAATCCGAGAAATCTATCTGTCCCTGCCGACTTAGAAGAGTATATGTACGATCTTTGCGATCACGCTCAACGAAATTTTGATCTTCTAAATCGGTTAAGAGCGTCCGCAATATCGTCTGAGAAAAACCTGTGATGCGTGCAATATCAACTTCACGCAGCCCTTGAGGATTAGTCTTGAGCACAGATAAAACAGTTTCGTAGTGACTTGCTGCAGGTTTAGCATTACTAATAAAATGCTTCTGGATAATAGAATCATCCGGGTCATAGAGCAAAATACACCGGGCACCATCTCCATCACGTCCAGCTCTTCCCTTCTCTTGATAATAATGGATAGGCGATGCAGGGACATGATAATGCACAATAAAACGCACATCACTCTTGTCAATCCCCATACCCAATGCATTAGTAGAGCACACGACTTTATATTGGTTCATCATCAATTTCTGCTCGATTGATTGCCGCATCTCATCATCGCGCCCCGCATGATAATAATCGACGGCAAGTCCTTGTTGAGAAAGGAAAGCTGCTACCATTTCGGCGTCTCGCTTCGTTGCGACATAGATGATTCCAGTTCCAGGATAACCAGGAAGCGCTTCTGCTAGATAGCTCAGTTTCTCTGCATCGCCGCTTACATGGAGAACATTTAAATGCAAATTGGGGCGTTGCATTGTACCACGGACGACCTGTACATTCTTGCCCATTTGCTGAAGAATATCTTCCTCCACCCGCTTATTTGCAGTAGCGGTCAACCCAAGCACAGGCGTATTTTCAGGAATAGCATCCAATAATCGCACAAGACGACGATAGTGAGGACGAAAATCATGACCCCAGGTTGAAATACAATGAGCCTCATCAATCACAATCATACTAATGCTCATTTGCAACACATATTTTTGCCAGAGCATATTATCCAGCCGCTCAGGAGCAATAAAGAGCAGTTTTAATTCACCCGCTACAGCACGTCCCAGCGTTGCCTGATTCTCTTCTTCGCTAAAATCCGAGCTAACAATCGCTGAAGGTATAGCGTAAATAGTATTGCAACGCTGACATTGATCACGCATCAGTGCTTTTAATGGCGAGAAAATAATAGTGAGATAAGGACAGTAAAGACTTGCCATTTGATAACAGAGCGACTTACCCCAACCTGTACGCTGAATCGCAAGCACACGTTTCCCTTCCACAAGGGACTCAATAATACTACGCTGTCCAGGATGAAACCCGCTGGTAATCTGGAACCGTTCAGCCAGTAACTTTTCTGGTGGATCTCCCTGCCACGTAAACTCTGATAACATAAGATCTTCCCCCTCATTGATCATCCGAGTGAGCGGTACGCTTAATAGTAAGTGGATATACTCTCTGACACGCGCTCTCATCAGTGTCTTCCCTGCCTCTTTCATCTGATGAGTCCTGCGGTGTAGAGCTGCTTAATCTCTATACCGTATATCTCCCTATCGACCTCCATCTAACTAACATATGCATTGTAACCGACCTCAACACATTTTTCAAGTCAAAATGCAGCTAAAATCATTTCAGTATCCAAAGATACATATTTATAAGTATACAACCTTCAAACCATAAAAATAGCCTTTATTCTCAATAAAATAAGTATGCATACTCATATATAACGATTTATTTTCTTTTTTCGCAATTAGTGTGTTCTTTTGGAGCTTTTTGTGCTATAGTAGCTGCATTGGACGTTTGAAATGATAGTAGGGCATGTAGAGGAGGTTTTACATGACGGTAAAAGATTCTATTATTGATCCTGAAACTTGTAATATTGCCTTTATCGATGAAGGTGGTAGCGATGATAGCCATGATCTCATGATCCCGTACTGGGAGGCCGAGATCGCTGGTTTTCCACCAGCTCGACTACCTGAAAAACTGCAAGACACTTTCAAGACGATGGATGCATTGGTAAAAGAGATTGCATCACAGGCACAGGCAGCTATCTGCACTCATCGCCTGGGTACACTCGGAGGTAAGCCTCTTTATGGCGCAGAGTTGGTAGCAGCTCTCTATGATCTAAAAATTCCGGCCTTGCTGGTTACACAATATTCAGATATCGATAAGCACACATCCATCAGAAAGTGGAAAGACAAAGTACCTGTTGTGTTACATCCACGCGAATTTAGTTCCGAAGACGTACAACAATATCTCGAAGAGTGCGCTATGGAGATTCAAGGGCATCCACCAGAACACAGGGTACCTTACCGCGTCCTCCTGTATGTACATAATGTTGAGGGCACTGGAGAAGAAACAGTGGTAGATATGCAGGTAGGACGTTGGGATCACTATCAGCTCGTACGCTTACCGCTGTCTCTAATCCCTGAACGTTTTCATGCTGATACTAAACGTGGAACATGGTTTTTCGCACATGTGAACATCAAAGCAAAGTACCAGGAAGATCTGTACTTCCGGGAATTTGAATTGACTACTGAGCCAGAAGATGGCGGGGACGAAATTCTTGTCTATTGCGAAGAAGTCCACCCCCACCAGGAAGAGCTATCGACTAGCACCACGTCCTGATATTACGCAGCGCATCCTCTACCAGCGGCAAGAACTCGTCCGCCTGAGAAGGTTTTTCGTCAACCATGGTTAAGCCAGCAAAGCCAGGCGAGAGGAGTTGGAAATAGAGGCCGCGCAGAAAATGCTTGATATTGTGGCGCGCACAGGTCTCTGCTTTGTTACCCATTATGTCTAGCTGTCGCTCAACTTCTTCGTTAAAAGCTATACGTTCGACAGGATGGGTCAACTGGCTCAACCATCGTTTGAGAAAGTCGATAGAGAGCAAGTTGCGTTGGAGTATAGCCATGACGCTACGTACGAGGCGCTCATCCTCATCGTAGAGATAGATATGAGCAACAGGAGCGCTTACTCTGGCCGCTATCACATTCATCATGCGCTCTTGTTTTAGAGTGCCTGTAAAGTGATGTTGTGCAAGCGCCCAGAGTAAGTCTCCACAGTGAGCAATAGAGTGCATCCAGCCTTTCCCGGTTTCATAATCGCGCAGGTCCTTCTCTGCAAGCAAGTAAGTGAAAACTTGCTCTTGTATCTGGTTTACCTGCGCTTCATCCAGACATGAATGCTTCAGGTCATAGGCAATGATATCAACCAGAGTTAGTATGGAGAAGGAACGCAAAAATATGGTATCTGTTCCTTCTTCACCGAGTCCGATTGTAAAGTTATGCAATAAACGCCCTGCCATATTCCACAGATCAATACAAGAATAATATGCACGATCGATCCACTTTTCGAGGATAGGATAGGCGATGCTTTCCCGTAATTCTGGATCGGTCGAACCCAGATATGAAAGGAGCGTAGATGTTAGATCAGCAAGTGATTGCTGCTCGGGCAAGACATAATCGTTCGCGATGATATTCCGCCAGAGTGTTTTGTCCATGATTGTCTCCTTCGATAAAAAACATAGTTTTATCAAGAGTGCATCTGTTTTTTCCGCTGAGGCAAGTATGGTATGATACAGCTTGTTGAGCTGAAGAACGAACTATTATAAATAGGAGATGGCGATGGCAACTATCACGAATAAGCAGGAGCTTATAGCCTATTTTACTGAGAAGCGGGATCGTAGTGCACAAGAAGGTGGTCTATATCACGAAACATTGGTAGCACTTCTGGATATTCTCAAGCAGTCAGATGATATTACAGCACTTAAATCGACGATACGTGGTCTTCACAGGACAAAGCTGGCAGAGATACAGCGCACTGCCGATGCCGAGACACGGGCCGAACAACGCAAACAACTGGGGGTCTATGATGATTGCCTTACCCAGATGCGCGGCATCTCTACCAGATAGAATTATAAAATCACTTCAAGCCTATGCGTGCCTGTATTTCGCCCGCCACGGTGTAAGGATCGCGTTCACGCCCGGTAACATCAGCGATCATAGTATCCCATTCCTCCTCACTCATTTCAGCCTTGAGCGCGTTGGCTACAGCATGCATAATTAATGCCTCTAACTCACTGCGTATCTGGCGTTGAGCACGATTGGCAAGCATGCCGCTCTCATGCAGGTATTGCTGGTGTTGCCTTATAGACTCGGCCAGTTGCTCAATACCTTGCTCTTTATATGAGGATGTTTTGATGATTGGAATACGCCACGCGGCTTTACGACGATTGGAGTCGAGGCTGAGCAGCATCGCCAGCTCCGCTACGGTCTGATCCGCACCGGCTTTATCGGCTTTGCTGACCACAAAGATATCCGCGATCTCCAGGATACCAGCCTTGATAGCTTGAATGTCATCGCCCATACCGGGAGCGACAACCACAAGAAGGGTCTGCGCGGTACGCATCACTTCGACTTCAGCCTGACCTGTGCCCACCGTTTCGATAATGATGGGATCGTAGCCAGCAGCATCCATGGCACGCACAACATCACGCGTCGAGGAGGAAAGTCCACCTAGATTGCCACGACTGGCCATGCTGCGAATAAATACATTGGGATCTCCGGCCAGCTCCATCATGCGGATACGATCACCAAGGATCGCACCACCAGAAAAAGGACTGGTCGGATCAACCGCCACAACACCAACTCTGACATCGCGCTTGCGGTATTCACGTACAAGGCGAGTGACGAGCGTACTTTTGCCAGCACCAGGGGAGCCAGTCACACCAACAATATGAGCATGACCTGCATGTTGATGAAGCTCTGCCAGATAGCGACGCGATGGCGCAGCTTCGCTCTCGATCAGGGTCACCATGCGAGCCAGGGCACGACGGTCTCCGTTCAGAAGACGTTCAACAATATCTTGCAACGTGCACCTACACCCCGACGGTCAGGCGATCAGCCTGCACATTATCACGCACGAATTTGATGATCTCCTCCAGTGGCGCACCGGGCCCAAAGCAGCCTTTAATGCCCATAACTTTAATGGCTGGAATATCCTCGTCGGGCAGAATGCCACCTGCAGCTACCAGCACGTCATCTACATGATTCTGCTTCAACAGATCCATTACTTTGGGAAAAATAGCCATGTGTGCACCGGAGAGAATGCTCATCAAAATAGCGTCTACGTCTTCCTGAATGGCAGTCTCAACAATCATTTCTGGGGTCTGACGAATGCCCGTATAGATTACTTCCATCCCGGCATCACGTAAAGCCCGCGCAATAATCTTGGCACCACGATCATGTCCATCCAGTCCCGGCTTGGCAACTAATACACGAATAGGACGAGTATCAGCCATAGTAGTGACTCCTTGTCTATAGTCGTTAGAAACAGCCTTGAGCGAGCACACTTTCCGTCCCTGATGGCAACCATTGTGAGCATCAGTGGGCACTCTGGCACGCCCCTAACGACTATTCAACACTTTCTCAAAGAGCGCGCGGATAACACGCTCTAGCTCTTCGTACATCTGCTTATACTGTTCACTTAATTCTACAACGGGCATCCTCTCACTGCAAACATGCATCAAAGCCCTTGCACACTGGCTGATCTGCTCTTTCTCAACAGCTTCAACAGTAGGAATAGGTAGATGCGCCAATACATGCTGCTCAATTTGAGGCTGTACCCACTTATAAGCAGTATATAACACGTAGACATATTCCTGGAGGAAACGCGAATTGAGTAAGGCAAGTAAAAAATATACTTCGTCGTTTTGAGAGCTATTTGTGATGTGATTGACGGCAGAGTTCCGTAAATAGAGAAGATACAATGTTTGCAATACAACATGAGCACGGAGATCTAATGCCGCCTGCAAGCGACCTGTACTCTTCACAACCAATAGCTTGGGCACACAATAACGCTCCATCGGCTTGACGATCTTATCACGAACAATCCAACAGTCACCAACAGGAGTCGCGTAGGGGCGTATATCGCTTCCGCCACGCAAAACGGGATACCACTCTCGCCCATCATCAAGCCTTGCTTTGAAGAGAAGCTTACTGTCCTTGCCTAACTCCTCGCCACGCCTGATATCAACCAGTTCGCCAAGAGGGACAAAAAGACGCTCCTGTGAGTCATGCGTCTGAGAGCGATACGCGTGTAGTCTTCCCACGAGACTATTCTGTGCGCCACTGAGTAGATAGCGCAGTTCGGCACCAGGTTGATTGCGCAATAACGGCTGGGAAACGCCAGACACCATAGACGGAATGGCACTATTAACTTCTTGAATATGAGGGACATGTAAATCAGGCTTCGCAGCATCATCGTTCAAGCGGGGCCAGGCGTTACGCTGCCATGCTATGGAATGCACAGGTCTGGGCGGGCATTTCTGTGCAATAATGACGACCGCACCGACGTAAGCTGAAAAAACGCCGGAGAGATGCCAGAGATGGTGAACTGTCGTTTCGGCCAGCAGACGTTGGCGCTCAAGCGTAGCATTGGCACGCGCTAACACAGGATCAGGAATTACCAATCCTATCCACCCGCCAGGACGTACTACCTGCAAAGCCAGGCTTAAGAACAGGAGATAGCTATCGGCCTGACCACGCTGGCGCGCAACTTGATATCCGCTCAGATCATTGTTTTTAGCGGCCAGGTAAGGTGGATTTGCCAGGAACAGGTCAACATTTTCCTGTTGTTCCCAGGGAAAAGCTAATCCATCGGCTTGATGGATATGTAAAGGTACGGCTTTTGTATACTCATGGTGTTCGCATGGGGATGGATAGTTTTCGCTGTTCTCTTCTGTGAGGATTGCACGCAACTGCATCTCAGCTAGAAAACAGGCAATAGGATCGGGATCGAAACCCCAGATATTGCGCTGTACAGAGGCAATCTGCTCCTTGAGAGAAAGATTCGCATTGCGGCCAGAAGCCAGGAGATGACGTGCCACGCCTGCCAGGAAATTGCCACTACCACAGGCGGGGTCAAGCACGCGAATGCGCGCAAGATCATTATCCGGCGTATAACCACAGGCATCAAGTATCCGCTCAACCAGTTGTGGCGGTGTCGAGAAGTGACCGCGTATCTTACGCTCTTGTACAGGCAAGCTCGCCTCATACCAGTTAAGGATATCTTTCTGCAGCATGAATAGCTTAAAACTTATCTTTCTTATGCAAAAGTTCCAATGCCTCGCGAGCAGCTAAACGGCCTGCCTCCTTGATGCTGGAAGCTTTTCCCACGCCCAACAGGACCTCATGTTCAAATACGCCAACCAGAAAGACACGATCATTGTTGCGCCCGCTCTGCTCCAACACCCGGTAGCGCGGCAAGATCCCTGAGCGCTGCAATACAATTTTTTGCAGGTGACCCTTGGGATTCGTGTCCAGTGTCTGCCTGCTCACATGCTCTACCATCGGTAGCACTATACGTGCAACGAAATCACGCGCCACCTCCGGCCCCTGGTCAATATGGATTGCTCCCACAATTGCCTCCAGCACATCAGCACAGAGCGAGTCACGCGAACGCTCATTAAATGTGCGCAGATTGGCAATATCTACACGAATATAGGAAAATAGCCCCAGTTGTTGCCCGATCATAGCGAAGACACGACGACTGACTACTTCAGATTTCAGCGCGGTCATCTCTCCTTCCGATGCATTAGGCAAAGTACGATAGATATACTCAACCACATGTGCGCTGATAATCGCATCACCCAGGAATTCGAGTGTGTCATAAGAATCGCGTACCGCTGTCTCTGAGCAGCAAGAGTGATGAGTCACCGCCCGCTGTAACAACGTTCGATCGTGAAATGTTACCTGGAGTAGCGCCTCTAGAGCTGCAAGTTTGTCATCCCTATTCTTTATAGTTTCTGTGTCTTCCATACAACCTTTATTATATCCCATTTTATAGCAGAGTGATTAGTTCTCGTAGAGGCATGCCTTGCGTGTGCCGTGAGTCCCCACAGGAGCCGTTCCCCTCCTCGATGGCACGACGACCGGCACACGCAAGGCATGCCTCTACGGGTCAAGGTGGACTTGAATAGCCCTGACCCACCCTCATGAGAACTATATCGACATTTGCGCTATAATATGCTTGAGAAGATGTATACACTCGCTCTCTTATATCTCTGAAGCCGTCGGCGTGGACCCGTAGAGGCATGCCTTGCGTGTGCCGTGAGTCCCCACAGAGGAGCCGTTCCCCTCCTCGATGGCACGACGACCGGCACACGCAAGGCATGCCTCTACAGTAACGATATTGTCACGCATGCCGTATATGCTATAGATAATCTATAAGGTCTCTGCTCCAAGAGCATTGCGCCTGCCTGAAGATTGGATACTTTACTTATGCTGTCATTTCTACATTTACATAAAATTCGACGCATGGTACTTGTCGCGTTCCCACTGGCTCTGGGTCTTCTGTTTCTGTTTCCAACTGTCAGCCAGGCGCATGCTATACTGCTACGTTCCGATCCGTCGCGCGATGCGGTACTCACTTCTGCACCCGACCAGGTACGGATGTGGTTTAGCGAAGATCTGAATCCTGGTATCAGTACTACTACGGTGGTGAATGCGTCAAATCGGCGTGTCGATGCCAATAATGCACACGTTTCGTCCAGCGATACACGCGAGATGGATGTTTCACTACAACCCGACCTGTCGCCGGGCGTCTACATAGTACTTTACACTACACAATCCGCCGACGATGGTCACATTCTACGCGGCTCTTTCATTTTCAATATTGCAGGTCCTGATGGTACGGTACCCAAAAGCAATGGCGTACTGCCCGGACAGAATGACCAGGGAGGAAACAGTAACTCAGGTCAGCTCGATGGTCCTACGTTCTTTAGCTTCATCATGGTAACGCTCGTTGATCTGGGCGCGATCTTCTGGGTGGGCGCGCAGCTCTGGCGTACCTTTGTGCTGCAACTCACGGATACTGGCAGTCGCAAGCAGGAGGCTATAGAACAGCGTACAGAAGAACGCTTCGACCGCGACTTCTCAATGCCAATCCTGTTCCTGCTCTTATTGGCAAACATTGGCGTACTGCTAGGGCAGGCACTGGCATTGACGGGAGGAAACCTGGGTCAGGCCTTCAATCCAACTGTGCTCGGCGGTCTCGCTAGCAACGGACGTTTTGGCACCTACTGGCTGATGCGCGAGATTGTCATCTTCCCGGCAATCGTACTGGCAGCAATTACTCTGGTGATAAAGAAACTTCCTCAAAGCTTCACCAGCCTCGTTCCCTGGATCAACCTGGTATTTGGACTGGCACTACTGATCGCACTGACGATGTCAGGTCACGCAGCCGCGACAAATAGCAACATCCTGGTCTACGCGGTGCTGGTAGATTGGTTGCACCTGCTGGCAGCGTCGCTATGGGTAGGTGGCATGATCTACACTTCTGTCATCTACCTACCTGCTATGAAGGAGAACACACTGCTCGAGCGCGCTCGTTCATTAATTTCACTGCTGCCACACTTCTCTCCGCTTGCCATAACTGGGGTTGTCATTATGGCGGTGACAGGTCCATTCAACGCGGTAGTACACCTGACCTCGCTGGATCAACTTATCACAACAGCTTATGGTCGTGCGCTTGTAGTAAAAGTTGTACTCGTAGGCGCTTTACTGCTTACCAGCACTATCCACGTTGGCTTGTTACGTCCACGTTTGAAGAAAGATTATAAGAGCTACCTGCTTGCAATCGGGATCGAAGAGCATGATGCCATCACTGTGCCGGAAACCGGAGAACAGAGCACTCCGGCACAAACACTGGAGCTTGTTAAGCCTCTGGAAATCAGCATTGGCAGGCAGACCAGCAGACTGACGAGCGTCTTACGCTGGGAACCCTTGCTGGGCGTCGCGGTATTAGTCTGCACGGGCCTGATGAATGTCCTTGCAGGCACCTTACAACCTGCCGCTGCCAGTCAACCAGCGCAGCAACCAGTTCCCACACAGCAGATTAAGCCATTCGTCGCTACCGTAAAGACCAGTGACAATATGTTTACAGCTAAGCTGACTGTCTCGCCCAATCGTTTCGGCCCCAACGTCTTTACAGTAACAGTGCTGGATAGCAAAGGTGCCGTAGATACAAACGTGGGCGTCTCGGTCTACACTACAATGCTGGATATGGATATGGGCACCGACGCCGTTAACCTGCAACCGGATGGGAAGGGCAACTTTAGCGCTAATGGGGATCTGAGCATGAGCGGAAACTGGTCGTTGCGTATACAGATACGCGCACCAGACAATAAGCTGCATGAGGGAACGGTGAAAATGGTAACGCCGGCCTGATGCGTTATAATAAATAGAACTGGAAATCCATTTAGAGGACTTATAAAATATTATGAAAAGGTATCACATTACGTGGTCTCGCGGGACCACGACGGCATATACACAGTCCAGAAGAGCACCTGGAAGATTCTCGCTCTTTATTGTACCCGGTTTATTGGCATTATTGCTTGCAGCTTGCAGTACCGGAGGCTCAGGGGGCGCGGCAGCAACACCAACAGTTACACGAGTGAATGGCTTTGGGGGCGCGAACAATCATGGTCATTCGTTGCTTGCATTTCCCGATAATGTGCTGGTCCTGGCAACACACTATGGATTGTTCCGTTCAGGCGATAATGGTTCCACCTGGAATCTTGTCGCGGCAGGTCCCAATCAATCGATGGCTGGCTTGATGACAACCTCGCTGGTCAGCAGTCGGCTCAATCCACAGCGCCTGTACGTTCTTACGCAGCCCGCAGTGCCCAATGCGAAAGGAACGCTTGGACTCTATACAAGCCCGGATCAAGGACATACATGGCAACTCGCTACAGCGACAAAGACGGTCGGCAATATCTACTTCGTCGCGGCAGGCAACGATACAGCGGAAGAAGCTTACATTTATTTGCCCGCCCTGGGTCCTCTGGGTCTTAAAGTCAGCCTGGATGCGGGGCAGCATTTCTCTAGCACAGGAACACTTCCGTTTGGCAGTATCCTTGGTCTCCTTGCCCTACCAGGTGCGCCAGGACAATTGATAGCATATGGCAATAATGGGATGGCTCGTAGCAGTGATGGAGGTGCACATTGGCAGACTATTGCAGGAATTAGCGGCGGCGTGTTTGGTGCGACAACGTCTGGACCTCACAGTCCTATCTATGCCTCTGGCGATGCTGGTATCTACGCCTCGAACGATGCTGGGAAGACCTTTACGCTCGTCTACACACAGTCCTCGTTTGGCTCGCTGATCGCTTCTCCGGCGCAGCCACGGGTTCTCTATGGGAAAACGGGCCAGGCAATTTACCGCAGTACAGATGGAGGCCACAGTTGGAATAAGCTGCCACCTATCAAAGGCAATCTGCAAGATCTGGCAGCTGATCCGACCAGTCCCACAGTACTCTACCTTTCGCTTTCTTATCCTATGGAGGTCTATCGTTTCAGTCAAAATAACGGAACATGGTCATCGCTGACTCCAAAAGTTTAATGGGATGGAAGGGGAATAGTATGTTCAGTAAAATATATCGCGTGATTCTGGGTATCGTTCTTGCGCTCTCGTTTCTTCTCGTATCAGCAATAGCTCATGCCGATGGTGGCGCACCGAATCTGGCCTATATAGCTGGAAGCGATAAAGGCATCAGTGTCATTGACATATCACAGCAGAAAGTGGTGCGTACGATTACTGCCGATGGAAGCGCGCACACCGTCCTGCTTAGCCCGGATGGGACTTTTCTTTACGTCACAGAACCACAGCAAGGACAGCTTGCGATCCTGAAAGCTAATAATGGTGATGTGGTCTGCAATGTCAATCTTCCCGGACAGCCTTCTCTGCTGGCGGTCGATAACAACTCAAATGTACTCTTTGTAGCTGGCAATGGAGCATCTAGCGTCAGGGCTATTGATCCAACAAACTGCAACATCAAGCATACCTTTCAGACGAACGGTCCTGTCTACGGTATAGCAATTGCGGCTGTTGGCTCGGCTCTTTCAGGCAGTACAGGCAATGAACTCTGGGTCTCGGCTGGCAATACGCTTACTACATATGATGATGTCAGCGGCAAAACGATTGGCAGCGTTGACATTCCGGGCGGCGCACGCTACATCACTATTCCCGCTGGCGCTACCATCTACCTTACAACACAGGATGGAAGCGTGCAGGCCATTGATCTCACTACACGTAAAGTCGTATCGCTGGTTACAGGGGGCCAGTACGGACCAATGGACTATGATGCTGCCACAGGGGAGATCTACGTGCCCGATCAGGCGCATAACCAGCTCGTGATCCTCACGCCGGTCAATCCCGGCTTCGCAATCCCCCATGAACCCGGTCGTATAATCAAGCTTGGCGTCAAACCTATGTCGGTTGCGATTACCAGCGATGGGCAACTTGGTTTTGTGGCATTGGCAGGCGGTAACGTTGCGATGCTCGACATTCCAGGTCGTCAGATAATCAACACCATCTATGTAGGTGGCAATCCGCAGTTTATCATCACCGGCCTCTACCCACCGCCCGTTCCGCAGGACTCGCCACTGGGCAAAATCATCAATATCGCAGCCTACGTATTCATTATTGCCCTGTTCATTGTACCCATCATCCTGTTTAGAAGGTACTCAAAAGCACGCCCCAAACACCCGTAGCGGCATGGCTTGCCTGTGCCGGGTTGTCCACGCGCACCCGGCACAGGCAAGCCATGCCGCTACGGAAACAAAGGGTTGACAGCACTTATATAATTACTCGCATGTGTAGAAATTATGCTCGATATAAACAGGCCGTTCTTTTATCTTCTCTATTTTCAGTAGCGATTACAGCCTCTGACTTAAACAACTACGCTCAAAACTTCTTCGTAAAACTGTATACCATTCAGCCAGCCAGACGTGCTATTAACGGAAGCTGGAAGTAGTAAGCGACGTTGCGTTTCATCAATTGCAAGTCTGTTATATTCTATTTGTATGCAATGTTTTACATTCCACGAGTAAGACAAATAAAAATACAACATAACGGAGCTTGCACGCAACGAGTATTTTTCGGTAAGATACAATCAATTATGTTTTCTGTACAGTAGTAGAATAGTAGCTTCATTTTGGAAACGTTATAGCGCGAGGTGTACAATCATGCACTCAACCAGTCCTGTAGAGCCGTCAGAGTCACTTTTTACCACAAAATTGTATATTCCGACGGCCCAACCTTATCATTATGAGCAAACCAACCTGCTGCATGCAGCAATACATCACGCGCTTGCTACCGCTGATTACGAACGAGCCGCAGCCTTGATTGAACATAGAAGTAAAACCTTATTGCAATGTGGCAACGTCGCAACACTACAAGCGTGGTTAGAAGCATTTCCTACTGAATTCTTGCAATTGCATGTGCAACTCAGCCTCACACAGGCCTGGATGCACGCTCTATTGAACCGATGGGATGCAGCCGAACGAGACCTGCAACAGGTCGAAGCGCTTCTTGATAAGACGAAAGCTCCTGAAATCACTGCACAGATCGCGTCTATCCGCTCAGGTATTAGCGCAGCAGACCATGATATTGCAGCCACCATTGAACTCTCACGTCTGGCACTTGCACAATTGCCTGAAGGCTCATTGATGGCACGGGGTTTTGTCAGCAGAAATATGGGCATTGCTTCCTGGCTCAAAGGCGATGTGGTCGCGGCAACTCAGGCTATCGCGAATGCTATCGACTACAATCATGCATCTAATAATATCTACGCAGCACTAATTATTAGCTGTGATCTGGCTTTCATGCAGATGGTACAGGGCCAGTTTCAGAAAGCAAACACGACCTATGAACAAGTTCTGGAATACATTGCCGGTGCAGATTTACAATTTTTACCCGTTATCCGCCGTGCCAGGCAAGGACTTGCTGATCTGCTCTATGAATGGAACGAACTGGATGCAGCCGCGGAGAGTGTGCTCACCGGCATGGAACTCAATACGCCCGGTGAAAATATACAGGTCACGCTGAACAGTTACGTTACTATGGCACGCGTCAAGCAGGTACAGGGAGATGAAGAGGAAGCCTGGCACCTCTTACAGGAGATCGAAGACTATATTTACAGTCATAACTATACCCATCTTGTCCCTGTGCTCTCCATGTACAGGACAAGACTCTGGCTGATACAGGGCAATATCGCAGAAGCTGGAGAGTGGGTGGTAGCAAGCGACCTCAGTTTCGACGATCCTCTGAATCACTTGCGCGAGGCAGAATATCTCACGCTGGCACGCGTCTATATTGCACAACGTAAGCTCGTACTGGCCCTTGGACTACTGGGACGCTTACGACAGGCAGCCGAAGCAGACAAACGCATAGGAAACGTTATTGAGATCGCTATGCTAGAGGCGCTGGCCTGGCAGGAACAGGGCGATACGCAACAGGCGCTCACAGCATTGATAGATGCTCTCGCGCTTGCTAAACCTGAAGGCTACATTCGCACCTTTGTTGACGAGGGCGCTCCTATGGAAACATTATTAACAAAGGCTATTGAGATGCGTTCCGAAATGGAAAGCTTGCAAAAAATTGCTCCCAGCTATATACGCACCTTGCTTTCGACAATCAAACAAGAACGCCTGTGGCGCGGGATGTCGGGGGAGCACAGTTCTCTTCCAACAACAATAAATGAGGACGATGAACCTGTTGAACCACCACGTGAGCCTCTCACTGAACGCGAGATCGAAGTCCTACGCCTGGTAGCAGCTGGCCTTTCTAATCGCTCAATTGCCGAACATATGGTAGTGAGCGCGGGCACTGTCAAAGTCCACCTGCATAACATCCATAACAAGCTGAATGTCCACAATCGCACAGAGGCAGTTGCCCGCGCCCGGGAACTGAATCTGTTGCTATAATATGCACTACTCAGTTGACGCGCTGGAGACCTCTCTGGTTAGTGGAAGTGAGAAATGGAAGGTAGAGCCGTGGCCCAAAGTGCTTTCCACCCACAACTTGCCCTCGTGTAGGCTGATGATTTCGCGCACCACCGATAACCCTAATCCAGTGCCACGAATATAGCGCGTTTTCTCCAACTCAATGCGGCTGTACGGCGTAAAGATGTCTTCCAGGGCCTCTTCAGGAATCCCCATGCCCTGATCCTGGATGCTGATGTGGATGCGGTCCTGTTCTTTCCGGCTTATGAGTAGAATTTCACCACCAGCAGGGGAATACTTTATTGCATTAGAGAGCAGATTGGCGACGACCTGGATCAATTTATCCTGGTCCCCTTGTACCAGAGGAAGTTCTTCATCGAGATGGCAGACAATGACATGCTCCGCCGTCGTGTGTTGTATCTGATCGGCCAGATCTCTCAAGAGGACATTGACATCCACTGGCTCGCAGTGCAATGTCGTCTTCCCCGACTTCATACGTTCCAGGTCCAGCAAGTCGGTAATCATACGTGTGAGCCGTCTCGCATCCTTCGTGATATCGGTCGCGTACTCTTTGACCTCTTCCGGACTCCATTCCTGCTCACTAAGCAGTTCGCTAAAGCCCTGAATGCTGGTGAGTGGAGTCCGAAACTCATGGCTGACAACCGCAACAAAGTCGTCCTGGTGCTTGTTCATGGTCCTCAATTCGCTATTTATTGCTTCAAGCTCACGCTTGCGTGTAGCAAGCTCACGGGCGAGGTTCTCAAGATTCTGCTGAGAACTGGCCAATTCGTCTTGCAAAAGCCGCCTGGTGCGGTGAAGGGTGAGTAGATTGTCCAGACGCGCCTGCAGTTCCTCCGGCGAGAATGGTTTGACCAGGTAGTCCTGCGCTCCAGCACGCAAGAGGTTCAGGCGCAGTTCTTCGTTTCCTCTGGCGGAGAGCACCACCACCATGATGTCATCATAGCTAGAATCGGCACGCAACGCAGCCAGCATCTCGTCCCCACTCATGACTGGCATCATGATATCGGTGAGCACCAGGTCGGGATGCAACCGCCGGGCCAACGCGAGTCCCTCCTGCCCATTGACGGCTTCCACCACGCGATAGCGTGAGACGAGCTGGGCTGTGAGAAACTCGCGCATCTGCGGATGATCCTCGACGACCAGGATCAGTGATGACTCACTCGTTGCCGAGGAGGAGG
>Ga0137371_10000113_pt1 | contig 46635 bp, 41 predicted proteins | sample SagtaG_7_FD_104919 | JGI IMG/M metagenome (GOLD analysis project Ga0137371, IMG submission 104919) | Vadose zone soil microbial communities from Sagehorn Ranch, Mendocino, California, USA - Sage1_R_40_16 metaG | ecosystem: Environmental > Terrestrial > Soil > Vadose zone | place: USA...
CGATCGGAAAAAAGCCGTTCCTGCACGGATTTACGGCGAGCCTGGGCCTCCTGGTGAGACAGTAGGGAAGGGGCTCGCCCCCTTCCGCTCGGGGAGTGTGATCAGGCATGGAAGCGTAGTTCTTGGGGAACCGGAGGGAGGCAAGCTCCCTCCCTACTATATGGTTATCGGCTCGTGGAGCGAGCCAATACGATCCTTGTCCTGCCTCTTTTCATGACCAGTTACACACAAAATCAGTCCACCTCTTAGCTATAACCACGTCTGACTTGTTCAATGGGTAATGTTGAGCGTGTGGATACGCGCTGATACAGAGCTGGCGCTCACCGGGACGACCTGCCTCATCCCAGGCCATAATCAGGTCCTTGAGTCGATCGGCGAGCGCGGCGGCTGGGCCGAAGCTGCGTATAGAGAGACCGAAGGCATCGGGCGCCTCGGCGGGAGCAATAGAAGCGGGATCCCGCATAAGTACGCTCATGGCGTCTGCAACGAAGAGGCCGCCTGTGCTGACCGAAGGAAACTTTCCTGTGAAGGTAAAAAGCTCAGGGATCACGTGCTGCTCCGCCAGGGGACCGGACGCGGACAGGGTGCCGAAGAGCGGTTCGTGCAGAGCGAGCCAGAAGCTGAGTCCAGAGAAGAGCATACGCGGCGAGACCTGGATGGGCAGAGGGAGATCCTGGGCTGGACCCTGCAACAGTTCGTAGATGGTCTGTGCAGCGAGCGTGCGCGTTGTGCCGGGGTGCAGAACGAGCGCGCCGGGTTCGGGATGGAGCTGAAGCACGGTATCCGCCTCTGCAAAGGCACCGCGCAGGCCCACGAAGCCGCAGGCGCTGACAGAGAGGCTCTCCATGTGATCTGCGACCGGAGCGAAAGCGACCGATGCTTGCGGGCCACGCAGGAGCAATGGGAGCAGCAGGCGCCCATCCGGCTTCAATTGAGAGCGCCAGGAGGGAGTGATATCGGCGGCATTGACCGTCAGAATGATGCGATCGTAAGGAGCGGTCTCGGGATAGCCCAGGCCGCCATCGGTACACACAACATTCACACGCCCGAAGCCCGCATCCGCGAGATGGGCGCGCGCACCCTCCACAATATCCTCATCGATATCGATCGTTACAACAAGGCCCGAGTCGCCGACGATATGCGCCATCAGGGCCGCGTTATAGCCCGTACCGGCCCCGATCTCCATGACGCACTGGCCCGGCTGCAACTGCAACTGCTCCAGCATAATCGCCATAATCGCGGGCTGCGAGGAGGAGCTTACAAACTGACCATTAATCGACTTCGTAACAATCGCCTTATCGCGATAGACCTCCTCAAGCGCCACGTCGGGCAGGAACAGGTGACGTGGCACAGCGCGAAAGGCCGCCTCAACGCTCGGAGATTGAATATACCCATTCGACTTCACCTGATCGACGAGCGCCTGGTGTAAAGCGTCGCTATTTTCTGGCGGCATAGACTCTTCCCTCCCGACGGGCTGATACTTACGACGTTTCCTTGATGGCAGGCTAACTCTACGCAGGTGCAACAGGGTTAACAAAATTGAGCTTACTGTTCCGCAGCGGCGGGCTGGGCCTCTCGGCGATGCCAGTCCGTCAACTGCTGATAGGCATGGGCAATACGCAGAACCGTCGCCTCCTCGAAGGGCTTGCCCGCGATCTGCAGACCAATGGGCAGGCCGTTCGACGAGAAGCCGCAGGGACACGAAACGGCAGGCAGGCCAGAGAGATTGAACGGCATTGTCAGCCGTAGCAGGGCCGTCGTCGCATTTTCGATCACACCATCGACCTCGATATCCTGCGCCGTCTGTGCCAGCGCCGGAGCAGGGATGGGCAGAGTCGGGAGCACGAAGGCATCGACACGCTGCATCAGCCCACGCAGGGCGCTGGAGAAGGCGCGTCGCTCATGCTGCGCCTTCAGGTAAGCGACCGCCGTAATAGCCTGACCTTCGAGCAGGCGAGAACGCACAGTATCAGTATAGGCAGCGGCATGTGCCGGGAACCAGCCCTTCTCCATGTGGGCCAGCGTTGCCTCCGGCTTCTGGATCGTGCGATAGAGCTCCATCGTCGGGCGCGGCAGCTCCACATCGACGAACTCGGCACCCTCCTCCTCCAGAACGTGCAGAGCGGCCCGCCAGGCGGCGCGCACCTCTGGATCGAGCGGAGCGACAAAGGCTTCCTGGGGCACGCCGAGCTTCAAGCCCTGCAGCGAAAGCGGGCCGCGCCCCTCTGTCCCGCCTATCAACGTAGCCGTGTAGCGGCTCGGCGCGATCGGCGGACCGGAAACGCTATTAGGATCGCGCGGATCGTACTTCGCAATGGCATCGAAAAGAATGGCGCAATCCTCCGCGCTGCGCCCGAGGGGTCCGACGTGATCAAGGGTCCAGCTCAGAGGAATAACACCGTAGCAGCTCACACGTCCATAGGTCGGCTTGAGACCGGTCACGCCGCAGCAGGCAGCCGGGATACGGATCGAGCCGCCCGTATCGGTCCCAATCGCGCCGGGGCACAGGCCAGCCGCCACCGCAGCAGCCGAGCCACCACTGGAGCCACCGGTCGTATGATTGGCATTCCAGGGATTGTGAGTCGGCGGCGCATAGGGTCCATACGCGAACTCGAAAGTATTCGTCTTGCCAATAATGATCGCCCCTGCCTTACGCAACTGCTCGACCACCATCGCATCCTCTGGTGCCACATAATCGGCCAGCACGCGCGAACTGGCGGACAGGCGCACATCTTTCACCGCGATAAGATCTTTGATCGCGATAGGGACGCCATGGAGCTGGCTGCGATAGAGGCCCGTGCGCTGTTCGCGCTCAAGCCGTTCCGCGTCCCTGAATGCCTGATCGCGCAATACGGTAATGAAAGCTTTAAGCGCGCCGTCCTGCTCATCGATCTGCGCCAGCGTCTCCGCGACCAGCTCGGAGGGAGTGATCAGGCCCGAATGAAGCTCGTCGGCAAGCTCGCGGATGGAAGTATAAGGCATAAGCATGGTACTCTTTCCTGCACGTACATACTACGGTTCTCTACGGGATCGTGCGCACGGATGAGATACGCGCGCGGGTCGTCGGGACCTTCTCGCTTTATTGTATCAGGTTATGGGTCGTGAGTCATGTATGATGTCAATAGCAAGGGTGATAATGCGCAATGGAAGTATGGTACAGGTAGTAGCAAGCTCTAATGTATAAGTTTGAGAGCTTTTAGGGCTTCTGTAAAATCGTCAATAAACTGTTTGTAGGATGGAACCCCATACAGTCGTTCCAAACTAATGCGACGGCCTGGAGGCTCATAAAGATCTTCACGTTTTACTTGATAGCGCCGACGAGAACGCACCCCTCGTGCTTTTTCTATAATCTGATCTAGCTTCTCTTTGGGCTTAGGTTCAAACTCAACCTGTCTTACTTTACTCACCAGACCGAGTTGTTGTGGCTTCATATCTGTCATAAGCACATCCTGCAGCACTTCATAATTCGCCGCTAGCATCCAGGACTCGATCTCATGTATAGGGATAACAGGTATCAAGGTTACGCGTTCAAGTTCCTCAGACTGACGTACCAGGTTATAGCCAGAAAGATAACGATATTTCAGTGCTTTCTTATTATCAGGATTATCTGCATCGCAATGAACAATCAAAATAAGATAGTTACTATATGGCTCGTCGGCTTCTTTACTATATTCCTGATTCAATTAAGGAAACATGGATGAGTGGAGCAAAGTTGCGCTCCTTGGTGTCCATCATCGTCGTCGCCTTTCTGTCTCCCACCCTGCGTTGGTAGACGACCTGTCATTGGTGGCCTTGTGTTTCAGCCAGCTGGTTTTTCCCCTGCTCTTCATCGAAGCGCTGTCTCCTGCTACTGCCTCAGTCGCCTTCCGTGCTGCTCATCTGGCGTGTGCGTCTACAGATGGTCATGTACGCCACGGACAGCCCAAGCCCCTGCGATGAGATGGATCGATCCATCGGCGGCCATCGGCAATGTGGCGCGAAGGCGTTCGCGCAAGGCACTGCGTCGCTCCTCTGAGAGGGACATCGTATAGCTAGGGGCAGGCCCTTGCCCACCAAGAAAGGGGGACCAGTAGTCCTCAAAATCGCGGAAGGCCGTGGGGATGTCGATCAGGCGTACTTCGACCTCGCGCAACCCTGCGGCGCGAAACAGCTGCATGAGTGGCTCTGGTTGGCAGAGGGGGAAGCGTTGCCCCTCATCCAGGTGGGAAGCGGCGGGATCGAGCGCCACGGCTGCGTCCCAGAAGTAGCGCATCAGCTGCATCTGGCCTGCATAGTCCCAGACGTACGCCGCCACTGTCCCCCCCCACGCGTGCCACCCGGTGCATTTCAGCGACCGCTTGGCTGGGCTGCGGCACGAAGTTGAGAACGAGTCCAGCGACGACTGCATCATAGCTGGCTGACGCTTCCGGCAAGGCTTGTGCCTCTCCAAGACGAAATCTGACACGACGATCTGGTACCTGCTGGCCTGCGAACGTGAGGTAGCCCTCCGATGGATCAATACCCGTGATTTCGCGAGGGGACGCCACGTCGTGAATGGTCTGGCTGAGCGCACCGGTTCCACACCCAACATCGAGCCAACGGGCCCCTGGTGGGATCGCGAGCCAGGCTACAAACTCGCGGGCGACCACTCGACTCCAACGGCCTACATACGGCTCGTAGGCTGCACCACTGGCCCACGTATCTTTCCGCTGAGGGTGTTGCATACGTTCCCCTATCTTTCTGGCAAGAGGACGAGCATCCCCACAATGCAGGGCAAGCAATGCTTGCTCATCAAGGTTCGCTCGACTGTATGGAGCATTTTACCACAGCAAATGAGAGTTCTGCTTACGTCACCGATCCTCACCATCATGTGCCCAAGCTCTACTTGAGAGACTCATATACCAATTGGTAGCAGAGAGCTTGCAAGTGGCAGGGGACCTGCTAAACTGGTGGGAACAGCGGGAGGATCTAAGTCGAGACTTTGTGGCCTGTGCCTATGTGGGAAAGTCGACCACCTGAAAAAGACGGTTCCCCGCCCACCAGGGCACAAAGCGGCGATTAGGCTTGTTGCAGCAGCTTTTTCCTTCAGCGGAAGGAGAAGCGAGACTGCCGATCCAGCATGAGTTCACGTTCGCCCTGGTCGGTCGGCATTCCCGTTGTGCCTGTTCGTGTTCTTTTTCAACATGATAACTGAAGCGCATCAAACAAATTGCTTTTCCCGGAGCCGTTGGGGCCAACGATGACCTGGAAAGGGGCCAGTTCTACTTTGAAGTCTTTGAAGCTTTTGAAGCCGTCTATTTCTATCTGCGCTGTATCTATTCAGGTCTCCTCGCCGCCGCCGGCGGCTCGCCCGGCTTGAGTGTGGATGGCGGGGTTTGCGGCCCCGGGCCGCAAACCCCGCCATCCACACTCAAGCCCTTGTGAAGCGCCTTTGGCGCTGATGAGTCAAGAAAAGGGGACCTGAAGAGTTACTCTGCGTTATCATCGTGGCGCCCCTTTCTGCTGCTATTTCCTCTTACTATTATAACCTGTCTATTAAGAGTCTATACATTGCGACCATATCCCTCTTCGCCAAAGGGCTGGCGCGAGAAGATGCTCTCGATAGGGAGGCCGAAGTACTCACTGACGCGGAAGGCGAGGTCCAGGTCAGGATTATATGCGCCGAGTTCAAGGTAGCCGAGGTCCTGGTAGCTTATGTCCAGGGCCTGCGCGAGTTCCTGGCGCGAGAGGCCGCGCTCGGCGCGCAGGGCTGCCATACGATTGTAGATGATTGGCTCGGAGGGCTTGCGCACTGGCGTTTCCATTCTCTGATGACTGGATTATGGCTTCTTCATTATTAAGGATAAATGTAGGACGCGCGCGATGAAATGTCAATATGGCAGAAACAAATTGACGGGCACCCAGTTTACAGAGAACGCTTGCATAAATAGGCATCCTTATGCTAAGCTCTGCGTTAGAATACGCGTAGCAGCGTCCGTATACTGCTATACTGAACTTTTGCGCATTTTTTCAAAAGGAAACAAAACGATGTCATATGACATGGGAGAATACTACGAGCGGGTCGACGATTACGACCTGGAGTATCAGGGGCAGTCGGAACAGGATGTGCCGTTCTGGCGCGAACTGGTGATGCGCTATACGCCGCAGCGTGTGTTGGAACTGGCATGTGGGAGCGGACGCATCGGCATCGAGCTGCTGCACGGTCCAGGCAGCTTTCAGATGGAGGGGCTGGATATCGCGCCCGAGATGCTGCAGGCGTACCAACGGAAGCTACAACAGGAGCCGGAAGAGGTCCAACAACGCGTCACATTGCATCGGGGAGATATGACGGACTACAAGCTTGAGCACAAGGGGGAGTTCGACCTGATCTTCCTGCCCTTCAACTCCATCACCCACCTCCACGAGATCGAGCAGCAGATGGACGCCTTTCGCAACACGTTCGATCACCTCGCGCCGAATGGTCGTTTCGTCGTCGACACTTTTTTGCCCGACATCGACTACCTGAGCGACGCGCTGAACCGGCCCTCGAACGTCTACCTCGAAGACGAGATACCCGCGCCCGAAAGCAATTTCACCATGCTATTGTACAGTAGCCGCAAATACGACACATTTGAACAATTGCAGCACATCGTCTGGACGCACGAAAAGTTCTTCGAGAGCGGCGAGAACGAGCGCTACCTCACCACACTCGACATGCACATCTTCTTTCCACGTGAACTACAGTTGCTCTTCCTGGCAAGCGGCTATGCCATCGAGGCCATCTACGGCAGTTACGACTGGAAACCATTCGGCAAAGGCACGCGCCAGATCGTTGTGGGGCGCAAGCGGCATTAAAACGCAGCCTGGAACAGTTGACGCTCTCCTACTTCTAGTGCTAAAATATATCCTAGTTAATAGGTCGGATTAATCTGGTAGGATACCGATGAAACACGACATACCATCTGTCGATGCGACGAGAAGGGAGAGGCCATGATGTTACGGGTTTCTACAAAAGGCGAATATGGCGTACGGATCATGGTCGATCTTGCTCGCCACTATGGTGAGCGTCCTCGCTCGCTAACTGATATATCGCAAGCTGAGATGCTGCCGCTAGCATATCTGGAGCAACTGGTGAAGCTACTGCGCGAGGCCGAGCCGCCGCTGGTGGTGAGCACGCGCGGCGCGCACGGCGGCTACAAGCTGAGCAGGGACCCGGCGACGATCACCATGGGTGAGATCGTACGCATTCTGGAGGGCCCCATTGCGCCAATGATCTGTGCCACCGAGGGCGAGATGAATCAGATCTGCAATTTTCTGGACTCGTGCAGAACCAAGTACCTGTGGGCAAAGGTGCGCGACGCCGTGGCAAACACCCTTGATGGCATGACGCTGGCAGACCTGATAGCCGAGTCGGCAGAGAGCAAGAACGCGCAGTTTATCGCGCTCTCAGATATTCACGTAGGTATCGCAAGTTTTGCGCCGAGCGCTGAACCGAATACGCCGCTCCGCAACTAGCACACCATTAAAAAGCAGTTGTGAACGCCGCTGGGTCGCGGCTAGTGAAAGCGCCGCGTCTGTGCTGTGGACGGTGATCCAATTCCTGGGAAGCTTATTACATCCCAGGCGCTTTCACTCACACAACTGAATGGCATGGCATGGCTCGGATGGATGCAGAGCTATCCTACGTTCGCAAAGAAGGCGAAGCGATATTTCGCCCTATAATTATCATCATAAGGAAGGTGTCTCGTAATGGGATCAGAACTTGTAATTAAGAATCTTCACGCCAATATTGAGGGAAAGCCGATTTTACGTGGCGTCGATCTTGTTGTGCGCCAGGGCGAAATACACGCACTTATGGGGCCGAATGGCTCAGGCAAAAGCACGCTCGCAAATGTAATTATGGGCAACCCCAAGTATGAAGTAACCGATGGGGAGATCTGGTTTAAGGGTGAAAACATCCTGGAATATTCGCCCGATCGCCGCGCGCGTATGCGGCTCTTCCTGGCTTTCCAATATCCCATGTCGATCCCCGGCGTCAGCGTCGCCAACTTTCTGCGCCGTTCGCTTGAGGCGGTGCGTGAGGGCAACAAGCCACTTGAGGAGGGCGACAATCCCACAGGCAAGATGAACAAGCGCAAGAGCGTGCCACCCGGCGAGTTCCGCAAGCTGCTGCAAGAGAAGATGCGCCTGCTCAAAGTCGATAACAGCTTCATCAACCGTTCGATCAACGATGGTTTCTCTGGTGGTGAGAAGAAGCGCGCCGAGATCCTGCAGATGGCTCTGTTGGAGCCCGAGATCGCCATGATGGACGAGACTGACTCCGGCCTGGACATCGACGCACTGAGAATCGTCTCCGACAGCGTCAATGCGCTGACCGGGCCGAACCTGGGCATCCTGCTCATCACCCACTACCAGCGCATGCTCAACTACATCACGCCCGACTTCGTGCACGTCATGTTCGATGGGCGCATCGTCAAGTCAGGCGGCAAAGAGTTAGCCTTTGAGCTTGAGGACCGTGGCTACGAATGGCTCAGACCGAGCGAGGATAGCAACGAAACAAGCGGTGAGGAAAGTGCGAGTTCAGCGAGTGAGGTGAGTAACCATGCTTAAGCCACTGGCAACAGGCTTCTCGCGCAGCGCCGTCGAGGAACTCTCGCGCCAGAAGGGGGAGCCTGAGTGGATGCTGAAAAAGCGCCTGCATGCCTGGGAGGTCTACGAGAGCACGCCCGCTCCACTGGGACGCCGTGGCGACCTGGGCACGCACCGCACCGTCTCGAACTTCAAATTTCAGCAGCTCACTCCATACACTCCCGTAGAGACCAACGGAGCACTACCCGCATCAATCGAGCAGTCCTTGCAGGAGACTCTGGTCAACGAGCGTTCGGGCCTGATCATCCAGCAGAACAGCTCGGTAGTACATAGCGAACTGAGCGAGGAACTCAAGCAGCAGGGCGTCATTCTGGCCGATCTGGACACAGCGGTACGCGAGTATCCCGAACTGGTCCAGAAGTACTTCATGACCGAGGCCGTCCCCGTCACAGCAAGCAAGTATACAGCACTGCATGCGGCGTTCTGGAGCGGCGGCTTCTTCCTGTACGTCCCTCAGGGCGTCGAGATCGAGGCACCCATTTTAGCGCAGGTCTGGCTTGACGCCGCCGCCGCTACATTTTCGCACACCCTGATCATCGCCGAGGCGCAGAGCAGCGTGCGTTTCGTAGAGGAGTATACCTCGAACGTCACGGGCGAAGCATTGTTGAGCGATGTCGTCGAGGTGTACGCGAAGAACGAAGCCAGCGTCGAGTTCAGCAATCTGCAGGACCTCGACCAGAACACCTGGAGCATCACAAACAAGAACGCCATCTACGAAAAAGACGGCAACGTCACCTTCGTCATGGCGGACCTGGGCAGCAAAGTCACCCTCTCCACGCTGGGACTGGGATTGAAGGGGAATGGCAGCGCGGGCGAACTCGTCGGCATCTTCTTTACCGACCACGAACAGCGCTACTCCATCAACACGCTCTCGGACCACGCCGCGCTCTCGACCAACGCGGAGACGCTGGTCAAAGGCGTCCTCACCGACTATTCGCGCGTCGAGTTCGACGGCATGATCCGCGTCGAGCCAGGAGCGCAGCAGACGGCCTCGTTCCTCTCGGCGCACGGACTCCTGCTGAGCAAGCACGCTCGCGGTGAATTTATTCCCGGCCTGGAGATAGCCGCCAACCAGGTAAGCGCCAGCCACGGTGCCACCAGCGGGCAGATCGACGAAGAACAGCTCTTCTACCTGATGGTGCGCGGCATCTCACGCGAAGAGTCCGAGCGCATCATCGTCCAGGGCTTCTTCGAGCCGGTGCTGCAGCGTATCCCGCTCGAAAACCTGCGCATTCGCCTGCGCCGGAGCATCGTGCGCCGCATGCGTGGCGAATACCAGACCGAGGCCGACACCTGGGTCGATGCGCAGGAACGCTGGGAGATCGAAGGCGTTGACGAGGGAGCCGTCCATCTTGATGGCAATCCGGCAGACGAAGAGATCAAGTTGACCGAATATTGATCGCCCCAGGTGATGTAGGGGTCAAGCCCGACCCCTACAATAGGAAATCAAGGAGTGGCATGGTAACAACAGAGAATAAAAGAGCTACGGACCGCGAGAGGCGCACGGTGGAGGAAATCCGCCAGGACTTCCCCATCCTTTCACGACGCGTACACGATAAGCCGCTTGTCTACCTCGATAGCACGGCGAGCTCGCAGAAGCCGCTGTCCGTCATCGAGAGCATGAACACATACTATCGCACCTATCACGCCAACGTGCATCGCGGAGTGTACGAGATCAGCGAAGCGGCGACGGCGGCAATGGAGAAGGCCCGCGTCAAAGTCGCGCGCTTCATCAACGCCCGCCAGAGTAAACAGGTGATCTTCACGCGCAACACCAGCGAGAGCATCAACCTGGTGGCCTATAGCTGGGGCAACGCAAACATTCACACCGGCGACATGATCATCCTGAGCGAGATGGAGCATCATAGCAATCTCGTGCCGTGGCAATTGCTGGCGCAGCGCACGGGGGCGCGGCTGGAATTTATTCCTGTTACCGACGATGGACTGCTCCGCCAGGACATCTACACCCAACTCTTGCAGCAAGGTCCCAGGCTGGTCGCGATCACTCATATGTCGAACGTGCTGGGCACAATCAACCCCGTCCAGGAGATGATCGTCCAGGCGCATGCCGCCGGCGCGCTCGTCCTGCTGGACGCCGCCCAGAGCGTGCCGCACCTGCCGGTTGACGTGCAGGCCCTAGATGTCGATTTCCTGTGTTTCAGCGGACACAAAATGTTGGGACCCACAGGCATCGGCGTTCTCTACGGCAAGCGCAACCTGTTGGAGGCCATGCCACCGTTCATGGGCGGAGGCGACATGATCCGCAAGGTTAGTCTGCGCGAATCGACCTGGAACGACCTGCCCTGGAAGTTCGAAGCGGGCACGCCGGCCATCGCCGAAGCGATCGGCCTGGGAGCTGCGGTCGATTACTTGAACGAGCTGGGTATGGAGAACGTCCTGCAGCACGAACGCGAGATCACGACCTACGCGATGGAGCAGTTGCAGAGCATACCGGGCCTCACCATCTACGGTCCCGACGCAAATGCGCGCGGTGGAGTCATCTCCTTCACGCTCGACGATATTCATCCGCACGACCTGGCCTCGATCCTCGATCAAGAGGCGGGCGTAGCCATTCGTGCCGGACACCACTGCGCGCAGCCGCTGATGGAGCGCTATGGACTCTCGGCAACGGCGCGTGCCAGCTTCTACGTCTATACACTCAAAGAAGAGATCGACACACTCGTGCAGGGTCTACACAAAGCGAAAACGATCTTCAAGCTGTAGACGCCGTGAAGGACTAATCTTATGTCAATGGACTATTATCGCGAATATATCCTGGATCACTACCGCAACCCGCGCAACTACGGGAAGCTCGAACAACCCGACGTGCATGCCGAGGACTCGAACCCGTTATGCGGCGATCAACTGGCGATGGATCTGCTGGTTGAAGGGGATTGCATCAAAGAGGTACGTTTCCAGGGGCGCGGCTGTGCAATCAGCCAGGCAGCCGCATCGATGCTCTCCGAGAAGATCGAGGGCAAAACGGTCCAGGAGGTCGTCGCGCTCGGCAAAGAAGACGTCCTGGAGGATCTGGGCATCGACATCAGTCCAGCCCGGACCAAATGCGCATTTCTCTCATTACGCGTACTGCATCGCGGCCTGGCTATGGCTGGGCTAGAGACACCCAACATAATAGAAGAAGAGGAAGAATAGATGCGTCTAGAAGGAAAAGCAGCGATCATCACCGGCGTCAGCCAGGCGGGGCAGGCGGGCTTCGCGCTCGCACAGGCATTTGGGCGCGAGGGAGCCGACCTCGTCATCAGCGCGCGCAACGAGGAGCGGGTCAAAGCGCGCGCCCAGGAGTTGCGAGACAGCGGCATCGAGATGGTCCTGCCGGTTGCCGCCGATCTTACCACCGAAGAGGGCGCGAAGACCCTCATCGACGAAGCGCTTGGGGCTTACGAGCGCATCGACATCCTGGTCAACCTTGCCGGCGGCCTCACAAAGTACGGACCCTCCGACGAGCTCAGTCTGGCGGACTGGCAGAGCGAGCTGAACAATAACCTGCTAACGACATTTCTCTGCACACGCGCAGTCTGGCCGGTCATGAGGAGTCAAGGCGGGGGGAAGGTCCTTAACTTCAGCCGCGCCGGCGGCGTCGAGAGCTCAAGTCCCAAGATGGCGGCCTATAACAGCGCCAAAGCGGGAGTTGACGCCCTCACCTACACCTTCGCCAGAGAGGGCAGCAAGCTTGGTATTTACGTCAACGCCATTGGGCCAGGACTCTTGATCACGCAATCCAACCTGAATGACCTCAAGCCCTCGCCCGAGGCATTAAGCACAAAATGGGTCAGCCTGGAGTCATTGGCAGAGGCGGCCATCTTCCTGGTATCGTCTGCCAGCGACGGCGTGAGTGGCGTGATCCTGCCCGTGCGGCAAAGAGGGATTTAAGCGGAACCAGATGGCAGATTTTTACAAAGCGGCGGAACAGAGCGAACTGGACGAAGGAGAACTTTTATCGGTTGAAGTAGATGGTGAACTGATCTGCCTGGCACAGGTCGAGGGGAGCGTTTACGCGTTTACCGATAACTGCACGCATATCAGCGGACCCCTCAACGATGGGGAGTTAGAAGGATACGTCCTCACCTGTCCGTGGCATCTCTCGCAATTCGACGTACGCACAGGGAAGGTCCTGCGCGGCCCGGCGCGACAGGACCTCACTACGTACCCGGTAAAAATAGAGAACGACGCAATCTATATCCGGTTGCCGGACATGTAGGGGCGCGGTTCACAAGCCCGCGCGCCGGCCTGGGGAGCGCGCGGGCTTGTGAACCGCGCCCCTACATTTGGGATACTGGGGCTGAGAGGGGTGCCGATTCGGTGCAAAAACCTGATGCTCACCCGGACTCCTACTGAATGTTGACATTTGTTCCAGAACCCCCTACAATTGCCCGTAAAATATGTTTACAGCCAGGAGACAGAGGGGAAATGGAAGGCAGATCGCATCTACTGATGGGTTTAACGGCAGGAATTGTGTTTGATAGCCTGGTTCATTTGACAGGAGACCCATTGACGTTAGCAAAGACGATTCCTCTCGTTCTAATTGTAAAGAAGGCTGTTTACTACTTCGCAGTGGGTTTTGGCTCGCTTTTGCCGGATATCGACAACGCGCGTAGTACAATGGGGCATAAATTAGGTATTGTAAGTAAAGAGATTCAGCGTATCGCGGGTCATCGCACCATCTTTCATAGCCTTTTAGGGCTGGCGATCGGCGCATTGCTGGCGATCGGTTTGGAGCGAGTGGTAATCTATCTACTAGACAAGCAAAATCTTGTAGTACCAGCGTCGTTTGTAGGTGCCTCGCACCTGGTCTTTTTCGGAGTTTTGTTCGGCTGTATCATGCATATCGCCGCCGACGCCCTGACGCTAGGGGGCGTTCCGCTTTTCTGGCCCAATCACAAACGCTTCGGCTTTCCGCCTGACCCGCGCTGGCGCTTTCGTACGGGGACATGGCCTGAATTTGTAATCGTCTGGTCGTTTATGATTCTTGTAGGTATAGGAATCTGGCAATCTATTATAGTGGTATGAAGAAAAGAAATGAAAAGACTCTCGCTACACACGCGGCAGCTTAACCAGGTCCAACTCGCATGGTTGCTCCTGGTGCTTATGATAATCGTGTACATAATCGTCATGAGCTATCAGTCGATTCTCCGTTATGTTATGTTCAAAGCCACAGCATTTGATCTAGGCAATCTGGACCAGGTGCTCTGGAACACGATTCACGGGCATCCTTTCGCCTGGACGAACCAGGGAGACAACTGGTTTGGTCCGCCGACGCGTCTTGCCCAGCACGTCGAGCCAATCATTCTGCCACTCTCGTTACTGTATGTATTTCACGCCGATCCGCGTATACTGCTGATCTTTCAGACGCTTGTCCTGGCCACCGGGGCGCTCCCCGTCTACCTGCTCACGCGCAGATACCTGCCGGAGTGGCCATTGCTAGCCGCCGTGATGGCAGGCGCGTATCTCATCTCACCGGCGCTGCTGGGAATAAACATCTTCGACTTTCACCCGGTATCACTGGCGACGCCGCTGCTGCTCTATGCGCTGCTGGCCCTCACCTATAAGCGCTACGTCTGGTTCGTGATCGCCTGTATACTGGCCAGCGCGTGTAAAGAAGAGATTCCCGCCATAGTCGGGCTGCTTGGCATCCTGGTAATCTGGAAATACAAGTTGCCGCGACTGGGGACAACGCTCTTCGTTTGCGGCATGCTCTGGTCCCTGATAGCGATAGCGATCATCGAGCCGCACTTCTATCAGGGGACGCAGCACAACACCTTCTGGTATCGCTACACCGCGTTAGGAAGCACACCGGGAAGCGCAGTAATCAACATCATGCTGCATCCCTGGTTGCTCATCATAACCTTCGTCACACTTGACCGCATTTACTACCTGGCCAGTCTGCTGCGCAGCACAGGGTTTCTCGCGTTGCTGGCCCCCGAGTGGCTGCTGCCGGCGTTACCGAGTCTGGCGATTAACCTGCTCAGCGGAGATAAGTTGCTCTACACAGGAGTGTATCACTACAACGCCGCCATTATACCTTTCATCATGATGGCGGCCATCGTTGGCTTACAGCGCCTGGTCAAAGTATGGTATGGGTGGCGCAGCGAAAGTGCAGAGCTACCGTCGGATGGAGCGCCGGGCAGGGTCCTGGGGGAGCTCAGGCCGGGGTCCTTATTGGACAGGGCCACGCTGGCATACAGCGCCTTCACGCAGACATTCAGCACACTGCCGGTCGTAACACGTTCGGTGGCACTGCTTCAGCCGCGCATCTCTACTGTAACGTACAGAAGCACCTCAGTATGGAGACGCTTTTGCGACCGTATGGCAGCGTTAGCCAGGAGCATCTCGCTGCCGAAGTTGCAGTGGATTACCTGCGCCTGGCTAATCGTTATGTTTACCCTCAACTACTTTATACTGGTGCCAGATCTGAACATCTTCTGGGCGACGCCCATTCCAGCCGTGCATCAGGCGCATATCCAGGAGTTGCTGGCGGAGATCCCGCCAGACGCGTCCGTCTCTACTGGCACGAGCCTCAATCCGCATCTCAGCGAGCGGCAATATATCACCGTTTTCCCCAATATCACCATCAGCAACAAAACGGTCGAGTATATCATCGTTGATCTCAGCACCGTCTTCCCAGAGGACAAGGTAAGTACAATCAAAGCGCTCAATCAATTGAACAAAGGACAATTTTGTACCCTGAAGATGTCGGATGACGTAATACTGTTAGGGAGACGAGATATCGTTCATTGCCCATAGCGTGGGACAGGCAATTCATGTTATAATCCGAACAGAAATAGCTAACTTTACGCGTTCAGGCGAGCTTGATTAGTTGTATGGAGGAAAGCAGGATGCGCAGCAATCCTTATCCCGATGAACCAACCAGTGTACCACCTGACGCACTTCCTCGTGCAGATCGTATGGAAGACCTACCGATGCGACCCGTAGCGCCGCAGCAGCAGCAGGTTACCGCCGATAGTAGCGCTCCTGATGTCAATAGCGACGAGACACGTCACGAAGAGGCGCTCACTGTCAGATATGCAATCGGGAAGCTTAATGATTTCCTCCAATGGTTTATAGCCGTGTTGGAGGTAACATTAGCTATCCGTTTTATATTAAAGTTGATAGGTGCGGACCCGAATAATCTGTTTGCGGGCTTCCTCTACGCCTTGACCGACATTATCCTATTCCCATTCAGCACGATTGTCCGCTCGCCTTCCATTCATCCACCTTATCAGGCATTTGAATGGTCGACGCTTATTGCTATGGCGATTTACGCTCTGGTCTTCTGGGCCATCGGTCGCTTCTTGCGCATCCTCATTTCGAGTCCTGAGGAGCCCTCGATTTAAACTATAACGTTTCGTTGTGAGAGGGTACCAGCGCCGGTGCCCTTCGTTCTAACTTGCCTGACTGTCCTTCCGGCATGCCTTTTTTTCATGCCTACTGTATCGCCATACGATTGCAAATAACACGTCACATGTGTTTATTCAATTGTGATATACTTTTGGCAATCAGGAGGTGCACATTGGACAACTTAAGTATCTTTAGCGGCAACGCGAACAGACCATTAGCTGCCGCGATATGCCGCCACCTGCGCATTCCACTCGGCGACGCGGACGTCTTCCAGTTCAGCAACGAAAACATTTTTGTAAAGATAAATCAGAACGTACGCGGACACGATGTCTTTATTATTCAGCCCTTTAGTTCTCCCGTCAATCGCTCGATCATGGAACTACTGATCATGATCGATGCCTTGAAGCGCGCCTCCGTCGCTCGTATTACAGCTGTTATCCCCTATTACGCCTATGGCCGCACCGACAAAAAGGATCAGCCAAGAGTTCCAATCACTGCACGCCTGATTGCCGATTGTATTACGGTGGCCGGCGCTCACCGCGTTTTGACGATGGATATGCACGCGGGGCAGATCCAGGGCTTTTTCAATATCCCGGTTGACGAATTGACCGCGCAGATCATCCAGGCACGCTACTTTGTGGAGAAGGAGCTGGACCCGTTCACGATCGTCGCCGCTGACGAGGGCTTCGCCAAGAAGGGCCGTATGCTGGCGGACCGGCTCGGGGCGCCGCTGGCGATCGTTGAGAAGCGGCGGCTGGGCAATAACGAGCAGACCGATGCGATGGGTATTATAGGTAACGTCAGGGAGAGGAATGTGCTTATCGTCGACGACGAGATCGACACGGCGAGTTCTTTGATGCAGGCAGTGCGCGTCGTGCATGAGCAGGGGGCGTGTGATATCTACTGCTGCGCTACGCACGGCGTATTCTCGGGCCCGGCCATCGAACGTCTGACTAACGCTCCTATCAAAGAGATCGTGGTCACGGACTCTATTCCGCTTCCCAGGCACAAGGTGCTGCCAAATATGATCATCCTATCGGTGGCGGAGCTCTTCGCGGGCGCGATCAGCCGTATTCACGATGGAAGGTCGGTGTCCGAATTGTTCAGGTAGTTCTCTGCCCACGACGCGCCACGATTTTTATGCTATAATAGGCAGCAATTGTCTTATAACTTCTTGTATAGGAAAGGGTGGAGGGGCGCACATGAAGCCACTTGTTGCAGTCGTGGGCCGACCGAACGTCGGCAAATCCACATTTTTTAATCGTATGATCGGCGAACGCATGGCCATCGTCGAGGATATGCCGGGGACGACGCGCGATCGTCTGTACGGCGACGTGGAATGGAATGGGCGTATATTCACGCTGATCGACACGGGCGGGCTTGAGATGGGACCGGGCATACCGGTCGGACAGGTCGGACTGACCGGGCAGCCGGGCGATATTATGAAGCACGTCATGGCCCAGGTGCAGTTGGCGATCGACGAGGCCGACGTGATCGTCTTTATGGTCGATGCGCGCTCGGGGATCACAGCTGCCGACGAAGAGGTGGCCGATCTGCTGCGCCGCACGAGCAAGGCCGTGATTCTGGCGGCCAACAAGGCCGATAACGCCGTACGACGCCTGGATGTCGTCGAATTTTATAGCCTGGGAGTGGGCGAGCCGATCGATATTTCATCCATTCAGGGAACGGGGACCGGGGACCTGCTCGATCGGATCGTAGAGGAGCTGCCGCCAGCCGACGAGAGCGAAGACGAAGAGGAAGAAGAGATTCCCCGCATCGCCATCATCGGGCGACCAAACGTCGGGAAATCCTCGCTCCTCAACTCTCTGCTGGGCTTCCAGCGCTCGATTGTAAGCGAAGTGCCGGGGACGACGCGCGACGCCATCGATACCGAGCTTGAGTTCCAGGGGCAGAGGATCAGATTAGTCGATACAGCGGGCATTCGTCGACGTGGGCGCGTCACGCCGGGGGTCGAGAAATACAGCGTCCTGCGCTCTACGCGCGCCATCGATCGCTGCGATATTGCCCTGCTCCTGATAGATGCGAGCGAGGGAGTCGCCGCGCAAGACACGCATATCGCGGGCGAGATCGCCGATCACGCCAAGGGCGTCGTCGTCGTCGTCAACAAGTGGGACCTGGCGCAGGAGCAGCGGCGCGCTGAGCGCGCAGGGGAGTTTCCACATCCCAAAGATGAGATCGAGAGCGCCGAAAGCTACCGTGAGCGGCTCGCGGAGGACCTCAAGTTCATCCCCTACGCACCGGTCATTTTTGCATCGGCGAAGACGGGCTACCACGTTAGATCGATCCTTGAGACAGCGCTCAAGATCGCAGAGATGCGCTACCTGCGCGTGCCGACATCGAAGCTCAACGAGGTCGTCCAGGACGCCATACGGAAACACAACCCGACCGTTATCCGCAGCAAACCGCTTAAGATCTTCTACGCCACGCAGGCGCGGGTCAACCCGCCCACGTTCATCTTCTTCGTCAGCGATCCCCAGGCGGTCCACTTCTCCTACGAGCGCTACCTTGAGAACAGACTGCGCGAAGCCTTCAGTTTTAAAGGTACGGCTATTCGCCTGCAGTTCAGGCCGCGCACAAAAGAGGGGAGCAAGGGAAGAGAGTAGCGAACGTATAGACAGGCGCATCTGAGTGTTTCAGGAGTCCGGAAAGAGGGACCTGAAGAGTTACCATGATTCGCAACCCTCTTCCTATCTGTCCCGTATATAGAATGATATGGTGAATACTTCTATATATATATGTGAGTGGCGCTTATAAAAAAAACCGGACTCAACATACTTTATGTAATTTAGAAAGATTCAATTGTCATGAATACCACTATATGCTATAGTGAGCATGGAACGAACGTCAAAGATTCCTGCTCCTGTGAGGTACTTTTCAATGCATCTAAAACTCACTGCTGCTGATAAAACTGATGTTGGGAAACAACGTGACCAGAATGAAGATTGCGCCTATAAGCGTGTAGAGTCGTCGGAGGTAGGGGACCGTGGCCTGTTCATTGTCGCTGATGGCATGGGTGGGTACAAGGCAGGAGAGGTAGCCAGCCGATTGGCGGTGGAGACTATCAGCAAGGCGCTGGACAGTCTCTTCAAGCCGCTCCCCGAGCAGCCAACCATCAAGCTCGACGCCGCATCTTTAGACAAGACGGTCAAACAATCCTTCTCTTCAGAAGAGCAGCCAGTAACACAAATTACACGTAAGCTGACTGAAACAGTCGTGGTGACGGCGATTGAAGAGCAATTAAGAGCGGCTATTCAGCAAGCAAACAAAGCCATTTTACGCTATGGAGAACAACAGAGCGCAGCACGTGGACTGGGCAGCACTGTAACAGCCGCACTTGTACAAAATGACAAGGCGTACATTGCCAACGTAGGCGATAGTCGTACGTATTTATTACGTGATCAGCAATTGACGCCTATAACGCGCGATCATTCGCTGGTAGCCAGGCTGGTCGAATCGAAACAGATTGAACCAGAGGATGTCTACACGCACCCGCAGCGCAATTTAATCTATCGTTCACTCGGGGCCGGGCACAAAAGCATCGAAGTTGACATTTTCCACCAGACACTCCAAAAAGGAGATACGCTCCTGCTCTGTTCGGATGGGCTGTGGGAAATGGTCAGGCAGCAGGACCTGCTAAAGGTGCTCAGTGAACAGAGTAGTCCGCAGAAGATCTGCGAAACATTGATTGACATGGCGAACGCGAACGGCGGCGAGGATAACATTACCGCAGTCGTTGTGCATGTCAGCGCTTTCTGAGCGCAGCTGGAGAAAACTGGAGTATGGCTCTCCTAATTGGAACAATCCTTGATGGCAAATTTAGAGTTGTGCAGGTTCTTGGCGAGGGCGGTATGGGAACCGTCTACAAAGTCGAGCAGCTAGGGACCACCCCGCCGTACTACTATGCCGTCAAGGAGTTGTTGATCAATCCGAATACAACTAAAGAGGATCGTGACTCCGCTATCGAGCGCTTCAACAAGGAGATCGCCCTGCTGCGTGGGTTGAAACATCCACGCATCGCGGCACTGGCACTGCCGTTCCAGGATAGAGGAAACTACTACTTCGCTATGGAGTTCGTGCCGGGACGGAGCCTGGAGAAGAAGCTTGAAGATAGCAAGGGACCGATGCCAGAGGAGCAGGTGATTCGGTGGATGATGCAGGTATGTGAAGCATTGAGCTATATCCATTCGCGTATACCCCCGATTATTCTTCGCGATCTAAAGCCCGGCAATATCATGATCACGCCAGATAATGAAGTACAACTGATCGATTTTGGTATCGCGCGTCGTTTTGATCCTAATAAACGTACTAATACAGAGAACCTGGGCACCATCTCTTATGCCTCGCCAGAGCACCTGGGATCGCTCACTGCGCCAGGACAGAAGCGCAGCGCGCAGAATCCGGGCAAGTTGGTGCAGACCGACGCGCGCTCGGATATCTATTCGCTTGGTGCCACGATGTATCACCTGCTTACCAACTATGAGCCCGATCCCATTCAGACGCCAGCGCCTGGAAGCATGCTTGCGAAGAATCCACGGCTGCGCACGACACAGATCGGTGGCAGGACAGTATGTCCGGTGGAGCAGGTAGTGATTAAAGCGATGCAGCAGAACCCGGCGCAGCGCTTCCAGAGTGCCGAGGCAATGCGGGTCGCATTACAGCAGTGTTTGCCGAACGGCGCGACGATTCAGATTCCAGCGATCTCGCCGAACGCGACCATCCTGGTAACGACGAACGCGGGCCTGATCTGCCCCAAGTGCGGCTTTCAGAATCGTCCGGGCGCCAAGTTCTGCAAGCGCGACGGGCAGCCTCTCGTTCAGGGTGTGACCACAGCGCCACCTGGACGATCGCCGATCATCGCGCGTCCGATACAGCGTCCCGTCGGTCCCGGTCAATCGATCCAGGCGCGACCGGTACAGCGGCCTACGCCAGCGCAGCAAGCGACTCAGACGCGACCGGCGCCGCCCTTGCGTGCGCGGCCCGTGCAGCAGCCGACCCAGGCGCGTCCGGTTCAATCGATCCCGGCGCGACCAGTGCAGGGGCGACCGACCACCAATAATGGCGTGACGGTAAACGACCCCTATCGCCTGGGCTTGCAGTACCTGGCGAACAAGAATTACGCAGAGGCGGTCAACCAGTTCAAGCTTGCACTGAGTCAGGGAGGAACGACCTACGATCTGCTCAGTAACCTGGGTCGGGCCTATCGTCAGTATGCAGTAGCGGCGCAGGACACAGATAAAAAGCTCTCTGCCGATAACCTGAAATATGCCGCCGAACAGTTCGAGGAGGCGATCCGTCTCAAAGGCGACGCGCTTGACGCTTACTTCCAGCTTGGTCTATGCTATCGTGGCTTGCAGCTCTATCCGCAGGCGACCAGCGCCTTCAAAAAAGCGCTGGCTCTGGCACCGCAAGACTTCGGCAGCTACTATCAACTGGGGCTAATCGCAATGGACCAGGGGTACTATCGTGAGGCGGAGGCGTACTTTCAGGATGGTCTGCGTATCAACCCCGATCACATGTTAATTTTATTAGCACTGGGTCGGCTCTACATCGAGACAAAGCAGTACCAGGCCGCGATCAGCACGCTGCGCCAGGCGACCCAGCACGATGACGCGCAGTGGGAGATCTGGTATGAGCTGGGAAGGGCACATACGCGAGCGAAGGAGTGGAAGTTAGCACTGAGCGCGCTGGAGCGCGGACGGCAGGTAAACGCCGATGTACCAGAGATTTATAGTGCAATGGCGACGAGCTATCTGAAGCTAAATAAAAAAGTAGAGGCCCGGCAGATGGTAAACGAAGCGTTGAATCGCGACGCGAAAAATGCTGAAGCTCTACGATTGAAAAAGCAATTATAAAGTAATGAACCAAAGGAGGGCAGCGATGCTCTGTCCGCAGTGTCATACACAAAATCGTGAAAATGCTAAATTCTGCAAGGGGTGTGGACTATCATTCACGCCGGAGATGCTGGCAGAAGCGTCGGCTGAAGCTGTAAAAGCTGAGCAAGCGCAGAGCATACCCTCCACTCCGCCAGCCCAGGAACAATCCGTTCCCATGTCTTCCGCGCAAGAGAGCCAGGCGACAGGTCAGTCAGCAACCCAGGCAGCCGTGGCGACGGAACCGGAAACGACGGCTGCCAGCGTGGAGCCGGTAGATGACATATCGCGGGCCCCTACGCAGATTCTCACTCCGCAACAGATGCTCGCATATCATGCGCGGCGCTGGCAGCAGGAGCTAGAGCGCGAACAGCAGAATATGCAAGACGAAGAACAAAGACGGGCCGTTCTCTCTAACACGCCGACCGTGCTCTTCGCGAGCCCTGGGCAGGATATCGGCGAACTGCCCACGGTAATTGTGCCACTAGAGGGCAGTGCACCGCCGCCGCCCCCACCGCCCCCGGAGTCGCTTGTACCAAAAGCAGGCGCGGAGTCGGAAACGGGAGTGGACCAGCCGGTCTCGCCGGCAAGCACGGTCGATCCGGCAACGGATACTGCGCCCGAGGAAACGATCGCGCCCGATACGACAAGTAGTGCAACGGCGGCAGAGGGTCCAGCAAGCGATCAAGCCGCTACCAGTCAGGAGGATGTAATGGAGCAGGTAACGCCTGGCGAACAAGCAGAGCAGGGCCAGGCACAACAAGAGCAGCCACCACAACAGGAGCAGCAGGGGCTGCCAGAGAAGCAATCAGTGCAGACAACCGAAACGAGTAACTTCCCGGTACTGGGAGTTGGAACAACGATCATAGGACGTTATGAGGTCGCGCAGGTGATCAGCGACGCCCAAGACGAGCACGTCTACCTGGTAACCGACCACCAGGGATATCAACGGTGCTGGAATTGTGCCTCACAGGAGAACGCCAAGGGCGACGAGTTCTGCATCGACTGCGGAGCCGAGCTGCTCAATGCATCATATACCATGCATGAATACCCGGCGGAAGAGAGCAAGAACAACGAAGCGAACGTCCTACAAGGAGTTATCATCAACACCTTTATCGAGCAGGGGCATACCTACGTGATCGAGCAGCCGCAGGCCGTGCAGAATGCATTCCCCAACGGCGTCCATCTCCTGGTCGCCAGCGACTCCGACGCGGGCAATGTTCGACGCAGTGAGCCGAACGAGGATAGCACCCTGGTTCTGCAATTGCAACGAATCCATGAATCGATCGCCATACCAGACGGTGTGTTTATCGTCGCCGACGGTATGGGTGGTCATGCCAACGGACAGGGAGCCAGTCGCATGACGATCGGCATGATCGCCGAGCGCATGGTGCGCGAGCTCCTGACAGCGCCGCTCGTCGCCGAGAAAAACGGTGAAGAGCCAAAACAACTGGACGAAGAAGGTCTGGTAACACTGCTGAACGGGGCCGTCGAAGATGCGAACACCGCGCTCTGCCAGGCCAACCAGCGCGAGAAATCGGATATGGGATCAACTATCACTGGTTTTATGGTCGTAAGGGATCATGCATATATTCTCAATGTCGGCGATAGCCGAACCTATATGTTACGTGAAGGAAAACTTCATCAACTGACAAACGATCATTCGCTGGTCGGACAGCTTGTCGCGGGCGGGTTGATTGAGCCGGATGACGTCTACACGCATCCACAGCGCAGCCAGATCTATCGCAGCCTGGGCGACAAGCCCAATGTGCAGGTGGATATCTTCAAGCAGCAAGTCTACCCTGGAGACATCCTCCTGAGCTGTTGCGACGGCTTATGGGAAATGATACGTAATCCACAAATAACTGAAATCCTTAGTAATGCACCAGACCCGCAGACTGCGTGTTCTCAACTGATCGAGACCGCCAACGCGAACGGCGGCGAGGACAACATCAGTGCGGTAGTCGTTTTTGTGCATTAAATGATATACTAGGGCAGCCGAAAGCGAAAGGAGCTTATACTATTATGCCTGGAGAGGTAACCCTGGCACACCAGTTAGGCAAAGATTTTATGCCAGTAACCGGTGGAAGTCAAGTTGCATATGTTTTATTAGAAGCCAAACCATCGGACCTGATGGCACAGGTGCGTATGCCGCTCAACTTCGCCCTGGTAATTGACCATTCTGGCTCCATGAGAGGCGCGAAACTAAAGAACGTCCGAGAAGCGGTAAAAATCGTGATCGATCGCCTGGAGCCAACCGACTACATCTCTGTAGTCATTTTTGATGATACCGCACAGGTGATCATCCCGTCGATGCCCTGCAACGACAAGCCGGGCATGAAGGCTGCGATTGACCGCATTCAGGATGCGGGCGGCACTACGATGTCGCTCGGTATGATTCAAGGGCTGGGCGAGCTAAGGCGCTGGAACATACCCAACGCCGTCAATCGAATGATTCTCTTGACCGATGGCGTCACCTATGGTGACACGGATCGCTGCCGCCAGCTCGCCAGAGATGCAGCCGCCAACGGCATCTCTATCTATCCATTAGGCATCGGCTCCGACTGGGACGAGAGCCTGCTCGACGATATCGGGCAGATCAGCGGAGGAGTTCCGGCAGAGTTCATCAGGACGCCATCGGACGCCATGAGCCTCTTTGAGCAGCAGGTCCAGAGCGCCGTAGCGGTAGCAGTACGCAACGCCACATTGACGCTGCGCCTGCCAGCGGGCGTCTCGCCTCGCAAGGCGGTCAAAGTGCTGCCGCTCATCCGCGACGTTGAACAGACCGCGCTCTCCGATCGCCAGGTAACGGTATCGTTAGGAGATCTGGAGAAAGACACGCCGCAATCAGTGCTGATCGAGCTCATGATTGACCCACGCCCGGCAGGACTGTTCCGCATTGCCCAGGCCGAGCTTTCTTACGACGTTCCGGTCACAGGCATTGTCGGCGAGCGGGTACGCGACGACATCAAGGTCACATTCACCAACGACGCGAACCAGGCAGCGCAGGTAAACGCGCTCGTCATGAACTTCGCCGAGAAAGCTAACGCGCAACGTCTGGTGACACGCGTGCTCGACGAATATAAGCGTACAGGCAAAGCAACAACACGCCTGGCGCCAAACGTCACACGCGTGCTGGATGAAGAGACGCAGGCCGCGATTGAACAGATCAATCAGGGGCAGCAGATCTCGCAGGAGCAGGTAAAATCAATCGGTAACAAGACACGTAAACTTACGCAGCGCCTGGATGATCTGCTCCCCTGAGCAGGCAGCCAGGTAGGAGGGCCTGCGCGCCATGCCAGTTAAGCTAGCGATTGGGCGTGTGCTCATCTTCACGAGAAAAAACGTACATCAATACAGAGGAAGGATATAGTACAATGTCAGTAAAATGTTCATTAGGTCATGACAACCCTGATGGTTCGGCATTTTGTGATGAGTGCGGGGAGCCACTGACTGGGGCAGCATCGGCGCCTGCTCAGGCGCCCGCCGTCGTTCCGGCCTCCGCGCCAGCAGGCGAGCAGATCTGCCCATCGTGCGGTGCCTCCAATCCAGCAGGCGAGGCATTCTGCTCGAACTGCGGCAATAGCCTGTTGGGAGCACCCGCGCCGACTTCGGCCCCCGTAGCACCGACGCCAGTAGCGCCGGTGGACGAGCCGGTCGTTGTTGCCGCGCCAGCCCTGACGACGGCACCAGCCGCAACAGCTCTACAGGCCCGGCTCATCGTCGAGGCAGATAACCAGGAGTTCGATCTGAGTGGCAAGGATAACATCACGATTGGACGCGAAGATGCTGTAAGTAACATCTTCCCAGATGTCGATCTGACGCCGCACGGTGGCGAAGAGGGCGGAGTCTCGCGCCTGCACGCGCGCATCTTCGTTGAAAATGGCCAGTACCTGCTGGAAGACGAGAATAGTACTAACTTCACGTTCCTGAATCGGCAGCGACTCGCGGCCAAGACGCCGACGCCGGTGCACGACAACGATGAAATCAAGCTGGGCCGGGTCCTGTTGCGCTTCAAGACGACGTAACATGATCTGAGCGGGAGAAGTTTGCAGTGGGTGGGCCGTCCCCACCCACCCGGCGCAAAGGATTTGACAGTGAGCGCTAGACTCGTTATAATCTACGGGATACCCCCAACAGGGATAGAGGCAGAGAGCCATTATCGACGCAGGTAAAACGGGTTTTGGGCGTTCCCAGGCAAAAAACGACTTCTCCTGTCTTCTCCTGTAAGGAATACAGACAAGGAATACAGATAGGAAAGGGGACGGCGCCTCCCGTAGCTCAGCTTATAGAAGGGTCCGAGCGCCGAGCATTTAGATGAAACGTACCTGGCAACCAAAGCGCATTCCGCGCAAACGCGAACATGGATTTATGAAGCGCATGTCGACCCGTAACGGGCGTCGTGTGCTCAAGGCTCGTCGTGCCAAAGGGCGCTGGAGCTTAACGGTTTAGTCGTCTGATTGTATTGTGGCACTCAACCGTGCGTTACGCTTACGTAAAAGTAGTGATTTCCGGCGAGTGAGGCAGCAGGGGCGCAGTGTTACGTCCCGGCTGCTTATCCTTGCGTGGACACCCAATGACAAGGCAAGTGTGCGTGTGGGCTTTGTGATCAGTAAACGTATCTCGAAACACGCGGTTACACGTAATTATATTAAACGTCTATTGGGTGAAGCCGTACGTCCGGTCCTCGCCGATCTACCGGCGGGGCTGGATATCGTATTCAGTGCGAGAGTTCAGCTCGTAGGAGCGGACCTCTCTACACTCAGACAGGAAATGATCACGCTGCTGCGTCGGGCGCGGCTACTTGCACCTCCGTCAGCGACGGGACCAGGTAGCTAAATACGCAGAAGGTCACAACAGTGAAACACATTGCACTCATTTTGATTCGTATATATCAGCGCACGCTGTCGGTAGTCCTGCCCTCATCGTGTCGGTTCGTCCCTTCGTGCTCGCAGTACGGGTACGAGGCAATCGACCGTTTTGGCTTTTTCCGAGGTGGCTGGATGACAGTCAAACGCATAGGGCGTTGCCATCCTTTGTATCATGGCGATCTCTACGATCCGGTCCCTGAATACTTGCCTGGGAGACTAGATCGAGGAAGGCAGGAGAATTCTCGTGGGTGAGATAGGTTATCTCTTCAATTTAATCTTTACATTCCCCATTTTTAATGGTCTTGTATTGCTCTATCACCTCTTTGGTGACTTCGCCCTATCCATTGTAGTCCTGACGCTGGTTATTAAGCTGGTCCTGTTTCCTCTTACGCTGAAACAGCTCAAGTCGATGAAGGCCACACAGGCCTTACAGCCGCAGATGCAGGCGATTCGCAAAAAGCATGGGAAGGACCAGCAGGCGCAGGCAGCGGCGATGCAGGCGCTCTACAAAGAGTATGGGGTGAATCCGCTGTCTGGTTGTCTCCCGCTGCTGGTTCAATTACCGGTGTTGTATGGTATGTACTACGCGTTCAGGACTTTCCTGGACACAAGCAAAGTCGCCGATCTCAACAATATAGTCTATTCCTTCATTCCGCACTTCGATAGCTACCCGAATATTAATCTGAACTGGTTCACCTTCATTAATCACAGTTGGACGTTCTCGCTGGCTCATCCGGACCCCACACACATCCTGCCAATCATAGCGGGCCTGGCGACCTTCATTCAGCTACGCATGTCTCAGCCCAAGACGCCTCCAGGCGCGACACCAGACCCTTCAACCCAGTCGATGAAGATGATGCAGTATGTCATGCCGCTCATTACAGTCTTCTTCGGCTGGACGTTTCCCGCAGGCCTGGCGCTCTATTGGACGGTCTCAACAACCTTCCAGGCAGTGCAGCAGTTCTTTGTGACGGGCTGGGGATCGCTGCTGGTCACACCAGACTTCAAGATGGCCCCGGCAACTACGGGTAAAAGCAATGGAACAGTCACGCAGAGCTACACGCCGCGCAAAGAACGGGCGACGGTGAAACGCGAACCAGCGGAGGTGGAAGCCGAAGATGAAGATCTTAGCGAGAGTGATGAGAGCGATGGAGCCATAGAAAGGCGCCCGCGACCGAGTGGCACCCCCTATAACCGTCGTCGCCAGCGTAGCAATAGTGCATCGGCGCGTCGTCGCAGCAGCGCCCAGAGATCACGAGGCTAAACCTGATTGCGTTCTGTGAGTAGATGCAGCCTACAGAACGTAATCCTAACTAGAAGTTCTTATAGGGAGGCTAGGAAACAGTGGAAAGTATAGAGGCCAGCGGTAAAAGTGTTGATGAGGCAGTGCAACAGGCACTGATGCACCTGGGAAAACGTCGCGAAGAAGTAGACGTTTCCGTACTACAAGAGCCCAGCAGAGGCGCTTTTGGCATCGGCAGCAAGGATGCCCGCGTGCTCGTTACTGTGCGACGGGGTAGTAAAGGCGCGGTGATCACTCCTGAAATGGCCGATGCTATCCTCGGTCCCGACGTTCCCGATGTCGTCCTCGCCGAAGAAGAAGACGAAGAATACGACGAGGAGGACGAGGGCGAGTTTGAGGATGAGGACGAGCTCGAAGACGGCGAGGAGTTCGAGGACGACGAGGAAGAGGGCGAGGACGAGTTTGAAGATGACGAACCGGTGCCGTTTATTGCCTCCAACGCGCCTGTCGATCAATCGCTTATCTTAGAACAGGCGGATGTGACCAGGGTCGCCTCCGGCGAATTACAAGACGTCGAGACGCCGTCGCGTGAGGATATCGAGATCACCGTCAACGTCTTGCAACATATTTTGCGCTACATGAATATCCATGCAACCGTCCAGGTGCGTTCTACCAGCCCGTTGACCCTTAACATTCATGGCATCAACGAGAACCTCGGCCTGCTGATCGGGCGCAGGGGAGAGACGCTGGCGTCATTGCAGTTGCTCGTCAATCTAATTGTCAGCCATCGCACCCGACATCGCATGCGCATTATCGTCGATGCCGAGAACTACCGTGAGCGGCGCGAGGAGAATCTGCGCTCCCTGGCCCTGCGTGTGGCGCAGCAGGTACGCAACTACCGGCGCTCGATCGCATTGGAAGCGATGCCTCCACATGAACGCCGTATCGTGCACATAGCCCTATCCGACAGCAAGGACATCAGCACGGAGAGCATTGGAGAGGGCGAAGAGCGGCGCGTGGTCATCTCGCTGAAAAGGCCCGGCAGATAACACTCGATGGGCGCCCGTCAGGGCCGCCCACCCCTGGTCTTTCATCTTACACCGAAGGAGTGCGCCTGCATGTCGTCCCCCGTTCCCGAGTTCCTGACTATTGGTCACGTCACACGCGATCTGCACTCCGATGGAACGTTCTCGCCCGGCGGCACCGTAACATTTGCTGCCCTCACCGCCTATCGTTTAGGATTGGCGACAGGTATTATCACGCGGGCCGATACTGAGATGAGCGCCGCGTTGCCTACGCTCCTGCCCTCGATTGCGCTGCACGTGTTGCCTTCGCAGCAGACGACGACCTTCGCCAATCAATATAAAGACGGTTTTCGCACGCAGTATCTCTATGCACGTGCGGAGCCCCTTCAGCCTACAGATGTTCCCGCTGCCTGGCGCGCTGCACCGGTTGTTCTCCTGGGACCTCTGGTGCAGGAGATACAACCGGTATTTGTCGCGCTGTTTCGCCGCCGTCCGGGCGCCATCATCGCCGCGACGCCCCAGGGCTGGCTGCGGCGCTGGGACGCTGATGGGCGCGTCTGGCCCACACCCTGGTTAGAGGCCGATCAGGTTCTTCCTTTGCTCGATGTTCTTATTCTCAGCCATGACGACCTGCTCCCCTTCGCGGACGGCAACCGGGATGAGGCCGATGCGATTCTAGAGCAATGGAGCAGGCGTGTTCCGCTCCTGGTTGCCACCGACGGGCGACACGGCGCGACCCTGTTCCGTCAGGGAAGCACACAACGCTTTCCGGCGTATAGCGTAAATGAGGTGGACCCCACCGGAGCCGGCGATGTCTTCGCGGCAGCCTTCCTGACTTTCCTCTATCAATACGGCGACCCTGAGCGCGCCGTCGACTTCGCCAACTGCGTCGCCTCGTTCTCCATCGAGCAGGACGGCATTCAGGGCATACCGACGCTTGAGATGGTGGAGGCACGGCTCGGGAAGTGGTAGCCTCAGAACTTCCTCACGCTCGCGTGCTCTTTGACTGGCTGCTCAACGCGCGACTTTTCACCGTCGATCCCCTCTAGAGGACCGCTGGCAAGAAAGCTGAAACGGCCCAGCCTGTACACTAGCAGACGATCCAGGCCATAGTACTGCCCGGCGGAGACGCAGAGGAGCACGGCGCAGAGGATCGCATAGGGGAGAGCAGTACCGACATCCACCGTCTGACCGGGGATATAGGGGCCACCGAAGCCCTCCGGTATCGCCCAGATGCCGAGCGACAGAAGGATACCCACAACACATGCAAGATTGGTAAATGCGCCGAGAATGAAGCAGAGCGCCAGCGCCGTCTCTGTGATCGCAACCATATAGGCAAAGAGTGAGGGATTGACGTGGATGATTCCTAGCCAGAAAGCGATCCAGAGCTTCACAGGCTCGGGCTGACCATCTATGGCAGCTTGCACGATATCGGCAAATCCCTTGATAAACGCCGGCTGCCATTTCAAAATGGCGGCAACGGCCCACACGATTCCAAAGAGGATACGCAGGATGCCCAACCCGCGCTGATGTAATGTGGGCAGGGAAACAGGTACCTTTGGGGCCTGTGAAGTTGTAGAAAATGCCATAATGGGCGCTCCTTGATGAAAGAAAGCAGGAAATTTACCATAGGTATCGAAACCGATATTTGAAAATCTAGCATTCTCTTGCGTTTTCTAGCGTTTCATTCCACGATTTCCGCTATTTGACAACTCTGCTAGAATAGGAACCTGAGCACATTTCCAACTGAACACTGTTTGCAGGTTCCGCAGTAAAACCGTCCTGCGGGTAAAAGCATTGCGGTGAGATAGGTTTGACCCTATCGTGCTCAAGTAGCTTCCAATGGGCAACCAGAGGAAGTAGAGGCACCCGTAGTTGTGCCAGTATGGTTTTTCATACGAACAAGAAACAAGCGATCAAGAGAACGCTATGGTTTTTGATACTATACAACTATCGTCTAATCCTCTATATACTCCATGCCACAAGAGGTATATGCAGATGTAACAACCCATGGAGTTCAAACAAAAGACAATCATGTAACTCTTCAGAACCCCCTGCTCTGACTCCTCGCCGCGGCGCGGCTCGCATCATTTTCGTGTGGGTGGCGGCGTGGCGGCTGGGCCGCCACCCACACTCCACCCCTTGCGAAGCGCCGGAGGCGCTGAGGAGTCCTCAACAGTTACAGATAATCATTGTCGTGCGTACGAAAATCTGCTATAGTGAAGCAAGGAACAGAAAAGGTCGACACCCTCTAAGCGCAATGGAGTTTTTCGTATGACAACACATGATAGCGCAGTCGTTCACTTGAAACGCACCCCCCTCTACGAACAGCACCTCGCTCTGGGTGCTCGTATGGTAGAATTCAGCGGATGGGAGATGCCTGTCCAATATAGCAGCGGCATCTCCGAGGAACACCTGGCTGTGCGAACGCGGGCGGGACTCTTCGACGTCAGTCATATGGGCGAATTTAAGGTCGAAGGCGATAACGCCCTGGCCTTTCTACAGTATCTTGTGCCCAATGATCTCGCGCGCCTCGCCATTCACCAGGCGGTCTACACGCAGATATGCCTGCCGACCGCTGGTGTTATCGATGATCTGTTGGTCTACCGGCTGGCGGAGCGGCAGTACATGCTGGTCGTCAACGCGGGCAATATCGCGCACGACTTCGAGTGGGTACAGGGGCAGGCGCAGCACTTCCAGGGCGTCTCCGTAAGTGATCAATCCGCGACCACGGCGCTACTGGCCTTGCAGGGGCCGGCGGCGATCTCTATTTTGCAGCCGCTCACCGAGCTTGATCTCAGCGGCATCCGCTACTATCGCTGCGCGGCGGGATCAGTCGACGGCATCAACTGTATCGTCTCGCGCACGGGTTACACCGGCGAGGATGGCTTTGAGCTGTATTGCGCTCCCGTGGATGTAGTCAAGCTGTGGAACGATCTGCTTGCGGCAGGCAAGCCAGCCGGACTACTCCCCGCGGGACTGGGCGCGCGCGATACCCTCCGCTTAGAGGCGGGGATGTGTCTCTATGGACACGAGCTCGACGAGCGGACAAATCCGCTGGAGGCGAGGCTGGGCTGGACCGTAAAGCTCGACAAGGGGAGCTTCATCGGTCGCGACGCGCTGCTCTCGGTCAAGGAACAGGGTCCCCAGAAGCTGCTCATCGGCATCGAACTACTCGAACGCGGAGTAGCGCGGGGCGGATACGCTATCTACGATAACGAGCAGCTTATCGGCACACTTACCAGCGGCGGACCCGGTCTGACGGTGCACAAAAACATCGGCATGGGCTATGTAGGGGCCACCTATGCTGAGGTCGGACGCCCGCTACAGATTGATATTCGCGGCAGACGGGTTGCTGCACAGATCGTTGCTTTACCGTTCTACAAACGCAAAAAATAGCTACATCATCCAGATGAAGGGAGTTAGAAAAAAATGGCGAGCCTGAATCATCCTACCGATCTCAAGTATAGCAAAACGGACGAATGGGTTCGGGTTGAGGGAGACGAGGCGGTTATCGGCATCACGGATTACGCCCAGGACCAGCTCGGCGATATCGTCTATATCGAATTGCCGTGGAACGCCGGGCAGGACGTTACGCACGAAGCAAAGTTCGGCGACATCGAGTCAGTCAAGGCGACCTCTGAACTTATTTCACCCGTAAGCGGCGACATCGTTGCCGTCAATGAAGATCTCAAAGAGCATCCTGAGCTTATCAACGATGATCCCTACGACAAGGGCTGGATGCTTAAAATCAAGCTCGCTAACCCTTCCGAGCTTGACGCGCTGCTGAGCGCTGATAAATATATCAATTATCTCCAGGGGCGCTAGTTAACACATGAGCTGTCCCGGTAACTAATCAGGACTCATCAGCGCCAGAGGCGCTTCGCAAGCGGTTTGGTGTGGTTGGCAGAGCGCGCGGAGCCACGAGGAGTCAGGGAGAGGGGATCTGAACAGTTACCGGGATAACTCATGACCTCTAGCCCCACCTGGCTAGGAGACCCTTAGTTGAGTTATAATGACTGTCAACGACCCCACGCGTTTTACGCGGGGCTTGTGAAAACAGACCCGTCGTTGTCCAGCCTCAGATGCTGATCCCGCAGGCCGGGAGCAGAAGCATCTCCGTTGGTCGGGTCAAGGCACCTCCAGATGCCACCTCAGTCGGGAGCCCTGCCGCTGGCGCGTTAAAAGCCCGTTCGGGGTGTCGGGCGGTGCGGCCAGCATGACAAGCCCGTCCAACCTTGGCGAGAGGGGTCGCCTGGACCCGCCGATCCAGGCGCGTCACCAGCCCCTTACGGGGGCCTCCTTGGGGAGGCAGAAAGGATCAAGTCGACATGGCTGTTTTTGTCGTCGATCAGCATAAGAAGCCGCTGATGCCTTGTTCGGAGAAACGAGCGCGGCTCTTGCTCTCGCGCCATCGGGCCGTGGTGCATCGGTTCGTTCCCTTTGCCATCCGCCTGCTAGATCGGCAACGCGAGCACAGCGCGGTACAGCCCGTGGCCGTCAAACTCGATCCCGGCTCTCAGATCACCGGGATCGCTCTGGCGCGGGTGGAGAGGCAAGAGGCTGGCGAAATCCATCATGGGCTTCATCTGGCCAACCTTTCCCACCGGGGCACGTCTGTGCATCAAGCCCTGCAGCAGCGAGCACGCTATCGCCGACGGCGCAGAAGCGCGAGGCTCCGTCATCGTTCTGCGCGCTTCCAGAATCGCCGACGCCCCTCTGGCTGGCTACCGCCGTCCTTGCGCTCACGCGTCGGCAATGTGCTGAGTTGGGCCAGGCGATATTGCCGGTGGACGCCCGTCAGTCGCCTTGAGATCGAACGAGTGAAATTCGATCTCGTCCTGATGCAGACTCCCGAAGTGTCGGGCGTCGCCTATCAGCGAGGGGAGCTCTTTGGATGGGAGGTGCGCTCCTACCTCTTAGAGAAGTTCCAGCGACGGTGTGTCTATTGTGGGAGAACGAACCTGCCTTTCGAGATCGAGCATGTGGTGCCCAGGAGCCGAGGCGGCTCCGATCGAGTTTCCAATCTGGCGCTGAGTTGTCACGACTGCAATCAAGCCAAGGGGAACCAGACAGCCGCCGAATGGGGCCACAGGTCGGTGCAAGCCCAGGCCAAAGCGCCGCTCAGGGATGCTGCCGCCGTCAATGCGACCCGGTTTGCGCTCGTTCGGGCCCTGAGTGTGCTTGGGCGGCCCATGGGCACGTGGAGCGGGGGACGCACCCGTTGGAACAGGGATCGTTTTGGCATTGAGAAAGACCATTGCCTGGATGCCCTCTGTGTCGGCGAGATGGCGGGGGTGCGGCTATCTGCCTGTCGCCTGCTTATCATCCGCGCTCAGGGACGAGGCAGGTATCAGCGTACCAATGTGGATAGCTCCGGCTTTCCCCGTGGATCATTGACCAGGCAGAAGCGCATCCGAGATGTCTCGACGGGCGATCTGGTGCGGGCCGTGGTGCCAGAGCCTCTCAAGACCGCAGGCACACAGGTCGGGCGTGTAGCGGTACGGGCCTCCGGCTCCTTCCGGGTCGGCAAGATCGATGGGATCAACGCCAGGTACTGCCATGTCCTCCAACGAGCAGACGGATATGCCTATGAACGGCTTTGAGCAGCAGAGAGCAGGCCCTACCCCTGCCCCGTACAAGGAACACCTGCTTCCTCCCCATGCTTGAAAGCAGGGGCATCCGCAGGCGGAAGTTGGTGAGAACGTTTGCGTAGCGAGGTCTCATCACGGGTGCCCGGAACTCCAGGTGGAACTTCCAATGAATGAACGAGCATTCTAAATTCCATATCTGCGCACGATATCTTTAAACCGACAGCATTACACCATTTGTAGTATAACGCTCCCCTTCTGATACAATAAGCCAGGGGAGCTTCTAGATTTTCAGGGGAGTTCACTTATGAGCTATGTACCCAATACCAGGGAAGAACAGCAGGCCATGCTAGAGCGCCTGGGTCTCTCCTCAACAGAAGATCTGCTAGAGACAGTACCGGAAGAAGTGCGACTGAGGCGCCCTCTAGACCTCCCAGCGGCGCTCTCTGAACCCGATCTAAAGCGTCTGCTCAGTGCTATGGCGGCGCGGAATAACAATATCGACAGTACCATCTCCTTTCTTGGCGCAGGCACCTATGATCACGCTATTCCCAGCATCGTGCCGCATCTGCAGAGGCGTTCGGAGTTCGTCACCTCGTATACGCCTTATCAGCCCGAAGTAAGCCAGGGGATGCTGCAGGCAATCTACGAGTTCCAGACCATGGTCTGCCAGATCACCGGCCTGGATATCGCCAATGCCTCACTATACGATGGCTCGACCGCGCTGGTCGAGGCTGTATTGCTGGCCATGGGACCCGGTGGGCGTGGAGAGGTCGTAGTATCAACTGGCGTCGATCCACAATATCGCCGCGTTCTGCACACGTATGCATTCGCGCGCGGCTTCACCGTTAGAGAGGTTCCTACCTATAACGGTACCACCTCGTTGGAAGAGCTAGACGCGGCGGTAAGTCCGACGACAGCCGCCGTAGTCATTCAGCAGCCGAACTTCTTTGGCTGCGTCGAGGATGCGCGAGCCATTGAGACGATTGCACACAAGGGCAAGGGAATCTTCGTGACAGCCATTACCGAGCCGGCATCGCTAGGTATTCTCGCCGCGCCCGGCGAGTACGGCGCGGATATCGCGGTCGGCGAGATGATGAGTTTCGGCAACACCATGAGTTATGGCGCGCCCGCGCTGGGATTTATGGCCGCGCAACAGAAGTTCATGCGCCTCCTGCCGGGACGGCTCGTAGGCCAGACCGTCGAAGAGGGTCCTGAGAAGCAGACCGGCTATGTCTTGACTCTGCAAACGCGTGAGCAGCACATCCGGCGCGAGCGCGCCACGTCGAATATATGCACTAACCAGTCGCTGTTAGCGGTGGGCACCACCATCTTCCTGGCAGCGCTGGGCAGACAGGGTTTCCGCGAACTGGGCGAGCTCTGTGTGCAGAAAGCGCACTACGCCTACCGTCAGATCACCGCCATTCCAGGCTTCAGCGCTGCCTTCAGCGCTCCCTTCTTCGACGAATTCGTCATCAAGGCTCCCATCTCCACAGCCAGACTGCAACATCACTTTGAGCAGGCGGGCATTATTGGCGGCTATCCATTGGTAAGCAGCTATCCGGGTATGGACAACTGTATGCTCTTCTGCGTCACAGAGACGCGCACAAAAGAAGATATCGATACCCTGGTGAGTGTCCTTAAGGAGGTGCAGGCATGAGCGTAGAGACATTGATTTTTGAGAAGGGCGCGCCGGGCCGAAGAGCGGCCAGTATGCCTGCAATGGATGTCCCCACCGGGCCGTTGGAGGAGATGATACCCGGCAGCATGCTACGCGCGGAGCCGGCGCCGCTGCCGGAGGTGAGCGAGATCGAGGTCGTGCGTCATTATACGCACCTGTCGCAGCGCAACTTCGGCGTCGATACCGGCTTCTACCCGCTCGGCTCCTGCACCATGAAATACAATCCCAAGCTCAACGAAGACATCGCAGCTCTGCCCGGCTTTGCGCGCATTCATCCCTTGCAGCCGGAATACAGCATACAGGGTGCGATCGAGTTAATCTACGAATTGGAGCACTACCTGGCAGAGATCTCCGGCATGGCCCGCATCACCTTGCAGCCATCGGCGGGCGCGCACGGTGAGCTGACCGGTCTGATGCTCATTAAGGCCTACCATCAGAGCCAGGGCGAGGGACATCGCAACCTCGTCATCATTCCAGACAACGCACACGGCACCAATCCAGCGAGCGCAACACTGGCCGACTACAGGACAGTGGAAGTTAAGACAGACGCGAGGACGGGCGGCATCGACATGGACTCCCTCCAGGCCATACTAGAAGAGCACGGCAACCATATCGCCGCGATTATGATGACCAACCCGAACACGCTGGGGCTCTTCGACGGCAACATCGTAGAGATCGCGCGCAGGGTGCACGAGGTTGGTGGGCAGCTTTACTACGATGGCGCTAACGCGAACGCCGTGCTCGGCATCACGCGTCCCGGCGACATGGGTTTTGACGTCGTGCACTTCAATCTGCACAAAACATGCAGCACACCGCACGGCGGAGGTGGGCCAGGGGCCGGTCCGATCGGAGTCAGCAAGCACCTGGTGCCTTTCCTGCCGGGTCCTTTACCCGCCAGAGACGAGCGGGGCTATCACTGGGAAGATGCAGGCCCACAGTCGATAGGCAAGGTCAGGGCCAATACAGGGAACTTTGGCGTCCTGGTGCGCGCCTACACCTACATTCGCAGCAACGGACCAGACGGACTGCGCCACGTCGCCGAGAGCGCTATCCTCAATGCTAACTACCTCAAGCATGGGCTTGCGTCTGACTACGAGATCGCCTACCCGATCACCTGCCAGCACGAGTTCGTCGTCAGCGCGCAGCGACAGAAGGAGGAATACGGTGTAACCGCGTTGGATATCGCCAAGCGTCTGCTCGACTTTGGCATGTACGCTCCCACCACCTACTTCCCGCTGATCGTGCACGAGGCCCTGATGATCGAGCCGACGGAGACCGAGACGCGCGAGACGCTCGACTACTTTGTAGAGATCATGCATCAGATCAACGAAGAGGCGCGCACGCAGCCGGAACTTGTCAAGACGGCACCACACACGACCGTCGTGGGCAGGCTGGACCAGGCGTTGGCGGCGCGTAAGCCGAATCTACGCTGGACGGCGGGGCAAGAGGCAACACGTTAGCAAAGCACCATGAGTTCTCCCGGTAACTCTTCAATACCCGTGCTCGGACTCCTCGCCGCTTCGCGGCTCGCAAGGGGTGAAGGGTGTTTGGCGAGGTGGCGGCCCCGGGGCCGCCACCTCGCCAAACACCCTTCACCCCTTGCGAAGCGCCGCAGGCGCTGAGGATTCAGAGGGGTGTACTGAACAGTTACAAAAGATGACTGTAAGAGCCTCTACATCTTTTTCAGAAGTTCTGCGAGACGATCATAGGTGTCATTGATTCCTTCTTCCATACCACTCTGGAGCATGCCATCCCGGTCAGCGACTGACTGGAAAACAGATTGAGTGGTAAGCCGAGTTCTTCCTCCAGGCAATTCCTCAAGTTTCATTGTTTCCAGAGTCACATGTCCTGTTTCGGGTAACCCTTCAAACTCAAAGGTATCAATAACTCGCTCAGGTGCAAGGATCTCGTGATACACGCCGTGAAACGCGTATTCTTTTCCCTCAGCGTCTCGATTGATAAAGCGCCATTGACCACCAGGTCTCACGTCCATCTTATCAACTTCGGTTGAAAGGTATCTCGGTCCCCACCATTGCGGAATCAGTTGTGGGTCCATACATGCTTTAAAAACAAGCTCGCGCGGTGCATCGAATTCGCGAGTAATGAGTATTTCTTGTTTTCCCGGCTCGGCATGAATATGTGTTGGATGTGTTGACATAGACTGTTATTCCTCTCTCTTCTTTTTTTCATTTTCGAGGACGGTATCTAAGGCATCAAAGCGTTCACTCCACCGCTGCTTCGTTTGCGTCACCCATGCTTCAAATTGAGACAGCGTCTGTGGATTGAGGCGGTACAAGCGCTGTTGCGCCCGTTTTTCCATCTCCACTAAGTGCGCCTCGCGCAAGACTTTGAGATGTTGTGAGATCGCCTGTGGGCTGACAGGAAACTGCTCGTAGAGGGCAGTCGCCGATAACTCACCACGGCTGGCAAGGAGTTCTAAAATGGTCCTTCTGGTCGGATCTGCAAGTGCCACAAACATATCCATACAATGATTATAAAGCATTTACTTAATTAAGTCAAGTCTTAAATATATTTTTTTACCGACGCCTGAACACCAGGCAGGTAAACGCTACTGTAGTCTCCACGCTCTCCATACCTTTCATAGTGGCGCGCTGCTCAGCGGAGAGATGCCAGTAGTTGGGCGTCATCATCACAGCCTGCACAATCTCAGCATAGCTGAGGTGCAGCGTGTAGCTCAGGTCCGAGGCGGTAACGAAGTCGAAGTGAGCGGCGAACTGTTCCCTGATCTTCTCTTGTTTGTGCTCCTCGATATTCAGAAGGTGCAATGCCGAGCGCAGTTGCAGCAGGTGCTCAGGGGCCGGAATCGCCACCAGGAGCAGTCCACCGGGGACGAGCACGCGGGCGAACTCAGCGGGATTGCGAGGCGCAAAGATGTTCAAGATCATGTGCAGAGCGCTATTGGCCAGGACCAGCTGTTCCTTGAGGTTCGCCACCACGAAGCACGCTTGCTTGTAACGTCGGGCAGCCAGCCGAATCGCCTCCTTCGAGATATCGAGTCCCACGCACTGTAGCGGACGATTAGTCAGGAATTGTTGCAGACGACCCAGGTAGTAGCCTTCGCCGCAGCCCGCGTCGAGGATACAAGTGGGAGATGTCGACGCGGCGAGATACGTGGAGGCGAGTTGGTTGAGCGTATCTGAAAGGGGTTGATAGGAGCCACGCTCGAGAAAACTGCGTCGGGCGGCGAGCATCTCCTTTGTATCGCCTGGCAGCGGCTTGCGCAGGAGATTGACGTAGCCTTCGCGCGCGATATCGAACGTGTGGGCGTTGGCGCAGATGAGCGTGTTGTTAGTTTGTGCCAGTTGGGTAGTACAAATGGGGCAGGTGAGCAGGTACGAATACAGCATAGCAACACTTTCTTTGTCCAGACAGGCCATATTGTATCATACATCGCTCCCCCGTGTTACAATAGGGCGCGTAGACATACAAAGATCTCATTTAGGGTAAGGATATAAGATATGGAATACGCTGTACTCGGCGGTGGAGCGCTGGGGCTTATGGCCGCTTACCGACTCGCGCAGGCGGGCCAGTCCGTGATCGTGTTTGAGCAGGAGAAGATCGCCGGGGGACTGGCGGCAGGCTTCCAGGTAGAGGAGGGAAGCGATATCTGGCTGGAGAAGTTCTACCATCACCTCTTCCGCACGGACAAAACGGCGATTGGGCTTATACAGGAACTGGGATTGGGCGAGCGCCTGGAATGGCTGCGACCGCGCACGGTCAGCCTCGTCGGCGGAGAGATTCACCAGTTGGACTCGCCGCTTACCTTGCTGCGCTTCAAGCCCTGGCGCCTGGACGAGCGGGTACGCGTCGGAGCGGTTCTAGCGTTTCTCAAAGTAGTGCCGCCGCAGTTGCTAGAGGGCAAGAAAGCCGATCCCTGGCTGAGGCGCTGGATGGGCAGGCATGTCTACGAGATGTTTTTCGAATCGCTCTTCATAAGCAAGTTCGGCGGATTGTATGACCAGATCGCGCTGCCCTGGTTCTGGGCGCGCTTTCACGACCGGTCGACGCAACTGGGATACATGCGCGGCGGCTTCCAACACCTCTACGAGCGCCTCGTCGAGCGTATCGGTCAGCTCGGAGGCAAGGTACTGCTCGGCACGCGCGTAGAGCAGGTCGAGCAGGTAGATGGGCGCTGGCAGATCGAGAGCAGCCAGGGGAGGTGGACGTTCGATCGCGTCATCTCGACGTTGCCCACACGGCTCACCTGTCGCCTCATCCCCGCCTTGCCGAATGACTATCGCGCACGGTACGACTGGGGACAGGCCTATGGAGCGCACTGCCTCGTCCTGACCATTGATCGCCAACTCACCGCTAGCTACTGGATCAACATATGCGATCGCGGCTACCCCTTCACCGGCCTGTTTGAGCATACCAACTTCCGCTCGCCCGCCGAGTATGGTGGACGGCACATCCTCTACCTCGGTAGCTATCGCCCGATGGACGACGCGTTGTTCAGCATGAGCAAAGAAGAAGTCATGGCCGAATACTTCCCCGCGCTTAAACGTATTCTTCCCACCTTTGATGCCTCACAAGTAACAGAGAGCTGGATGTTCAAGGCACCGTTCGCGCAGCCGATTGTGACCACTGAATATCGCGCACACATCCCACCGCTTCAGACGCCGCTCGCGGGCCTGTGGGTCGCAAACATGTTCCAGGTCTACCCGCACGATCGTGGACAAAACTACTCGCTAGAACTGGCAGACCGACTCGTGCAGGAGCTTCTCCAGCAATAGCACTTATGGTTGCCATAAATAAGCTTTGCAGACCGTACTTCTATACATATAAGTTATCTAAATCCGCTGCCATCGTCTAATAGGTAAGGGCGTTTTTAAGGAAAGGGGCGATGTCATGAATTACGAAGACATCAATCGCGATGATAACTCAATTAACGCGCCCCAGGAATTTCACAAGACATCAGATCAATGGATCACGGAGGGAGACACCCACTACAGAAGCGGCTGGTACCAGGCTGCACTTGCAGCGTACGAACAGGCGTTACGTCTTACACCAGACAGCATTCGCGCGCAGCAAGGCAGGAGTTACTCCTACGAACATATCAAGAACTACGAGGAGGCGACAACATCCCATGAGCGCGCTATTCAATTCTCGTCCTACCTGGCGCAAGAACACTATGTAACGGGCAACAACTTTTACAGACTCGGAAACTACCAGGAGGCTATAAAAGCATTCGAGCAGGCTATAACCAACGCACCGGGCTACGCCCAGGCATATCAGAGACTGGGCAATGCCCTTTACCGGCTCAAGCGTTACGAAGAGGCTCTCGGTGTATTCGAGCAGGCGGTCAGAATCGATTCGCAGTATACAGAGGCTCACTACAGCAAGGGAGTCGTGCTTTCAACGCTCAGGCGCTATCACGAGGCCATACTCGCGTTTGAACAAACATTGCAGATCGCGCCCTATGATGCTGGAGCTTACTATAATAAAGGAATCGCGCTCTATGGACTCCAGCGCTACGACGAAGCCCAATTCGCCTTTGACCGTGCAATCAGCCTTGCACCCAACAACGCGCTGGCCTATCACAACAAGGCGAAGGCGCTTTATGGCCTCAAACGCTATGACGAAGCCCTGGCCGCCTGTGAGCAGGCGTTGCACCTGGCGCCAACCCACGTCAGTATCTACAATAACAAAGGCAATGCTCTCTACGGGCTCCAGCGCTACGACGAAGCCCTGGCGACCTACGAAGAGGCCATTCGCCGGGACCCGCGTGATGTGCGCACATACTACAACAAAGCAAAAGCGCTCCATGGCCTCCAGCGCCACGAGGAAGCGCTGCTCGTCTGCGAACAGGCGCTCCAGCTCGCACCACGAGACGTACGGGCCTATTACAACAAGGGCAACGTCCTCTACGCCATGAAACGCTACCTGGAAGCTCTACAGGCATATGAGCAAGCTGTGCAACTTGATCCTACCGATGCACAGGCCTACCGTGCGTTGGGCAAGGCATTTTATAGCCTCAAATCTTACAAAGGCTCCTTATCAGCATCAGGGCACGCCCCGCGCCTGGATCGAGACGATACCTCCCGGCATAGCGCGAGCACACAGGTGGCGCAGAAAACGGGGAAGCTCAAGCAGGCCATCAAGACGCTGTGGCGGACCGTTGTGCGCCGGCCTGGTCGGAAGAGCTAGCCGATTGCCAGTTGGCTTGCTGCAACGTGCTACAGTTGATAGGGTGGATTGTGAGATATTTCCCCTGTTTAGTGAGCGATCCGTGAGATGGCAGCAGTATCATTAAAGCGTCCCCTAAAGGAGTTGGACACAGAAACTCTTTTCTGTCATCCGATGGCGGTGTACATAAAATGGGCTGTAGCGCGTGAGCAAGGACAATGAAACCGAGAACGGCAGGTCTGGTGATACAGAGCAGTATTCCCCTGCATGAAGTAACGAAGCAACCGGTCCTTGACTTCAAGCGCCCACAGCCTTCTTTTTTGGCGTTCCCCCCTTTTTCAAACAACCTTACGGCGGCCCGCTATTCTCATTATTGTCAACGACGACCTTTTAAAACTTAAAGCCGCCCAGGTTCCCCAGATTGCCAAGCATGTTTTGCACGTTCTGGAGTTCGTTCTGGACATCCTCTGAAGAGTTGTACGTTTTATCGGGCAGATGGTTCAGAGCAGTCAAAATCTGCTCATTCGCGTTGTGTTGCTGCGCGAACTGAACAAGGTTGGTCTTGCCGACAGGATAAGGGATGTGATCAAGCAATTGTTTTGCCTGCCCAAGATCAAAATTCATATGTCACCTTTCTCTTTCTTCTACCTCTAAGTAGGACTTTTGGGTTGATTAAGGGGAAGCGTCATGATTCTGTCACAAGGGAGATAACGAACCAGAGTAAGCAAGAGTTTCAAACCATTATCAGTAAATCATACAAATTTTCTAAAATCTCGCAACCTCACAAACTCACAAACAACCTATTGTCAAATTTTAGCAAGGTATGCTATACTAGTGCTGGACGAAGTAAGTGCAGGCGATGAGAGCACTCCTGATGGGTGTTTGAATAATAAGCCAGGCATAGATAGAACTTAGTTCACGGGTAAGTTCGGCAGGTCATTTGCATACGAGCCAATCGGGGTGTAGCGCAGTCGGCTAGCGCGCAGCGTTCGGGACGCTGAGGTCGGAGGTTCAAGTCCTCTCACCCCGACCAGGAGACACACCACAGTGTGTCACACCATCATTCATCAGGTACGAAAAAGGAGTTCAGTAATGCAGGGATATCAGGCCCACATATCCGCCATATGCGCGGACTATATGGCATACCTGGTAGCTCCGCGCGCCTCGTTTAGTACGCACCACAACGATAGTACTAAACGAACGGTGGACGGGGATCACCCTGGCGTACCTGGCTCACCTGGACGTGCAAGACGCCTCCACCCTTATCCACCCAGTCATCGCAGGCGGCAGTAAAGCAAGAGAAAAGGGTCTATCTCCCTCTTCTCTGTGCCTGTCCTCGCTGTCTGCACCTGTTATCGGCTCTGACAGAGAGGAAGGGAAGCTATTCATGCCTGTTCTTGTGTTGAATTCCTCACTACAGCCTCTCTCGGTCATACCAGAGCGTCGTCTCATCGTATTGCTCTCCAAACAAAAAGTGACCTTTATTGATGAGAATGTTCGTCAGTTGATCGAAGAGAGTATCAATGCTCGACGTCTTGAGCTGGAACGTCCCGTTATCGTGCAGTTGCTTGCCAATGTGCGCGTGCCACGTGTCGCCTTGCAACCGACGCGAGCGAACATCCTGCTACGCGATGATGAGACCTGCCAGTATTGCGGCAAGCGCAGCCGCGATCTGACGCTCGATCACATCATCCCGCGCTCGCGCGGTGGGCAGAGCACCTGGGAGAATCTGGTAGCATCGTGCAAACACTGCAATGGTAAGAAGGGAAATCGCCTGTTAAAAGAGGTCGGCATGCGCTTGCTGCGCCAGCCTCGTCCGCTCTCACAGGAGTACGCGGGCTTCTTCCTTCTGCGCTACCCTAAGCTCCGCGAGGCATACGAGGAGTTTATCACGAGCGCCCAGGGAAACCATATACAGAGTATGAGCGCCTGATAGGTTGCAAGCATGGAGCGAACTCACGTCCCATGCTTGTATCCACTCTGCTCGCTTGTGACGTATCATATCTAGACAGAAGAATAAGAATACTTCTTGAGAGGGAGCCGATGTGTTCTCGTTTCCTCTCTGTAATTTAGAGCTCTTTTCAGCGTTGATGAAGAGAAGAAGGCATTGTATTCTGTTCTGATCTCAGTGTGTAACGTGCAAGCGAAGGTGGTTTCATGTTCCCACAACTCCTCTCAGGTGAGCCTATGCCAGGTCCAGAAACGGGCCACGCATACCTCTGTATGCATGGCCACTTTTATCAGCCCCCGCGCGAAGATCCATTTACAGGACAAATTCCCTTCGAGCCGGGCGCCACTCCTTTTGCCAACTACAACGAAAAGATTACCTCTGAGTGCTACAGACCAAATGCGGATGTGGGCAATTTTGAAGCCATCAGCTATGATTTCGGCCCTACTCTGGCGTCCTGGTTAGAGCGCGCACACCCTGATGTCTACCAACGTATCATCGTATCCGAACATCGACATATGCAGCGCTATGGAGTCAGCAATGCGCTGGCACAGGCCTATAATCACACTATACTGCCCCTGGCGAATGCGCGCGACAAGCGAACGCAGATTCTATGGGGGCTAGAGGATTATCGCCATCGCTATGGTCACAATGCGCGTGGCATGTGGCTGGCTGAGACGGCGGTGGATATCGAGAGCCTGGATATCATGGCACAGTACGGCATCACCTACACGGTGCTTGCCCCCCGGCAGGCCGCAACGCCGATCGACACAACGGAACCGTATAGCGTGCCACTCTACAACGGACGACGCATGACCGTTTTTTTCTACAACGCACCGCTCTCAGGAGGAATCTCCTTCGATTGGGATGTGACCAATGATGCAAACATCTTCGCCGCCTCCTATCTACCGCGACATCTGATACCAGAGAAGAGCGCTGATGGCGAGCCACAGTTGCTACTGGTCGCTACGGATGGGGAGCTTTACGGACATCACAAGCCCTGGCGCGATAAGTTTCTTGAGTACCTGATCAATCATGGTGCGCCCGAGCGCGGCTTCGAGCTATGCTCTCTGGAACACTATATGCAAATGTATCCTGCGATTAGAGAGGTCCAGATCCGCGTTCCAAGCGCCTGGAGCTGCACGCATGGGGTGGCACGCTGGAGCTGGGGATGCGGCTGTACCGAGGGAGATGCTAGCTGGAAGGGGCCCCTGCGCATGGCTCTCGTGCGCCTCGCTGGACGAAGCAATCGACTGTTCGAGCAGTGTACAGAAGAGACGCTCAAGGACCCCTGGGCCGCGCGCGACGACTATCTGGCGCTGCATAACGGCTGGGAGACGCTGGAAAGCTTCTGGTCACGTCACGGTAAACAAACCTTGCAACGATCTGCACAAAAAGTGCAGCAGACACAATTATTATTAGAAGCTCAATACTACTTGCAATATAGCTTTACCAGTTGTGGCTTCTTCTTTGAAGATCTGGACCGTATAGAGCCGCGCAACAATATCGCCTTCGCCCGCCGCGCCATCAGCCTTACCTGGCAGGCTCTCGGCGTCGATCTACAACGCGACTTTATGCGCGACCTCCAGTTGAGCAAGAGCTGGCGTACGCAGTTAACAGGAGAAGAGCTGTATAGACAGTTGCCCACAGTGCGGCAGGGTCTATTGCCATAGCAGAGTAAAAGCTGTTCAATAGAGGACCTGTGACCTGAACCGTTACAGATCCTCTTTCTATCTAGCAGAGCTACAGAGATAAGGGAAGTAGCTGAACGGGCTACAACTACGGCGTATCTGTGTCGCGGTGCCGCATACTGGCTGCGCGGCGATATCAGCAGGCACTGGAAGAGCTGGAGTACGCGATCAGGATGGAAAGGAAGAGATGAGATGCATATTTTACATAATAGAAAGCAAATTTGAGCTATGCTATTGACATTAATACAAGATATACATTATAATACAGTCGATAGAAATACATAGTTTGTATAGGTATCACAAGAATCAGCATGATAAAAGGCCGCCATCTGATGTACCTTGACAACGAACTGGTAGCTCGTTGTCAATAATCTGCATCCGATACTAAATTGGCGGCAAACGTGGTACTATTATTGTCAAGAGATATTGCAGCTTTGTTATAAGGTGCAAATAGCTTTATTTCGGTAGCTCTCCACGAACTGGTGAAAAGGGAAGGAGAACTTGAAAAACTATGCGTCCGTTGGCATGCTTTGAATATGAAAACAAACAAAGAACCAATGAACGCGTCCCTTCAATTTTGCCCC
>Ga0137371_10000117_pt1 | contig 46352 bp, 31 predicted proteins | sample SagtaG_7_FD_104919 | JGI IMG/M metagenome (GOLD analysis project Ga0137371, IMG submission 104919) | Vadose zone soil microbial communities from Sagehorn Ranch, Mendocino, California, USA - Sage1_R_40_16 metaG | ecosystem: Environmental > Terrestrial > Soil > Vadose zone | place: USA...
AAAGTCAGGGCTGTTATCGTCGCGAACATCGATAGATTTTTTCGGCGGAAATGGAACGATGAGGCCGAGAAATTCATGCAGCTATGCGACACATACGAGGTCAAGGTAATCGTTCCCAACCCCTGGCGTACAGGAATTGACTTTGTTTACGACTTCTCGGTCAAATGGCATATCGACCAGTTCAGGCGCAAGTGCGAAGAAGCATGGAACTACCTGGAGAGCCATGTCTACGGTAGGATGCTCGCCGCGCAAGACGAGTTGGGGAGAGCGGGTTTCTGGGCAGGCGGGAACCTGCCGATCGGTTACATAGTGGACCGCCGCGAAAAGGTAGATGGGAAGAGAAATCCCATCTACCGCACGTATGTCCCCTACGGGCCTCACGCTGAGATAGTGCGCTGGCTGTTCGATAGGTACTGGGAACTCGGGGGGAGCGTCATGGCACTACTGACGGAAATAGAACTGCGCGAATACCTCTTCCCTGCGTTTGAGGAATGGGTGGACGAGGAGATCGTGGCGAAAACGGTCTATGAAGAAGTACTCGATGCGGAGGGGAAGGTCAGGGGATATAAGCTCAAGTCGGACAAGGGGTTACGCAGTCTCCTCTCCAATCCAGCCTACATCGGGTATTGGATTTACAAAGATGAACTCATCAGCACTGACAACCACGAGCCGATCGTCGCTTACAACAGATTTTATTACGCGTTTAATCGCATATCCGCCGTACGGCTGGATGGAACTCCCAACGAGGAAGTACTTGAGAGAAGGCAAAAATATGTAAAGAAGCATTTATCAGACCAGGTAGCTATCCTGAAAGGTCATATCAGATCCCACAACCCGCAGCAGAGGATCAACATATGCACCAGGCCAAAAGACGCCGGTGAGAAAAAAGGTAAGGCGGAGCTTTACTACGGCTTCTACAAACGCAGCCACAGCTCAGACAAATCCGTGAAGTACATGATATCCTGCGCCGACCTGGATGGTATCTTCCTGGAGCACTTCATTCAGAGGCTCCAGGCAACGGGCGATTTCGAGGATTTTCTGACCCAGGAGGACTCTGAGAAGGCGGCGCACCTACAGCTCCAAAGCGACATCGAGAGGGATATCAGGGCCGTTCAGGCAGTACTGGCGAGGATAGAGAAGCAGATAGCGACGGGAGAGCTGGCGGACGCGCCGAGGTTGCTCGCCATCGCCAAGGAGTCCTACAAAACACACAGCGCCGAGCTGATCAGGCTGCAGAGCCGCGGAGATGAGGTGAGCAAGAACACCACCCAATCGCAGAAGCGGAGGACGTACAGGCAAATGATGCACGAGGCCGGGGAGCATTGGGAAGAGGTGGTCCCGCACGAAGAGATGCCCATGGTGGTGGACACCTTCATAGAGAAGGTGGTTGTTGAGCCCCTCGCGCCGCACTTTTACGAGATGCTCATCCACTGGTGCGATCCGGAGTGGGGTGTTGATGGGTTGATCTGCTATCGCGACTCGAACGCGTCCGTACTGTGGACCGAAGAGGAGCTGGATCTCCTTAAGAGGCGCTATAGAACGGCAACGCGCAGGCAACTGCTAGAGGCGTTCCCGACGAGGGGCTACAAGGCGCTGGTATGGCAGGCGACGAAAATGGGGATGTCGCGGTCACGGCACGACAGGACGTATGAGGGCCTGCCCCTGAGTTACTGCTTGCTGGACTGGCAGATCATGCAGCGGTACGGCGTAACGGAGGGCGAGCTGCGCGCGAAAAAAGGTGGAAGATTGGTAGCGTTGGCAAAATGACTGTGGCCCTCGAATTGGAGCGCGAGGCGGCTAGACGCGGCCTCAGCAGCGCCTTTGTGGCTACCGGCCAGACGGGAATCATGATCTCGGACAATGGGCTACCCGTGGATCGCATCATCAGTGACTTCGTGGCGGGCATGGTTGAGGAGATGGTCATCGATTTCAGCAACCGGCACGACTGGGTCTTCGTCGAGGGCCAGGGCGCACTCAATCATCCGGGCTACTCACCCGTGACGCTTGGACTCATCCACGGTTCGATGCCCGACGCGATGATCTTCTGTCACAAGGCGGGCGCGAAAACGATCGACGGCTACGAAAATTGCCCGCTGCCATCGCTCAACCGCCTCATCGAGATCAACGAAGAGGCCGTGAGCTGGCTGCGTCCCGATCGTCGTAGCAAGGTCGTCGGCCTGGCCCTCCTGACCCATCACCTCAGTGAACTGGAGGTCCACGATGCGGTCAGGCGCGCGGAGGACGAGACGGGACTCCCGGCTACCGACGCGCTACGCTTTGGGGTTGACGTGCTGATGGATGCACTGGTCAGACATTTTTCTTCCTGGATGGAGGCTACAAAACCTACAGCTCTGTCTATGGAATAAACCGATAAGCTCTTCATTGCCCTCAGGTTCCTCACGTTCAGGAAGAACTCTGAGGGCTTTTCGGCGTGACACGAGAAGATGACCCTACCGTCGACGCAAGGGGTACCAGTTTGCCTTCCAGGGTTCCCGTGCCCCATCCAAATCCAGCGCACGACCGGCGGGGTGTGGGGCTCGCCCTCGATGACTGCCACGACCTATAGCAGTTCGGCGTTCCTGTCCGGTCGAACCGCGCCAGCGAACACCTGACCCACTGTTACCTCTGGACCCCCTTGAACGAACTCGGCAATATTCCTTTGGACCCACTCGAAGGCAAGTGGGTTCGACTCCTGTGCTCCTTGCAGTGAGTAAAAGATGCTGATGGTGATCACCTCGTTGTTTCCAACTCGCAGAGCATAGTACTGGAGGTAGTCCGGTGCCTGGCTGATGAGAGGCAAAAAATCTACTAGAATACGCTGCATCACTTCCTCGATGCATCTCGGGATAATGGAGTACTTTCGGATCGCTGCGTAGAACATGGCTTGCTCCTTTCTACTTCTCCTGGCTCATCTCTCGTTAGAATCCCCTTGCGGTGGTCTGTATCTCGTTCTTCTCCAACGAGAGTGACCTCACGTCTCCGCAGCGAAATGGAGTTGTGTGCCCACACTGGCTTGCACATAGGCATCGGGCAACGTCCGTGCGAGCGCGTGCGTTGCCTTCCATCCCGTGCAATGTCCAGGCACAACCATCTCTGGTGCCAGAGTGCCCAGTTCATTGATTGTCGGCGAGATGATCGGCTCAAAGATCGCTCCTGAGAGGTGCAACCCACCCACAAAGCCAGAGATCTTCTCCACGCCGGTAACCCGCTGCGCCTGTCTGAGAACGTTGATGACTCCCGCATGGCTGCAACTGGAGAGGACCACCAGACCTTTGTCCCTGACATGACAGACGATCGCCTGATCATCCCAGATCCAGGTATCTGGCTCCCAGCCGTGTTCACTGTGCGCCTGATGGATGGGAAAGCCTTTTTCAAAGTCGGTGACGCGCTCAATCTGGCCTGTCACCAACACCATCCCGTCCAGCAAGAGCGTGGGGCTCCGTTCTTCAATGATCTGGACGCCTTCGCGCTCCAGATCGGTCTGACTGGGAGGAGGCAGATGGACGACCACCCCCGTCGGGAAGACAATGCGCCGTTCACGCCACACATCGGGATGCAGGACCAGCGGCATCTTCCGTCGAGCAATGCGCTGGAAGAGCCCTTCCAATCCTCCATGATGATCGGCATGCCCGTGCGAAAGCACCACCGCACGCAGTTCCTGTGCCCTCACCCCCAGAACATCCAGATTGTGCAGCAAGGTGCTCCGTCCCAACCCCGCGTCATAGAGCACCGATTCGTGTCGGCCTGCGTTGTGCACCGTGAGCAAGAGTGCATAGCCATGCTCTGCAATAAGCGGCTCGCCCTCGAAGGAATCGTAGGCCAGTGGAACACGCCGCACCATCTCATTGCCTGCTAGGAGGAGATCAACGCTGTTATCGACGACAATGGTCACGTCGACTGCATCAATTGGAAGAAGCGTCACCTGTTCATTCATCCGTATCAGCCTCCCGAGAAAGAGGTTTTACTGTCTAATGTTACCTTACCAACATCACTGAACAGTCACGATGTGGAGAGAAAGCATCACAGCACGATCACAGAACGTTCATGCATTGGCCTATGAGCAAGAGCCGCTGGTTTCTTACCAGAATTTGAGACCCCCCTCCACTTCGCTCAGCAGTGAAGCCTTGGTGATAGATCGTCTTCAGCCGGGAAGCTATCCAGGAAGGTGTGAGCAAACTGCACCAGCCGGTACACATCCGCGAAGTTGGTGACCAGACCGAGCGAAACCCGTACCGCACCACCACTTTGCATCCCAAGATCAGCCAGAAACGCGTCCCAACTCATTTTTCCCTCCTCCTGGAAGAGCTTTGGCAGCAGGTCCTTCGACTCCTCTTTGAAGATCCTCCGTAGGGCCTCCTGCGACAGGTGGAAGGCCACTTCACCCGCACCAGGATTACAAAAGCAGCCCGTGCGCAACGAGAGGCGAGATGCGCCGGCCCGTCGCTCCACCACCCGCTCATCGACGATCGTCCCTTCAGGGTCCAGGAAATTGAGCGCGATGGTTCCACCACGCTGGTGGTTGTTTGGAGGACCGTAGACCTGCATCAATGGGTTCCCATTGCTATGGCGCAAGGACAAGAGCGTTTCGAGCAGCCAGCCTGTCAAACACATGACCCGCTGGTGAATGGTTTCCATCCCAATGGTCGTGAGGTATCTCAGGCCAATTGCTACGGCAGGAAGATTGAGGTAGTTGAGCGTCCCATCTTCAAATGCTTCGCCGTCTTTGAGCAAGACATACCCATCGCCTTGCACCGACGTTCCCCAGACGGTGCCGCCCGAAAACCAGGGACGCTTCAACCTGGCAAGAGCGGCTTTGCGTGCCAGCAGACAGCCGATCCCTGTCGGATAGCCAAACAGCTTGTAGAATGAGATGGGGACAAAGTCGGGGTGCCACCGGGAGAGGTCCAGGCGATTGGTGGGCACGAAACAGGCCGCATCCACCAGCACCTCCCATCCTCGTGCCTGGGCTTCTCCAATCCACTCCAAGGGATGCTGAACGCCCGTAAAATTCGACTGCGCTGGATAGGCGAACAAGCGAGGAGCATCATTGCTCCCCTGCTCAAGAAACGAACGGAGCAGAGCTTCATCGCCACGAAGTTCTGGAGAGACCACAGGCAGGTAGGTCACCGAAGCTCCTTTTGCCCGCGCGAACTCGCGGATGCCGTTGACAGAATTGTGGTTATCGAACAGGAGCAGAAACTGCCCACCAGGACGAAAGGGATACGCCTCACCGACCAGTTTGAGAGCGTGCGTCGCATTGGCGGTGAAAATGACCGTGTATTCGTCGGGGGAAGCACGAAAAAATTCGAGCACGAAGGCGCGCGCCCGTTCGTCCAGTTCGGTCATGACGCGGGAAGTTGGATTGAGCGAGTGCGGGTTGCCAAACACGTGATGACGGAGCAGGTCGAAATGTTCACGCAGTTGTGAGTCGGCATAGAGTCCCCCGCCAGTGTAGTCAAAGTAGAGATGGTCCAGTTCGTCTAGCCGGGCGTACTCCGTCGCCCGCAGAGTATCCAGGATGGATGTGCTCTCAAAGGCAGGAGAGGCACGCCGGAATGCCTGTTCCGCATGATGTATAGTTAGAGAATCAGCGTACGGAGAACTGCCTATAACTCCTGAGAATGCGCGTCGCATGAATTGGCCCCTTTCATCAAAGAAAGAAAGAGATGTCTTCCTTATTCATTCGTCAATTCGAATGAATGCATATTTGTATCTCTCTCACCGTAGCATATGAGCTTCACCGCACCATCACAATGTCTCTGGAGAACGTCACAGCATCATCACAGGGTGCTCAGGTCGGAGATGAAGGGGCAGAAGGGTTTGCGGCCAACCCCTGTCCCTCAAAGATGGCGCGGAACTCGTCGATCTTCGAACTCCCGGTCGTATGCATCGGTATCGATGCCCAGTGCTCCTCCTGGTGTGCAGAAACGTGATCAGGTTGTGATCAGGAAGTCTTCCGTTGTGAGAGGAGAGTGATCCCTTTGCGGTACAGTCTCTCCAGGAGAGAACATTCGCTCATTCGAATGTTTGAATAAAACGAGAGGCAGAGCATTCTTCCACTGCAACGGAGACGAAACCGAAAAAACCATCGTCAAGAGAGGAAAACATCCATGGCATTGATTTCACCGCACGATCTAAAAACCTTGCACAGGCTCTTCTCACAAGAGCTTCAGGATGACGTGACCATTACCTACTTTACACAGCGTGAGTCACCATTGATTGTTCCGGGCCAGGAATGCGAATACTGTAAGGACACGCGTCAGATCCTCGAAGAGCTCACGGCAACTTCGCAGAAACTGCACCTGGTCGTGAAGGATTTCGTTGCTGATGAGCAAGAGGCAGGGCGTCTGGGCATCACGCGCATCCCGGCCTTTGTCCTGCAAGGGCATGTCAGAGGCACGGTGCGCTTCTTTGGCATTCCCTCTGGTTACGAGTTCTCCACGCTCGTTGAAGACCTGCTCGATGTCTCAACAGGAACAACCCATCTGAGCGAGAGAACACGGGCGGTGCTCTCAATGGTCGACCAGGATGTGCATCTCCAGGTGTTTGTCACTCCTACCTGTCCCTACTGTCCACGAGCCGCCAGGATTGCGCATCAACTCGCTATTGAAAATGCGCACATGAGCGCCGATGTGGTAGAAGCCTCTGAGTTTCTCGATCTGGTTGAGCGTTACCAGGTCCAGGGCGTGCCCAAAACCGTTATTAATGAACAGGTTTTCTTTGTCGGGGCATTGCCTGAACCGCGCGTCATGCAAGAAGTCCTCAAGGCTCTGACCCGAGAGAGATAAGAAGAACGAGGGCACAGGTGTGTTTTTCGAGAACATGCCTGTCCTTCGTGGATACGACTGGTAGGAATGAATATTCGAAGAAAAGGAGCAAGCTATGGGCGAGAAGATGACAGCAACGGTACAACTCGAAGCAGACATGCGCTTTGGTGCTGAAAGTGGATCTGGCCATCATTTGACACTGGATGCAACTGAGCAGCATGGAGGGAAGAATGCCGGGTTCGTTCCTATGGAACTGTTAGTAGTGAGTCTGGCAGGTTGTACCGGAATGGATGTGATTGCGATGCTGCGCAAGATGCGCCAGCAGGTCACCGACTACCAGGTTCATGTTGAGGGAATACGAGCCGAAGAGCATCCCATGGTGTTTGTGGAGATGACGGTCGAGCATATGGTAACTGGTCATCATATTCAACCGGAAGCCGTGGCGCGTGCCATTCAGCTTTCCGAGGAACGCTACTGTGGTGCAGGCGCGATGCTTGGGAAAGTCGCTCATCTCACCCATCGTTTCACTATTGTTGAAGCGGAGGATGCGCCAGATCCTGCGGCACACCATTAATCATTTTGAGTCAAATGTCTCTTGACGATGCCTGCTCACTGAGCGAGGCAAGAACACGCTGCAGACGCTGTTTCACGTCTTCTGCAAGAGGAGCGATTTGCGCATTGCCAACAATCCCAAGCATGACCTGTGGATCGGCAATATCCACACGACTGTGCACGCCTTCTGCTCGCACGACGACATTACAGGGCAGGAGCAGACCTATCTCGGGCTCCTGCAAGAGCGCACGATGTGCCAACGCGGGATTGCAGGCCCCCAGGATCATATAGGGCTCCATTTCCGCATTCAATTTCTCGTGCAACGTTCGGCGTACATCGATCTCGGTCAGCACACCGAATCCCTCAGCTTTGAGTGCCTCCTTCACGCGCGCAAGCGCTTCTTCATAAGAAAATGGGACACTGATCCCAAAGCCATATGCTCTGTTCATGATACATCTCCTCCAAAGAAATTTTTTCCCTGTGAGATCATTGTGCGTTGGTCTGGTGGAAACGACCGCTTCCGTTAGCGAAGGCGTCAGCCACCCGAAGGCGCACAGGTGGACGAAGTTGACGGCGCTCTTCTCTCGTTTCCTCCTTCACCTAATTCGAATATTCGATTTTATGAATATTATAATAGAAGCGAGAAAATCTGTCAAGCTTCATACCCCCCTCTTCAGGGCATTGCGAAAGTCAGCAAAGGGTAAGAAAAGAGAGCCGTTCCTTGCTATAATGGCAAAAACCAATCTCAACCAGAAAGCAGGAACAACTCTCATGGACGGTAGTGGATTGCATCATCGTGGTGCGAGATGAGGATGAAAAAGGCTATAATTGAAAATAATAGCGCATTAATAAGTGATAGTAACTTCCCCCAGATTTGGGTTCCATGCTTGACCGTTGAGGTTATTCCACACCATCTTGACGTAGCTTACAGTCGACAATCCATTTAAGGTATAAATGTACTCTAACCAGTTACTACCAATACTATTAATCATTGGGCTAGAAAGTGTCCAGTTCCTTCCATCCGATGATGTGTAAATGGAAAAGGGCTTAACTGGTTCTTCGGGCCAAAAGTAGGCAATTGCCTGGAAAGAAGTCATTCCAGGCTGTCTCCAAATAACATACTGGTTAGTTGCTGTCGTCCTGATCACACGAGACGAGTCGCCATTTGCATACTGGGAGTTACTGGTATCGAAGGTGAGATTGCTGCTATGCTCATAAGTCTTGCTCCAATTATCCAACGTGTCGATGATGGTACTCCCGGAGTTTGCCTGGTAAGCGTTTGAGGGACTACCCGCCACTTCTGACAGATTATATGCTGTCACCCTATACCATACCGCCCCTTCAGGTGTCGTCGTATCTGTCCAGGGAGTGCTTCTATCTGTGCACTCGTCACAAATGACCTGCCAGGGTCCCCCAGGACCTGAAGTAGAACGCTCTACTCTATAATTGGCCGCCACCGCTGTTCCCCTCCACATAAGCACGTTATTTGGGTTGCCCCTTATCACTACATTGATCACGGGAGCCTCCGGTATGCTGTCTGCAGGAACTGATTCCTGTCTCATCCTATAAGCATGTGTACGAAGTTGTTGCACGCTAGCTCTCATGGCTAGTGAGTCTCCTGGATAATGTAATGTATATTGCGTCCCGTTATCTACATAACCATATTGCTCGTCATGAGGCCATAACTCCCAAAATGCATCTCCAGAGATAGTGGAATCGGATTCGATAGCAGAGAGGAAATTGCTAAGAGTGTCTCCGCCGTTGGCATCATTCCAATCAAACTCTCCTACGACAAAGGCTTTCCCGTCCTCGTACGCAGTCTTAGCATCGTGCTCTAGCTGAGATATGCTCTTTGGATAATAGTGATTAGAGATAATATCAACATCAGTCAGGCTTGCTTCATTCGGATCTATTCCACCGCTCTTTCCATCCATCACCAGATGGTTATGATCGATGCTTTTGATATATGTCGAAATGGTCTGAGTCCAGCTTGTAGGCGGCTGTAACTCGTTTCCTGTCTCCCATGCCAGAATGGTGGGATCATTCTTGTATGCGACACCAGTATAGATATTCACATGGTTAAGCAATGTACTGATATATGTCTCAAAATCATGGATTACTTCAGTGTTAAAGTAGAACTGAGTCTCATCGGAGATACCACGCCAATCGGTGAAATTATGTTTTCCGCCTGTAGCATAGTGCCAGTTATCTGTTAAAGGGATGATTAACCGAATACCATGATCTCTAGCTGCCTTGATGACATAATCATCATGTGCAAGCGCGGTTTCATTGAAAACTCCACGCGACGGTTCGAAACAATTGCTACAGCCTGTGGAAATACCCAGGCTGTGAGAACGTACTACCGTTATACCCATCTCTCTTGCCGTGTCAAAACCATCGTTCACGCGAAACGGAGATGTGTAATAAGTTGTAGAGTCATCCAGTAATAACCAGTGCATATTGGCCCCGGCGAAACGAAAAGGGCGTCCATTTAGCATCAATTGTGAACCGGAACGAGTTATAAACCCTTCTGACGTCATGTACGATGTTGAAATAGGGGAAACGGGCCCAAATTTAAAGGCGACTGGAATCATTATAGCGATAAGACCCGTGACTGTGAATAGCTGTAACCAAGCGATTCTTTTTGCCTTCATAACTCACCTGAATAGACAGTGAAATACCGTTCCATCGAGGAGCTCTATTTCGCGAGCATCCTTGCCAGTCGGGAGAAGAATTTCCACGCACCGGATGCCTTTGCCGCAACCATTAACCAATGCTGATCTACATCTACCACGACGCGCCGAAGGAGATATGGGTCGGTTTGTGGAGTATTGAACCCATATATCGTAGTTAGTGCCCAGTCATACCTGGCCTCCTGCACAGCACGACGTGCATGTTCTCCAATATGTTCGAGCTGCCCAACAGGATAGGCAAAAGTGCGTACTGGGTGTTGCAGTTGCCGTTCCAGCATCGCTCGCGACTCACTTACCTCGTACTGCACCTCAGCGGGATCACTGAGATAGGCCAGAATAGGGTGATGCATGGTATGCGCGCCGAACGAAATCCATCCACTTTTTTCCATCTCCTTTACTTCTGCCCATGTGAGAGGTTGCAGAGTATCCTCTTTGGAAGTCATTTCGTGAGGTTCTCTCAGGGTCTCACGAACAGAAACCAGGAACGCCTCACGTTCGCTAACTGATGTCGCATACCTTACACGAGCATCAATGGCTTGCGCCAGCACCTCGCGTTCCTTTAAATCGTCCAGATGATAAGTCCGCCCTTCAATCGTTGCCTCGCTTGCCAGCGCCTGTGCTACAAGCTGATCACCTTCCAACCACCAGAAACGGCTCCCGCTTTCAATATAACCGGGAATCAGAAAGATCGTGAGAGGAACCTGCAAGTCACGGGCTAGCTTAAAGCCATTGATATAGTTATCGCGGTATCCATCGTCGAAAGTCAACACCAGGGGAGGACGTCGATCTTTCCTCTGTGATCCTTTTTTGTATGGCATATAGAGTTCTTCCAGCGCTGTCTTGAGAGGTAATAGACGGTAGTGACGACGCAGGTGGAGGATATGCGCTCGCAGGTCCCCCCCAATTGCATTATGGTAAGTGAGTATGACCAGCGATCGCCTGGAGTACTGGATCCACCAGCGAACCAGTTGCACCAGCCCGCTATAGTAGAGGCATGCGGCAATTAACATCTCCAAGCGCCTATACATAAGTTTTCTTACCTTTCTCCTCGATGTATCCCCCTTATCGTGTCCCTAGAGTACTATACAACAGTGACACGTAGAAGCTCAAGTTATGAAAATCATGGACTACTTTACACTTACGCCCTTCCCAGCTCTTTTAAGAGCAAATCAGGGAAGTCAAAAGTCATTCCGTCAACGCCAGCTTGTATGGCATTTTTCATCATATCGGTATTGCTTACTCCACAGGCTCGAACGAATAATCCCAAAGAGCGCCAGTGATCCACTAAGGGTTTTGTGATTTTTGCCGCCCTTGGGCAAAAACACTGTATTTGTGTCTTAACAACTTTACGTATGTTCTCCTCTGAGAAATCTGCTGTTAAATATCCAACTTGAGCGGAAGGATTTTTCTCTTTGATATTGCAGATAATTGGGAAGTCACGAGAAGTAAAGGTCACGCGATCTAATAGCCTTAATTGTTCAACTATATGTAATACTTCATATTCAATGCCCATCTGTTTTATTTCAAGATCGAAGGAGGTTCGTGCTCCATATCTCTGTAGTGCTTCTATAAGCAGTGGGACTCGTTCACCTGAGAATCTCCTATCAAACCATGATCCTGCATCGAGCTGTTGTAACTCTTCCCAGGATGTTTCTTGCAAAACTCCAGTGCCATTGGTTGTTTTATCTAGATGATCAGCATGAAAAAGCACTAGCTGGCCGTCTTTTGTTCTTTGTATATCAGTTTCTATCCCATCAACACCAAGCCCTAAAGCAAGGTCAAAGCCTGCAAAGGTATTTTCTGGTGCCAACCCGGCGGCACCGCGATGCCCGATAACCTTCATACTTCACTCCTTAATAATGAAGAATCAAGAAAATCAATATTACAATTCTATAAAAGTAACATTACAATTCTATACGGTACACGCATTTATTACAAGTTCACTACCAACCGTATTTCTCCGGTTTTTTTCTGCCTGCTTAGAGGATATAGATGGCCTATATTTGCTTGTTTACTGGACACATCTACATGTGAATCGAGATAGCATCTATTTATAAGTAATCATTCTTTGTTACTATCAAAAAAATGATTTCCTCAGAATATCTCTATAAAAGACTTGACATATACAAAAATTGTGAGTATTATTTACTTTTGGATACAGGAAAGTTATCCCTACAGCATAGTATCTCATGGTTGGTTTTGTAGTCAACACGACGCGTTGAGTCAATAGTGTCTTTTTTGCTGTTCGCTCTAATACCTGACCTGATCGGTGACTTTACTATAAAGACCTGGAAAATGACCGATAGGAGGTGATTATTTTAACCTTTGCAGGATATTTCCTAAGGGTACAAGCAGCGCTGCCGCTCGCAAGAGCACAACTATCGCTTTGATAGACAAGTATCGATGTGGCGCAAACCTCGTCAGAGACTCCAGAGTAATTTGAGAGGCGAGATGATGTCATAGGAATGACTCATGATCGGCCAATATTAGTATATCCATTCATCCATATGTGTTGTTGACTTCGGGAGGAGAGGCAGCAAACCAACACTAGATATAGAGAGCATGGCCCAGATCGTAGGCTGATGCTCAGTCAGTCAATTTTGGGGGAAAATCGCCTGCTGGAGCCACTCACTAACGACTTTTCTTGTGTAAAATTGTTCTAGAGTGAAAGTCACTCTGAGGCTCTCTCATCCATATATCATAGTAAAGCGAGGATATGTGTACAGACTCACACTTTCGCGTTGTCGTCTGGAAGTGTCACGGCACTATATACCAGCAAATCATCACTCATAAGGATTGCTAGTATAATCACGAAAGCTTTTGCACAGTTGTTCAAGTGGTTAACATCGTAGAGCGCCCCTTTGCTGTTGGAGACAAGGTTTGCTTAGACAAGCAGAAAAAGTATCAAGGACAGAAAGGAAATCATATGAAGTTGTTAATTGTTGATAGCGACCGCTATATGGTTGAGATGCTCAATAGTTTGTTGAAGGTTGTTGGATATGAAGTATATCGTGCGTATACTGGCGAACAGGCAAGAACCAAATGGAAAGAACATCTGCCCGACCTGGTCATTTTAGGCAACACATTGCAAGACATAGACTCGCTTGTTATGTGCCGTACGTTGCAACGTGAACACGACGCACTGGTACTGGTTATTGCTGAAGAGCAAGATGTGCACGATGAGGTACGCTACCTGGAGTCTGGCATTGACGACTATCTGCGTAAACCTTTTTTCCCTGATCAATTGCTTGCGCGAATAAGTGCGCTATTCCGTAGAACACGTTCCACAATAGCGCAGCGCCCGTCTTCTCTTATTAGCGTTGGCCCTATTTGTCTCGACTTATCCCATAACAAGGTGAAAATCCGTGGAAAAACTGTTCAATTGACACCAATGGAAGGGAAGATGCTGAGCTTACTCGCCTTGAATGCGAATGCGGTGTGTACCACGCAGCAAATTGTGACACGTGCCTGGGATTTTGGCGACATGGGAACTGCAGGTTTAATAAAAACTCATATTTATCACTTGCGTCAGAAGATCGAACCGGACCCAGCTAACCCCCGTTATATTTTGACAGTTCCGGGCATCGGTTATACGCTAGCATATCAGGTACATGAAGAGTCAATCGCAGATTGAAGTTCCTAAAGGAGAGTGCATTATGCAGGCAGGCCATGAAGCTACTGGTCTTACCGCAGGTATCTCTTTGGAAGCAGAAAGCCTTCTTCTTGAAGAAATGCGCCATCTGAGCGCGAGTACTTCTCAAATTAATAGTGAAATTTCATCTACACAGAATGTCTATCTTATCGTGGTAGGCATCATCGCTACAGCAGTGGCAGCATTACAAATCTTTGGTAATGAACTTCGTCGTCAAGGATTCTCAAAGACTCCTTTTCTGCTTGATATCATCACGATTGTAGCACTGATATCTGGGGGCGTACTGAGCTTCATCTTCTTGCTCAGGTTTCTGCAATTAGTTAAGCGGGAATTTCACTGTACCGCGGCAATGAATAAAATACGGACGTTTTACATTGACCACCTGAAACCCAGGATGCCTCTTATTGAAGAGGCATTCTATAAGCAAGGTGATACTGAGTATTTCAGCAATGTGCCGCCCTACGTCCGCCATATAGTGTCTCTGCTTGGCAGTCTGAGTTTTGGCGGAGCCTTCTATATTATCTTCAACTATATTGCCAGTAGCATTTTTTTACTCTTTAGTAATCTGTTCTTGTCGGTCACTGTCTTCATTGTCGCTTTTTTCTTGCAACAGTGGTATTACCGGAGATATTTGTCGAAGTTTGACAATGCCTGGAAAGGAGAGTAGGAGCAACAGCCGACCCTCAACAGAGTTGCACCTTTCCATGGTTACTTTCTTCCGTGTTGGGAAATGTCACATTGACTTTCCGATAGACGGTTTCTGGTTTATCTGCCTGATATAACCGCGCTTCAACGTAAATATTACCGTCCGACTTTGGAGTTATTGGCAGCAACTGAACCCAGGAAGAATGGGGAGCCAGAACAATTGATGACCACGCAGACACTTGAACTCCCTCCATTGTGACTGTCACACGATACGTAGCAGAAGTTGATTCGAAGCTATCTATACCAAGACGAACGGCACAACCTTTTCCAGATTGAACCACTGGGAGCATCCAGAGCTGTGTAAAACCTGGATATTTCTGTTGTTCTGCGCTCATGGTGGAGTACAGAATAGCAAAAAGCGTGAGTGTAATAGCTAGCCCAAATACTATATACGGATAGAAGGTGAAGCGGAACTCCACTGGTTGTATCCTACTCCATAGTGCTCCTCGTCGAAGATATGCTACCAGTAGAGAAAACGCTGTTGTGAGTAGCCCCAACAGTACGACCCATGAAATTGCACGTAATCCTGCTGGTGATATGTTAAGGACAAAGCCACCCAATATGTCAATTGCCAGGCTCAAGCCGACGCTAAGAACAAGGCGATGAGAAGCATTGAGCAGTCGTCTGTAGAACAATGCTTCAGTTAGTGTATAGCCTGGCAATACGAAGACTAGAGGAAGTGCCAGCACGAGCCCAATCACGATGGGCGCGCGATCTGGAAGTAGCACCACCAGTATATTCAGTACCACGATGATTAACGCGACAACAAGATCAAGGTTTTTCTGGCGCATTGATGAGTCCTCCCATATCATAAATAACGATATTGCCGCTATCAAACACTCGATTAACCTGTGACATGGTGTCAAATTTTGTAAGCGCTTTCAGGTTAATCGGGACGGTATGATGGAAAGAGTCAGGTTCGCTCGGATCGAAGTAGAAGCCTACACTTGGGAGTGCCCGACTTAGACGCAGATCAACGATCAGGTAGCGTATCTGGCCCTTTTGTAGAATTGATGCTTCATAGGAACCCAGGTTTGACGAGAAGAAAACCGGCGTCACATCTATATTATCCGCAATACCGGTCACTATACGCTGATCGCCATAGGTACTCATCAATAAGCTATTCGTGCGATCAGTGGCGACCCGGTTATCAGGTCCGAGGTATGAACGTGCCCATAACGCTACTTGTATCCCCTCTGGTTCAATAGAGCGCGCATCGGCCTCTACCGCGTAAGGACCTGGCAGCAATTCTCTGGGGGGACCAGCTCCCAGAATGAACCCGCCGATGAAGACTACGGATATGGCGCAGGTGAGGAATGAGGTCTGTCTCCAGTTCAACGTTCGCGTCGGCCAGAACTGAATAATGAAGAGGGCCAATACCCAGGCAATGGGAATATAAAGAAATGCTGCCGAGCGGTCTGCAATCTCGGAACCGAAGTTTGTCAATCGGAAGACGTGACTGACCGGGTAGAAGAGTGAGACTATACCGAACATAACTGCGAGCGCACTGGAGCGGTGACGTTGCCAGAGACAGAGCAGGCCGAAAGGAAGAAACAACAAGATGAGAGCCACAGAAGAGGCCATCATCGCTCGTTCCCACAGCGGTGTCGGGGTGCCAGCGTAAACGGCGAAAAGCTGCCGTGCACGACTGTTGCCGATCAACACATGTGCAAGTTCATTGAACGCATCTGAAAAATATGAAGAGAGATAGCCAACAACTGGATTTCCACTAAGACTCATCCAGGCAAAAGATGTGAAAGCCCCAAAGAGAGCGGTCTTCGCCAGGCTCGACTTGCGCAAAGGACTCTTATGTTGCCGTTTATATGTCACAGCCCAGAGGATAAAAAGCCCATCAAAGATGAAGTCGGTCATATGATGCGTAACAACGACGGCTCCCAAAATGATCCATGCAATAAGCGTTCTCCACCTGCTTTCGCGACCCAGTGCTTCATGGCGTGCCAATACAAGCATCACGAGCACAGCCAATGGGAGTGCCAGAGATTCATAACTAAATTGCGCATCAAAAAAGATAAAATGTGGATTGGTCATGTAAATGATCGTTGCTATTCCTGCCATACGTGCTGAATTTGCCAGGTACTCGTAAAGCATAAAAAGCGACAGGATCATCATCAGTCGTGCTATACCGATCACGATAACACCGGCGTAGAAAGTACTAAGGCCACTCAGTACGCTGAGGGCACTCGTCACGATTTCGAGGCCGGGGTAAAAAGGACTGGCAGGTAGTAGAGCATTTTCTCCGAAGAGATGCCCACTCCTGACGATATCATCTACTGTGCGCCAATGCAGCAACTCGTCATAATAAGAAAAGTGGAGCGGGCTGAACAGCACATTCACAAGGTGAAAACAAACACCAACGATACTAAGCAAGCTAATACGCTCAAAGCGTGATGCCGAAGGAGAGAGGAGCCGCACTACAGAGGGAACAAAAATCAGGAGTAAGCCAAGCCAGAAAAATATTTCTACCTGTGTTGCGCCCTCCCGTGCGCTAGTATATGCATAAGCCACAGAAAACACGCCCAAAGCATTGGTCAGCGTCAGCAATGGAAGCCATCCCCAGGCCACAGATTGTGATCCCGCTGCTTCCTGATAGTTCCTTTCAGCCAGATGAGCGCTAGCTAGAGGCATTCGCCTCGTTTCTGGCTGAATATCAAGCTCCTTCTTCTCAGCCAGATGAGCGCTAGCTAGAGGCGAATGCCTCGTTTCTGGCTGAATATCAAGCTGACACTTCAAGTGAGATACTTCTGATGAGGGATCTTTCGCCCTGATAAGCATAGCCGTGATAGTCTGCTGCACAGGCGCTGGCAACTTACTCTGCACTTTATGAAGCAGATTATGTTTATAGGTGCGAGCCGTGGAGACATTAAGAGGCAGCATACTTCCAGGAGAAGAGCGCCTCATATTCGTCACCTTGCTGATTTTGATTGTAGCCCTGAGAGGATGCCCGCAACGCCCACAAAAATGGGCAGTGCCAGGCAGCTCTGTTCCACAAGATGGGCAATATTGTGTAGAGCTCATGAGTAAAAGACCTCTTGGTATACCTGCTCGATACGTGGTACTACCGTTCTTGCCTGGAACGAGACCACTCTTTGCTTCGCCGCCGACCCCATGCGTTCTCGTAGCACCTGATCGCTCAATAAACGTTGTGTCGCCTCCCGCAATGCACGGTAATCACCGGGAGTAACAAGGAACCCTGTCTCGCCATCGATGACGATGTCAGGTATGCCCCCGATACGCGAAGCGATGACAGGTCGCCCCATAGCCATCGCTTCCATGGTTACAGTCGGGCAGGCGTCAAGAACAATAGAGGGCATCAATGCAATGGTACAGCGACTCCAGGCACTCATTACAGCGGCATGAGGCCAGTTTTGCAGGACCAGAATATTTGGCGGGATGCCTATAGAGAAGCGACTCACCGGTCGCCCTATGATTACCAGCGGCACTGAACCTCCCATTTCGGCATATGCCTGTAGCAGCACCTCCGCACCCTTGTCAGGTACAATATCACCAACAAAAAGGAGATAATCACCCCCTGGCAGTTGTGCGAGAATTGGGTCGGCATCGCCGGGCAACTCGTCTGCAGTGTTTGGGATAAAGTTGGGTATGATGTGATAGGGCACTCTCTGTTTGTCAAGTTGAGTTGCCTCCGCAATTGCCTGGCTGACAGGCAAGAACATATCAACAAGCTGGCATTCCACCTTTTCCCAAAACCAGTTGCCCAATGTTGTTGGCACGCCCTTTGTAATGCCGTAGTGATTAGTGGCGCACATCAGACATTTCCTCAGGGTGGGGCCACTACACACAGTTCCACGATACATAAACCGTTTCTTTGCACAAATAAGGCTGCAATCATGGAGAGTGACAACGAGTTTGGCCTTGCTCCAGGCTTTAAGTGGTGTAAACGAATGTACAATCCAGTTGTGAGCGTGGACGATATCGGGTCGTTCGCGCATGATAATACGACGTAGCGCCCATAGAAACTCCGGATCAGGGAATGGTGGCGCATGCTGGCGCTCTTTTTCGCTGAAGAGTGCGGTCACACGTTGCATTGAGCCGCGTATCCGATGAACGCGCACGCCCTGATCGCATTCAAATTCTGGCAGGCCTTCTTGCCAGAGCGTGGCAACGGTGACATCGTATCCCCTCGCGACGAGTTCGACACTGAGAGCACGTACATGGCGTTCTTCTCCACCGATAGTTGGTGGATAGAATTGTGCAAGCATTAAAATACGCACTATTCCCTCCTGGCACATACACTGTAAATAGCCTGCAGTTTCCGAGCGCAATCTTCCCATGTGGGCAAGACAAGTTGTTCTGGGATAAGTGGCTCTTCAATCTGTTGAATTGCCGCAGCGGCGATCTCCTCTGGAGTACTGTTCGGGGATACGGCTCGGACAAACTTTTGCTCCGCTAATTCTCGCAGGCCAGAGGTATTCCTGACCAGTACCGGACGTTGGAGCGCAAGCGCTTCCATGACCGCTATAGGATGTGCTTCATACTCACTCAGCAACACCACAAGTGTGGCCTGGGAGAACAGTTCTGCCATTGCGCGCCTGTCGTCGGCAGGGACCGAACGGATTTCCATATGTTCGGCGACTCCGACTCTCTGGGCACATTTGCGCAGAGTCGCCTCATAGGGACCTCTCCCCACAATCAGGAGTTGTGCGTCAGGGCGCCACTCCCGTATTTTGGGGAAAGCAGTGATCATATGCTGATGTCCCTTGTATCGCTCTAAACGCCCAACGGAGACGATAAGCGGTCGCGCTGATGTTTTCGCTAGAAAGTACTTCAAGTTCGGTAAACCGGCCCCATTGGGAATGACAACAAATTGCTCTACTGGGAGGCATAACAGGTCGCGAAAGTAGTCAGCTTCGAAGCGTGAGACGCCTATAAGTTTCTCGGCGCTAGCCAACAATCGGTGCTGTAATCTCCATTGTATGCTTCTTATCCTGGTACGAAAGCGCGACGAATGGCCTCCAGTGTGGAATGTGATAATATACGGAATCTTCGCTTTTTTGGCCGCAAGCATAGCCAGTGGCGGAACAAATGTGTGACATCCTTGACAATGTATGAGATCCCAGCCGCCGTGTTCAACAATAGAAGAGATCTCAGGCGCAATGTAATAGTCACGCCGTTGTGGCCACGCCCGAACGCGAATGACCCGCATTCCTTCAACCACCTCATCTCGAGGTAACTGAGCAGGGAACGTATGAGGCATGGTGGTCAAAAGAGTGACATTGATTCCACTCTTCACAAGACGGCTTCCAACCTCGTGGACATGCGTTTCTATACCTCCCATGTAGGGAAAGTAACGTGGAGTTACCATTAGCACGTTAAGCCCATTTATGTCTCTTCTCATCCAGACTTACCTCTTTCTTGAAGGCATCTGCCCTCGCCGCAACAAATATCTGGCAAAACCTCTGATCGCCGTCAACGCTGGACGTAGATCCTTCCAATCGACATAGTCGTATCCCATAGGCATGAAGAAAGAGAGGAAGAAATCGAGGATGGCCCGCAGGGGCGGAGTCACTCCCGGTCTACCATGTTGCCGCACCGAAGCTATCGTTGTCGCCAAATCACCACCTAGATCACGCATCTGAACATCTGTACGATAGCTTTTCACCTCATCGATACGATCCCCATTAGCCCATTGATAAAGCAAGTAGGGAAAATCGACGCCAGCACGCACAGCAACCTCAATCCCTGCATTGAGGCGCGAGTTGATCTCCATCAGACAGGGCTTCCCGGCGCTGTCGCGCCGAAACTCTACTTGAGAGTAGCCTTCCAACTCGATTTCTCGCACTAAGCGTTCCGCTTGCTCACCCGTATCAGGGGGCATGGCAATCGCTTGTCGCAATACATATATCCCTCCCAGAGGTGGATTGGTCCGCTTCCCCCAGAAGGCAAAACGCGCATGCGTTTTGCCATTTGCAATGAAGAAGCTCAGTGACTCCCGCCTGCCCGGGAGGAATTGTTGGAAGAGCACTTTTTCTCCAAAGCGCGTCAACTCCTCAACAGCACGACGAGCCTCATCGGGAGTTGTTACTAGCTGGGATACAACTCTGCGCTTCCCACCGTGCATCCATGATTCTACTGGTTTGACAACTGCTGGTAGCCCAATTTCTCGTATGCCTGCTTGCACTTCATCTACCGATTTAATAGTGACTGCATGTGGAACTCCCAGGCCCAACTGTTCGGCAATTTCCAGTGTTTGTTCCTTATTGATAGCAATTCCCAGCGCTGGTTCTTCGGCTAGAGCGATACGCACCCTTTGCTCAAGCCGTTCACGATATTGCCGTACTAACGCTACAGTGCCATCCGAGGAGGTGATTAGCACCCGTGCGCCAGTAGAGTCAAGTGCATGTTCCAGATACTCCAGATACTTCTTCGTTCCCTCTTCTGCCGGGCAAACAATCTTGTGCTGACACCAACGTGATGAGAAGGCAGGTGCAGGCAACCCACTGACGGTCTCCAGCGCAGCAACGCGCACACCTCGCCTCCCTAGCGAACGCACTGTCACCACTGATTGCCGCAATCTACCATCAAGTACGAGGGCATCATAGGTAGCCTGACGCGATAGTAATTGTGAGTTGTCTGCTATGATTGATTCGTCCACTTCGGACAATGTATAACCGGGCGTTCGAAAATTTTTTTCTGGGTAGTTCGTCATAACGTCCTCCTTGTTTTCTCTAGTGTTTGAAAGTCTCTCCCTTTTCGTGGGCAAAGCCTTCTCTAACATAATTTCGTTGGCCAGGACCTGGTCATTAATCGGCGCGTCCAGAATGGACACGCCGTTGTAATACGGTCGACATCCTGGTAGTTGATCTGTATGGCTTGATGCCCTTATGGGCCGAACAACTTTATACACTGTGCTAAACATAAGCACTGCTTCAATACAGACTGCTACAAGCCAGCCGAGGCTCAATCCTGATAACCCGCCGAGGTGTGCGCCCAGAGCAGATGCCCCCAATTCGAAGCCACCGGCAGCTATCATGCGTAGTGTAGCCTGTGTTAGTCGGCCCTCAATACGACATATAGCTATGTAGTGATTCCTGATAATCAAAGGGAAAGCTCCGAGCCCCAGGATGCGCAGGCACCACGCAGCTTGTTGGGCATAGCTATGACCAAACAAGCTCAACACTTGACTGGTACCAAGCAGCAAGACACAATTGGCCAGCACACTTACTACCGTTGCAAGACCGACGGTCAGGCGAGCATTGTGGGTCAGCGTATCGGGCCGGGCAGAACTCGTTGCAAAGAGCACTATAGTGAGAGAAACAGAGATGATAAACACAAAATTTGCCAGCATAAAGGAGACGTAAAACCAGGCCGTAGCCGTCGCCGAAAGCACGACTGTGACCAGTACTGGCAGGATCTGGGATGGTGCCTGAAGCGTCAAATTAAGGGCATGATGCTTGAGAGATGCAGACCCCAGTTTCCGCAGCAGTCCCCATTCTGGCAGATAGCTTTTTCCTGACCACCCTCCCTTCACAAGAGCAAATCCAGCTAGAGCCACCAATGAGAATGCACTACCGACTACCCATGTTGCATAAATCGTCAGCCCCACCACATGTAATACCCAAAGACCCGCTCCAAAAATGGCTGCAAGTTTTGCTACAGCAAACAGTGTGTTGCGCCAGAGTTGCACGCTCCCTTGCAGTAAACCTATTTGCGCCTGGTCAAGGACTAGCGAAATCCCAGTGAGACCGACACCCACAGCAAAAAGTGCCACGTTTGCGAGACTTGCTCCCAGTGCCTGAAAGTCATGTGATAAAAGCGGTGCCACAACTGCAAAAACGATGCCCAGGCACCCTCCCGCCACTCCAACCACAGCGAGAGCAGCACTAATGAGCGAAGCTTCTTTGCCCGGCTGACGCTGTAACTCACTGATCAACATTGTTCCCAGCCCCAACATAGAGGCGGTTCCAAGCAGTAGCATCACCGAGATTGCTGCGGAAGCAAAACCCACGGCTTCTGGTGAGAATAGCCGCGCCGCTATCCACCAGTAGACGAAGCCTAGCACTGATGTGACCGCCGTGGTCCCTACTAATGACCCGGCATTAGTTAACATGATCCAATTCGTCTTAACCCACCGGTACAACACTATTCTCATGGTACTGGATTTCCTTCGTCATACGTGCCAAACCGACTTATATGATGGATGACATATTTGTGAGACACCTGCTGGAAGAAATTTGCAGGTTTAGCGCTTGCCCCTTACGATCAGCAAAAAACGTGGTGATACCAGGAAATTGTTTAAAGTTTGGGGTACCCTGACTGGCGCTATCTACAAAACTGTCTCCTCAGATACAGCGGACGGGTCAATGATATAGTATGAGGTCGTAAAATGACGTGGTTGTGAAAGAGGCAAATCGTTCTTGTTTAGCTCTCCCAAAATAGTCCTTAACACACGCCACCCATCACGGAATGCATGTAAGTTGCTTTTGCCATAAATGCGCCGATACTCCACGCTAGGGACCTCGACAATTTTTAGATGGGCTTTGTGGACACGCAGATGGATGAGCGTTTCAACCTCGAAACCATCACAGTCAATTTCTATATAGTCAAGACAATACCGCCGGAATGCGTTGTAGCCATAGCATAAATCGGTGAATCGCGTCCAGAAAAGTGCATTCACTAATTTACGTAATCCATAGTTACCCAGGCGACGCAGTAAAGTAAAATCATGGCTGCCCCCGCCGCGAATACAGCGTGAGCCTTTGGCGAAGTCATTTCCTCTAATGAGCGCTTCAACGAAAAGCGGTATCTCTCTAGGATCAGTCGACCCATCAGCATCAAGCGTCACAATAATGTCGCCTGAACAGGCCGCAAAACCGGTTCTTAGAGCATCACCCTTACCTTTTTTGGTTTGTTTGATGATCTGGATAGTTGGTCGAATGACTGGTAGCAGTTGTTGTACAACAGCGTGTGTATTGTCGGTTGAATGCCCGTCGACTAAAATGATCTCACTAACAATGGACGGAATAAGTGGTAACACATGACGAAGGTTCTGAGCTTCATTTAGCGTTGGAATAACAACACTAATCGATGGGTAGTCTGCATTCTTTTCCATGATCGTCTACCTTATTTTGTACGTAATCCTGCACAAACATCACAACAAAAACAGCTACATTTTTTTGCAAAACTCCCCTCATTTACTGCACTTGATTAGAAAAAGGAAACTACTTAGTAAAGCATAATACTATCAGGTCATTAATGAGTATTTGCCGATGTCGAGAACATGTCACTACAAATGAACCGTGGTTTGTATCCCTCTACCAGATCTTTCCTTTACCTCATCAGTGCTTTGCCAGCGATAACCTTTTCTTTCTTACCTGACGAAGGCTCGTTTTAGTAGAGTCCTTCTTGCAGCCCCCCATCCTTACCCTTATAATAATGAGAGTAATATTAGAGAGGAGGAGACAACATGGCAAACCAGGAACAACTCGATCGTCTCCAACAAGGAGTAGAGAAATGGAACACCTGGAGAACTCAACATGAGGAAATAGATGTTGACCTCAGCGGAGCTAAACTCGGCGGAGCTAAACTCGGCGGAGCTAAACTCGGCGGAGCCGACCTGAGTCGATCTAATTTCAGCGGAGCCGACCTCAGCGGAGCCGACCTCAGCAGAGCCGACCTCAGCAGAGCCCACTTAAGAGAAACCAACCTCCGCAACGCGAACCTCATCATCGCGAGTCTCAACAATGTAGATCTCATCAGAGCCAATCTCGTTAGCGCTTTCCTCAGTGGAGCTGACCTTGTTAACGCTCTCCTCAGCGGAGCTGACCTTAGTGGAGCCATCCTCAACAGAACTGACCTTAGCGGAGCCATCCTCGACGGAGCCATCCTCGACGGAGCCATCCTCGACGGAGCCATCCTCGACGGAGCTGATCTCAGAGGAGCTATCCTCAACGGAGCTGATCTCAGGGGAGCTATCCTCAACGGAGCAACAATTGGCCGAACCATCTTTGGAAACATTGACCTTCGCATGGTGAAAGGGCTTGAAACGGTTATTCACCGTGGGCCATCGGAAATCAGTACCAGTACCCTTTCGCGTTCACAGGGACATATTCCAAAGGCATTTCTCCGCGGTGTGGGGCTGGACGATCCTACTATCAACTTTGCCCGTGCCCTGATCAACAATTCAATGGAGTACTACACTTGCTTCATTAGCTATTCGAGTAAGGATCAGGCATTCGCAGAACAATTGCATACCAACCTGCAAAACGAGGGAATACGTTGCTGGTTTGCACCTGAAGGCGTGAAAATCAGCGAGAAGTTTAAGCAACGCATTGATGAGTCGATCCGCCAGTACGACAAATTGCTGTTGGTCTTGTCGGAACACTCTGTCAATAGTCAATGGATAGAAAATGAAGTGGAGACTGCATTTAAGAAGGAGCATCAATACAACGCCCAGGCACTCTTTCCCATCAAGCTGGATGAGGCGGTGATGCAAATTAGCAAAGCCTGGGCTGCCAATTTGCGCCGAGAACGAGACACCGTCGACTTCGTCTATTGGAAAGAACGCGATGAATTCTTCAAAAGCTTTAAGCAATTGATACGCGACCTTAAGGCCAATCCATCCGCGAGATGAGGATGAAATATATAGAACTTATCTGCAAAACACGTCTCAAACGTAACTCTTCAGGTCCCCTCCCGTCGACGGCATGATACAATGGGAGTACGCTGTTTTGAAGGTGTGTTCGCTAGATACTGCTGTTTAGCGACCTTTTCACATCTTGTCAAAAGTCTTCCGAGGAGAATCCTATGGATCTGCAATCTGCCTCTCTCAATCGCGAACTTCAGCGACTTATCACTGATGGGGATGCCTGGCGACACTGGGGTCCGTACCTGAGTGAACGGGCCTGGGCAACGGTGCGCGAGGATTATAGCGCTGCGGGACGCTCTTGGGACTATTTTCCACATGAGATGGCTCGATCCCGCGCCTATCGTTGGAATGAAGATGGTCTGGCCGGGATCAGCGACGATAAGGGACGCATGTGTTTTGCGCTGGCACTCTGGAATGGACAGGATGCGATCCTCAAAGAGCGGCTCTTTGGCCTGTCAGGACCGCAGGGCAATCACGGCGAAGACGTGAAAGAGATGTACTTCTACCTGGATAACACCCCGTCACACAGTTATATGAGTATGCTCTATAAGTATCCGCACAGCGCCTTCCCGTATCAGCAACTGGTAGAAGAGAATGCCCGGCGCAGCAAACAGCAGGATGAGTTTGAGTTGACGGATACAGGCATTTTCAGTGAGAATCGCTATTTCGATGTATTTGTAGAATACGCCAAAGCGCATCCCGAAGATATCCTGATTCGTATCACCGCAGTTAATCATGGGTTGCAGCCTGCCAGGCTCTTCCTTCTGCCCACACTCTGGTTTCGCAATACATGGTCATGGGGACGAGATCCCATCCAGCCACTATTACGACAGGTCATTGGCACGGCAAACAGCCTGTACAACACAGAACCCTCCTGTCTCTGTATAGAGGCTCAACATCCCCTGTTAGGGACGTACATGCTCTTTTGCGAGGCTGCTCATGACCTGCTGTTCACCAACAACGACACCAATTTTCAGCGGCTCTTTGGTGTGCCAAACGCGACGCCTTACGCCAAAGACGCCTTCCATGACTATCTTATTCAGGGGAACACTGCTGCAGTCAATCCAGAACGGAGAGGGACGAAGGCTGCCGCACTCTACACGTGCACGATTGCTGGTGGAACAGAGGCAGTTCTGCGATTGCGACTCACGAGGGGATCAGAGCACGGTGCCGGTTCGACGACCCTACCCTTTGCTGACTTTGATGCGATCTTTGAAATGCGCAAGCAGGAAGCCGACAACTTTTACGCTACCCTTCAGCCAGCTTCTTTAGATGAAGACCAACGGCGCGTTCAGCGACAGGCGTTCGCAGGAATGCTCTGGAGCAAACAGTTTTACCATTACATTGTGGAGCAGTGGCTCAGTGGCGATCCTGCTCAACCAGTACCTCCTCCACAGCGCAAACATGGACGCAATCGTGAGTGGAGACACCTGTACAATGAACGGGTGATGTCGATGCCGGATAAATGGGAATACCCGTGGTATGCCTCCTGGGACCTGGCTTTCCATTGCCTTCCGCTGGTCCTGCTCGATAGTGACTTTGCCAAGAGCCAGCTCGACCTGCTCATGCGTGAGTGGTACATGCACCCCAATGGACAACTTCCGGCTTATGAGTGGGATTTTAGTGATGCCAATCCACCAGTTCTAGCCTGGGCTGCATGGCGTGTCTACAAAATTGACCAGGAGCAGACCGGGTGTGCAGATCGCCTGTTTCTGGAAAGCATCTTTCATAAACTCCTGCTTAACTTTACGTGGTGGATCAATCGCAAAGACTCAGAAGGAAATAATGTCTTCCAGGGAGGGTTTCTCGGACTAGACAATATCGGCGTCTTTGATCGCAGCGCGCCACTGCCCACAGGAGGAACGATTGAGCAGTGCGATGGAACGAGTTGGATGGGGATGTTTTGTTTGAATATGATGACCATTGCGCTAGAACTGGCGCTGACCAATTCCGCATATGAAGATATTGCCCTGAAGTTCTTTGAACATTTCCTCGCGATTGCCGCTGCTATGAACAATATCGCCGACGAGGGCATCCGCCTGTGGGATCAGGCAGATGAATTCTTCTATGATGTCCTGCACTTGCCGGATGAAACCCATCGTCCCATGACCATTCGCTCCCTGGTCGGACTCATTCCCTTGTGTGCGGTCGAGATACTGGAGCCGGAGGTACTCGACACCCTCCCCCGCTTCAAAGGACACCTGGAGTGGTTTCTGACCCATCGTCCCGATCTGACGCGCCTCGTCTCCCACTGGCAGCTTCCACAAAGTGGACAACGGCGTCTCCTGGCCCTGGTTCGTGGTCATCATCTCAAATGCCTGCTCAAGCGTATGCTTGATCCCGCTGAATTCCTGAGCGACTATGGCGTGCGTTCTCTGAGCAAATATCATGCCGCTTCCCCCTGGGAGTTCCAGGTCAATGGCGTCGCCTATAGTGTGCAATACGAACCGGCAGAGTCACGCAGTGGACTCTTTGGCGGCAATTCCAACTGGCGCGGTCCAATCTGGCTCCCGCTGAACTATCTATTGATCGAATCGCTTCAGAAGTTCTATTACTATTATGGCGATGATTTCAAAGTGGAGTGCCCAACAGGTTCGGGTCGGTATCTGACGCTGATGGAGGTTGCCGACGAGTTATCTCAACGGCTCATACGCTTGTTCTTGCGTGGGGAGGGCGGCGATCGCCCCTACAACGGAGAGAATGAGCCTCTCCAACGCGATCCCCACTGGCGTGACTACCTGTTATTCCACGAGTTCTTTCATGGAGAGAGCGGGAAGGGACTTGGAGCCAGCCACCAGACAGGCTGGACGGGATTAGTTGCTATCTTGCTGCAACAGCAAGGGATGCGTTCTGACCAGCAAAAGCAGGGAGAGGCTTCACCTACAGGACTCTTATATGCCCCTACGGGGCATCACAGGTTGCTTGAACGGAGATAGAGGGCTGCTCCAATTTGTACTGTGGACCGAAAAAGAGATGCCGATCATATTACATAAGGACAGCAGCAGTCAAAGAATAGATCGATGGCAGATACTCCGCGATCAGGCGCCAGCCGTCGCCCTGGTCGCTGCTGGCAAAGAGCTGCCCGGTGGTGGTGCCCACATACACGCCGCAGGGATCTTTTATATCTGTGCACAGGGCATGGCGCAGCACGCCTAACCCTACGCCGGTTCCCGCTGGCAGCCCGTTCGTGAGTCTCTCCCATTGCTCACCGGCGTTATCGCTGCGATAGACTGTGAACTGTTCTCCCACGTTCTGGCGCGCCTCCGCATCCTCTACCACCACATACAGCGTCTCTGGATGATGCGGATCTAAGGCAATGGGGAATCCGAACTCGGAGGGCAGATTGTGCTGGATATCCGTCCAATCGTCACCGGAGTTCGTGCTTTTGTAGATACCGCAGTGGTTCTGCTGATACAATATCTCTGGCCTGCGCGGGTGCTGTATCAGGCGATGCACGCACTGGCCGAACTCTGGATACTTGACGGGCAGAAAGTCTGCGCGGACGTTCTTATTGGCAAACGTCCAGGTCTTACCCGCGTCATCGCTGCGCAGACAGCCAACCGCCGAGATGGCGACCCAGATTCTGGATGCATTCGCGTAATCGGGGACGATGCTGTGCAGGCACAATCCACCTGCTCCGGGTTCCCAGCGGGCACGCGTGGGGTGTGTCGCCAGCCCGGCGTTCAGCTCCCAGTTGAGCCCACCATCGGTACTGATCCACAGGCTGGCGGGATCGACTCCCGCGTAGACCACATCGGGTTCCGCCTGGCGTCCCGGCTCAATCGTCCAGATAGCAGCGAGCTTCTCTCCGCTCTGCTCTGGAAATTGCAGTCCATGTTCAGGTTCATGCCAGTTCGCGCCGAAGTCATCGCTATAGCGCAAGAATGGGCCAAAGAAATCCCCGTTATCGGCGGCGAAGAGGCGCGCGCCCTTGCGCTGGTCGAGTATCCCATAAAAGGTGCGATGCCCCTTCAACATGGGGCCCTGAATGTTCCACGACTGTCGATCCACCGAGGAGATGAGAAATAACCCTCTTTTTGTTCCAACAACAAGGAGCACACTCCCCTGGGGATACTCGCTGCGACGAAACATCTGTTTTTCCTCCTTCATAGAACGTTTAGTTATCCACCGGCAACAGACGGCAAGATGGCTACGGTCGTGCCCGGAGAGAGGGGAGTGTCGAGACCCTGCAAGTAGCGAATATTTTCATGGCCCAGAAAAATGTTCACGTAGGGCCGTAGCTCTCCGGTTTCATAGCAGAGGTTGAAACGCAGACCGGGAAATTGTTGATCGAGTGCATCGATCAATTCACGAATGGTCCGTCCCGCAGCCGTCACCTTCGAGCGACCTCCCACGCGAGCACGCAGCGCAGGTGGAACAGAAACGGGAACGGTTGGAATAGGGGCCGCCTGATCCATAAACTCCCTCATCTCTGTAAGCTTGCGGATGAAATCGCCGATTGGTAAAATTCTGTCTCATAAGAGTATACGTGCGAGACCATGAAAACTCTTCTCGAATCTTGCCCAATTTTCGGGCGACCATTCCTGTCATTGCACCTTCCTGAAGTTCTACTCAGACCGTTATACATTCTCTTGCTGACTGGATCTGGGCAAAATAATCCTGAATACGCTCATTCGTCTTCCCCTGGGCGTTTCGACAGTGGTAACAGGCAGGAAGACAGTTCAGCGCAGTCGTCCCTCCCTGTGATAGGGGGAGATAGTGACTCATGACTTGAAATGGTTTTTCCTGACAATAGGCACAACGCCAGTGGAAATATGCGAGCGCCTCAAGCCACTCAAGCAGCGTTAATGTTGCTTCAGCGTGCAATCTCCTTGTCTGGGAGCACTGGCTCTCGACGCGATCAAGCTCCTGCACAAAAAGCAGATAGTTCTCTTCCGTTCCTGCAAGCCGCCGAATAGTACAACGTCTGTTCCTGTGAGTAGCCGTCCAGCGAGCCACCTCCAGAAGTGTATGGATATCTTCCGGGACCATCGTAAAAGTCCTCCTCTCAGAAGAGATGTACTTCTCCCGCTACAGTTATCGCCGCCGACGCAGTTCTGCATAGTGAAATGTACAAGAAGACCAATAACCGACCGGCTTCCCGGCGCACCCCTTTACCCTATTGACTGTTCAATGCAAAATGACCAGTAAGATTTGATGAACGAGCCCCGCTTTCCCTGCTGCTTCACCACAGCCATCAGCAACAGATCTGTTTATCGAATCCACAATACTATAGCTCAAAATAGATCAATGTGCGTTCTGATGTTTTACCTACATTCTCAAGATTCTCTCAATGTTTTGAGAGAATTCCTCAAGATTTTGGAGCAGGATATACAAACATGCTCTATTAAATCGAGGCAGATGATCCATTGAATAGGGCAAGCGACGAAGTGTCAGCGCTTGCCCTTGACCAGAAGTCCGCTAGAGTTTCATTCCTACGAGAAAATCTTCTACCTTCTGGAGGTCGATCGTGGCCCGCTGCGCGTAGGCAAGAACGTCTGCTTTCTGGCGCGCGTACATCTGCTTGATCAATTCACTCCTGGAAGGATCGATCCCCCTGGGCGAGGATTGACTGATCTCGTAGAGGAAGCCGATCATATCGAGCAGTTTCAGTTCATCGTGAAGAGCCTGATCCTCTTCGATGGAAAACGCGTTCAGGATGTCCTGCTGGATAGAAGCGATGGCCTCTCTGACGGCTGCCGTTTTGAATACGGGCAGGATATCTCCGATGACTGCCTCGTGGGCGTCGTGCACCAGCGCCAGCGTGACGAGCCGGTCACGCTTCTCCGCCGGATAGGAGTGAAAGGCGGACCAGTAGAGCGCCAGGAAGGCGACGGCCATCGTGTGCTGACCGACGTTCCAGGTGCCGAAGCCCGAGACGCTGTAGACGCGAGGAATGTTGAAGATATTCATGAGGAAATCGAGGTTGGGTTGTTTGGAGACGTGCCCGAGCATCCCCTGGGGCGTAAAAATATCCTGGTAATCGATGTGTTCGACCATAGTGATAACCCTCCGTATTTCTCTGTACTGACAGCGTAAGGGAACTTCTCTTCCTCATGACTATTCTTTTTGACTACAACAAAATCGGCGAAAGGAACAGTATAGCAGAGAAGGAGGGGCAAAACTTCTCCTACCTTGCTCTTCTTGCAAAGGCACCTGGGGTCTCCCGCGCTACTTTGTGCCAGTATGTTAAAGAGACTGAATCACCCACATAATTCCCAAGTTTACACAGTAGATAGAACACCTCCCCGACACCTATCCCCCCCGTCCCACTATACATACCACACGAGATCAGGTATAGTACGGGCAGATACACCAGTAGAGAGCAGAGAGAGACATGCATATTGACGCAAAACCGCTTGATCTCAAACTAACAACGCCATTTCGCATCTCGCGCGGTGTGCAAAACACATCGCCTGGCGTGCTTGTCGAGGTGACCCACGACGACTACACGGGCTATGGCGAGGCATCTCCGGCTGAGTATTATGGCGAGAGCGTAGAGACGGTTTTCGCCTGCACCGCCATGTTCGCGGGCAACCTGGGCGACGATCCCTTTGCGATCGAAGATATTATGCAGCGCCTGGACAGAATTATCCGCCTCAACCCATCCGCGAAGGCCGCCGTAGATATGGCGCTATATGATATTATGGGCAAGATGCTCAATGTGCCAGTGTATAGACTGCTGGGCCTCAATCCCACGCGCACACCGCGCACATCGTTCACCATCGGCATCGATACCCCGGCGCAGATGGCGAAGAAGGCTCTGCTAGCCAAGAACTACCCGATCTTGAAGATCAAGGTCGGCACCAGACACGATCTCGAAATCCTCAAAGCCATTCGCGAGGTTTCCTCAGCCACCATTCGCGTCGACGCCAACGCCGGCTGGACGCCCAAAGAAGCCATCAGGACCATCAATGCCCTGGCCCCATACAACATCGAGTTCGTCGAGCAGCCCGTCATCGCGAACGATCTCGCCGGGCTGAAGCTGATACGCGACAACGTGCCCGTCCCCATCATCGCCGACGAGAGCAGTGTCACCTACGAGGACATCCCGCGCATCGCCGGCTGCGTTGATGGAATAAACATAAAACTAATGAAATGCGGCGGCATTCGTCACGCGCTGAAGATGATCCACGTCGCGCGCGCGCACAACCTGCGCATCATGCTCGGCTGCATGATCGAGAGCTCGCTGGCGATCACTGCCGCCGCTCATCTGACCCCTCTTGTTGATTATGCTGACCTTGACGGGAATTTGTTAATTGATAACGATCCCTATAAAGGGGTGAAAGTGGTCAATGGAAAATTAGTGCTACCAGACACGCCCGGTTTGGGTGTGGAGAGCGTGTGAAAGCATAAATTTACTGAGCAATTTCTACGGGGCGCCGTCAGTCAGATTGGCTTGACGGCGCTCACCAGCTTTCGCTCCTACCACGCCGTTATCTACCACCCGCGATGATGTCGCTCGCGCTCTTCCAGGCGTTCCTCGCGCCTCTCCTCCTGGCGTAGCTCGCGGCGCAGTTCTTGATTCTCTCGCTGCTCCTGATACAACTGCTATCTGGCTATCCATCCTTCACTGGCTGGCCCTGTTCATATGCCGCCAGCGCCTCTGTGCCATCCCCCTCAACTCTTCCTCGAAGCCGCGCAGCGCCAACCATTCGCGCGTCGCGCCCGTGACCACCACGTCGGAGGCACGCAGGCGGGCAATACTCGCCGCACCGCTCAACTGCATCGCCACCTTTAGTTCTGCGATAACGACCTCCAGCAGTTCGCAGACCTTCTCGTAGCTCTCGCTGGCCGCCTTAAGGAAAGGGAAGCCCATGCCCACGACGCTGGCGCCCAGGGTGAGCGCGCGGGCAACATCCAGTCCATTGCGCACGCCACCGGTAGAGATGAGCGGGATGCGCGCCGCCCCCGCCTCGACGACGGCGATAGGCGTAGCGATGCCCCAATCGCGGAAGAGCAGGCCGATGTTCATGGTCTGCTCATCGCCACGCGCCCTTGAGCGTTCGGCCTCCATCGCCGCCATGCTGCTGCCACCCGCTCCGCCCACGTCGATCGCCGCCACGCCGCACGAACGGAGGAGTATGGCCTGCTCACGCGAGATACCCGCCCCAGTCTCCTTCGCGATCACCGGTACATCGATGTTGGCCGTCAACGCTTTGAGGGCCATCGCCTCGCCGACAGCGCGCCGGTCCCCCTCGGGCTGGGCCGCTTCCTGCAGGCTATTCATGTGCACCGCCAGCGCATTTGCCCCGATCATCTCGATGGCGCGCTGGACCTGCTCCAACGTAAAGGCTGCATGGCGCGCCTGGGGAATCAACTGCGGCGCGCCTATATTGGCAATGAGAAAGGTATTGGGAGCGTACTCGCGCGTCACGGCGTAGCTAGAGGCAACTTCAGGATTGATAATGCCCGCGCGCTGGCTCCCCACGCCGAGCGCAAGACCGTACTCTTCCGCCGCCCGCGCCAGATTGCGATTGATCGAGGTCACATCGGGATGCCCACCGGTGAGGGAAGAGACAAAAATAGGGTAGCGCAACCTGTGCCCGAGAAAAGTGACCGACGTATCGACCTCATCCAGATCGACCTCCGGCAACGCCTGGTGCACAAATTTTATATCGTTCCAACTGGCAGCCTGCGGTGCCGAAACGTCCTGGCCGAGGGCAACGCTCACATGCTCAATCTTGCGTTGTTTCACTTCGTCGCTCATATGTTGCAAGCTTCCTTTCTACAAGCCCCCCGCCTGAAACTGGCAATGGCCAGGTAGACAAGAGGAATACCAAAGATAAGTGCCGCCTGGTACGTGGCAATCGGCCCCCTGGTGAATCCCACAAAGGGATAGAGGAAGAGCGCGGTTCCCGATAATATTAATATAGCAGAAGTAAAGGCATCGAGGCGACGCAGCATAACCGTCCACAGCAGCCAGAGGACGTACCAGGGCCAGAACCAGCCTGAGACGAGGATCAGATACCAGAACACGGCGACCCCGCAGCAGCGAAACAAGACATCGAAGCCCGGCAGGAGCATCTCGGTATCATGCAGGTATTTGCGCGGTCGAAGCCGTGGCGGAGCAACGCTCCCCGGCGCATGTCGTACCAGCGCGAAGAGATGGGTATAAATAAGGACGAAAATAAAGAGCGCTGAGGCTCGCAGCGTGACATTGGCGGCAGTGATCGGCTGCCACAATAGCGGTAAATGCTCCACGTTGGCGACGAATTGAAACAGGGCGCGGATCGGAATGGCTAACGTGCTTACAGGCGAGTGCACGAAGTGCTGTATATCAACAGCCGAGGTAATAGTAAAGAAGGTCGTCGCCCCGCGCCAGAACGGCAACGAGATCAGCACCGCCGGAACGACGACAATGAGCATGCGCAGACAGAACCACCAGATGGCGCGTGTAATGGAGCGCTCCGTACGCAGATCGAACCACAGATAGAACGGCACCAGGAGCAGAGGGAGCAGATTTGTAGCGATTGCCAGACCTGAGACAATAAGCATACAGCCGAAGAAGCCCCGCCTCCTGCTGCGCACAAAGCGAATATACAGCCACGTCGCCAGGAGCAACAAGAGCATCAGAAAGCCTTCGTTGTGACCGCCGCCCGCCAGCTCGATCACGGCCAGCGGATTCCAGGCGTAGAGCAGCGTTCCCAGCACCCTGCGCGTAGGCGCGATCTCGCCCAGAATAGCCCAGATCAGCAGGCAGCAAAGCAGGTGCGTCAGCAGGGCAAACCCCTTGAATAGCAGCAGCGTCATAGCGGGAACGGCGCTCATTCTGGCAAGCAGCGAGGCCACACAGAGCCAGAGCGGACCATAGATATTCGGCGCGTTGCGTCCAGAAAGCACCCAGACAAAATAGGGATCGGTGGGATAGCGCATCGGAGCGGTATTTAGCGGGTCGGCACCGTAGACCGCCAGGATGCGACCGGAGAAGATGTAAGTGAAGACATCGTCCGAAAAGAGCTTCGGTTGGAAGAGCAGCGTCAGCCCGAAGAGCAACGCTCCCCCTAGCAACAAAAAGAGCCAGCGCCTCTTCATAACGGGCCGCAGACGTGCGACCGCGACGATCGCGCCCGCATACAGTGCCGCCAGTCCCAGGAACGTCGCCCCCAACAGGATAGAAGAGAACGAGGGATGATGCAGCAAATTACTGGCAAGAGGAGCAGCGAGCAATATGCGGAATGGAACAAGCGTCCAGGGCAGTGCATGTTGGAGCGGCGTATCGCTCAGATGCAGGGCAGGCAATGGCGAGAGCGCCACAATCAGCAGGTAGAACGCCTCGCTAGCACACAGAAGACCAGCCAGAAGCACCCTCTGCACTATAGCCCTACTCTTTTGAACGAGGCATCAATGTACTTCACATAGTAGTCAGTACTTGTGAGTTCCTGTAACTCTGTGGGCGAGAGATAACTGGCGACCTCGGCGTCGTTGCTGAGCGCTTCAAGTAAGGCGGGACCCTGCACGGGGCCATGGCTCGCCATGCTCCAGACCTGTTTTGCGTTGCGCTGTACCATCTTGTATGCCTCCTGCCGACCAACGCCCTTATCGATCAGGGCAAGCAGGATGCGCTGCGAGAAGACGAGTCCCCCGGTCATATTCAGGTTGGCCTCCATGCGCCCGGCGTCGACCTGGAGCCCCTGCATCACCTTCGTGAAGATGGAGAGCATATAGTGGAGCAGTGTGCAGGCATCGGGAATAATGATGCGCTCGGCGGACGAGTGGCTGATATCGCGCTCATGCCATAGCGCCACATTTTCCATCGCGGTCACAGCATAGCCGCGCAGGACGCGCGCCAGGCCGCAGACGCGCTCACACAGTTCTGGATTGCGCTTGTGCGGCATCGCCGACGAACCTTGCTGGCCCGAACCGAACGGCTCAAACGCCTCGCTTAACTCCGTGCGCTGGAGGTGACGAATCTCCTGCGCCATCTTCTCCAACGAACTGCCGATCAGGGCCAGCGTCGTCATAAAGTGCGCATGCCGGTCGCGCTGCACAATCTGACTGGAGATCGGCGCGACGCCCAGGCCCATCTGCTCACAGACAAACTCCTCGATCTGTGGCGGCACCGTTGCATGCGTCCCGACCGCGCCCGAGATCTTCCCCACCGTAATCTGCTCCAGCGCGGATGCGAGACGCTGCTGCTGCCTCCGCATCTCGTCCAGCCACAACGCCAGTTTGAGACCAAACGTCATCGGCTCCCCGTGTATACCATGCGTGCGACCAACCATCAGGGTGTATTTATACTGCTCCGCCGCTCGCGCCAGCACCTCGACCAGGCTCGCCAGCGACTCCGTAAGGAGTTGTCCAGCCTCCTTGATCTGCGCCGCCAGCCCGGTGTCGAGCACATCGGAGGATGTCAGGCCGAGATGAATATAGCGTCCCTCGGGGCCGAGCTGCTCCTGAACGGAGCGCAGAAAGGAGATTACGTCGTGGTGCGTCTCCTGCTCGATCTCCTTCATACGTTCGGAATTATAGCTCGCCTGGCGTATCTTCTCGAACGCCTCCTGGGGAATGACGCCCTCACGCACCCAGCCCTCGCAGACGAGCAGTTCAACCTGTAACCATTTATCAGTTTTATGTTGCGCCGACCAGATGGTGGCCATCTCCGGCAAGGAATATCTTTCAATCATAGCGCTTTCGCAGCCCCTCTAAAAACATCGCAATATTTCGGTTCACGTTGTAGTGTATCACATCAGGCAGGCCGCTCTACGAAATTTGTCTTATGTAAGACACACAGAAGCTCTTACTCAAATTGCACACGAACAGGTTAATCATTATGTATAATTGTGCGCTCGCACCGCTCAAGAGGGCATTTTCAGGAGGTAAGGTTGTACTAATATGACGAAGTATAAAAAAAGAACTGGCAAAGCGGGTAGGAGTATACTGTAGACAGTGATGAGTGGTGATCGTTTGGGTGCCGCTTGTTCTGATAGGTATTGCTTCGGGCCTGGCAGGTAGTGCTCCGGGCGGATAGCGTTGAGCGAGTCTCCGCGTCTGCGCCGTCGAGCTTTCTCTGTCAAGGCTTCGAAGAAGCAGTGCTTCAGACATTACATCGGTCACCACCGTCACGACCAGGATCGCTATGCGGCGAGCCAGGATGTCAACTTCCTCGCTCGCCTGGCTGAACGGTACAATACTATACGCCTTCTCCTGATTGATGTTCCCGCCCCAAATATTATTAAAAAGCTAACCACTGGATAACACGTGAATGTCAGGCTATTTGCTATGTCATGTAATTTATAGCTGCATCAAAAAATAGCGACATTGTTTTTTTGAAAATTGATGGATATAACCCGTGGATACGATGGATAAATTCGACTATCGTTGTCTTCCAAACTTTTATCAAACACAGGAGCAACGATGGAAAACGAAGCTTTTAAACAAGCACTCAGCGTGATGCAATGTATATGTCATGTTTGCCTCCGATTTAGAACTTATCTATAGTATAGCAAAAATAACTCTATATTTTGCATATTAGGACAAAAGTTCTGCATTCGTAGGACTGATTAGCTCGCGTTCACCTCTGTATCCAGAACAGGCTCCTCCTCAAGCACCGTACCGGGCTCCCGAATATCGATCTCCAACTTGCCATCCACCGCGCTAACGTGCACCTCGCCATTTTCGGGGATGTTCGCCAGCAGGATGCGCATACTGAGCGGCACGGTCAGCAGGCGCTCGATGGCGCGGCGCAACGGGCGCGCGCCCTGCGTCTGGCTGAAGCCCTCTTTACAGAGCAGGTCGACCGCGCTATCCTCTGCGTGCAGCGTCAGGCCCTGGTCGAGCAGACGTGCAGCAAGCTCGTTCAGTTGCAGCAGCGCGATCGAGCGCACCTGCTGCGGCTCCAACGGGTGGAAGATGACGATATCATCGATGCGGTTGAGGAACTCGGGGCGGAAGGTCTCGCGCAGACGATCCATTAAGCGATCGCGCTGCATCTCCTCGCCGGTACCTTTCATGCTGGCGCGGAAGCCACTGGGCATCGAGCGTCCCAGCATCTCCGTGCCGACGTTCGAAGTCATGATCCAGATGGCGTGCTGCGCATCGACGGTGTGCCCCTGCGCGTCGGTGAGGCGCCCGGCATCGAAGACCTGCAAGAAGAGATCGAAGACCTCCGGGTGCGCCTTCTCCACTTCGTCGAGGAGCACCACGCAGTGCGGACGCCGCCGCAGCTTGCCCGTCAACTGACCCTCCTGGTCGTAGCCAACGTAGCCAGGAGGCGCCCCGACCATGCGCGAGACGGCGTGCTTCTCCATATACTCGGACATATCGACGCGGATGAGATGCTCATCGGAGCCAAACACCTCCGCAGCCAGCGCGCGCGCCAGCTCGGTCTTACCTACGCCGGTCGGTCCCAGGAACATGAAGACGCCCGCCGGACGATTGCGCGGCTTGAGACCGGCGCGCGCGACCTGGATGGCCTGCGCCACACGGCTGATCGCCTCATCCTGTCCGATGACGCGTGCCCCCAAACGGGCATCCAGCGACAGCAGACGATCGCGCTCCTCGCGGCCCGGCGCCTTGACCGGGATGCCAGTGCGGTACGAGATGACCTCGGCGATCATCGGCGCGGTAATTACCGGATGATCAATCCCCTCAGGCCCATCCAGCTCGGACGCCTCGTTCTCTACTGAGAAGACGCGCGCCTGCGAACAGGCTTCGTCCAGCACGCTACAGGCTTTATCAGGGAGCCGCAGATTGGGAAGATATTGTACAGAGAGATTAACGGCGGCTTGCAGGGCATCATCGGTGATGGTCGCGTGATGGTGCTGCTCGTAGAGCTCGCGCATCCCGGTCAGGATCGTCAGCGCCTCCTCGGGCGATGGCTCCTCGATCAGGATGGGGCGCAAGCGGCGCTCCATCGCGGCATCCTTCTCGATCGTGCGGTATTCCTGTGGCGTTGTCGCGCCGATGCAGCGCAGGCGTCCACCGGCCAGCGCGGGCTTGAGGATGCCGGCGGCGTCGATGCTGCCATCGGCGGCCCGCCCGGTCCCGATCAGCAGGTGCATCTCGTCGATGAACAGAATGATATTGCCGCCGCCCTCCGCCTCCTCCAGCACCTTGAGCAGCCGCTCCTCGAATTCGCCGCGATACTTGGTGCCGGCAACCAGCGAGCTGGCAGATAGCTCGATCAGGCGCTTATCGCGCAGTTCGGGCGGCACCTTTCCATCGATGATGCGCTGCGCCAGCCCGCCGACGATCGTCGTCTTCCCCACGCCCGAATCGCCGATCAGGATGGGATTGTTGCGGTCCTTGAGCATGAGGGTCTGCATCAACAGGCGAATCTCTTTGTCACGCCCGATGAGCGGCGTCAACTGCTTCGTGCTGGCCTGCTTCGTCAGATCGCGTCCCAGGCGCTCCAATACCGAATTGCCACCGCCCTTCGCTATGACAGACCCGTCGGGAGCGATCGCGCCCGGCAACTCCTCCGGCACGACCTCGGGGCTGGCACCCACCGAGGGGACCAGCTCCAGCAGGGCGCGCGCAGTACTGGACATAATCAGTTCGATCAATTGCGTGGGATTGATGCCCAGTTTCATGAGTAGCTCATGGGTAACGCCGTCATTCTCGCTCAGCACGGCCTGAGCGATCGAACGCTCGTCTACAGAGGCTGAGCCCGCGTTCGCCGCCGTGCGCTCAGCCGTTTGCAGAATCTCTTTGCAGCGCCGCGTCGGCAGGATCGTCGTGTCGCTCGTCGCCTTGCCAGATCCGAGTGCAAGGCGAATGACATCGCGCACCTGCTTAGGTGAAAAGCCCAGGCTGCGTAACGCGTCCTGCGTGCAGCCGCCGTCCAGCTTGGTCAGGGCGATAAAGAGATGCGGTGTGCCGAGGTAGTCTTTGTGCATGCGCCTCGCCTCGCCCAGGGCCAGCTCAAGCACGGCGCGCAGGAAACGGCGATCGGGCGCACCAGAAGACGACAGCATCGGCGCCATGATATGCGTATCGTCGAAGGGATCGAGTCGTGGCTCGAGGGGCCGCTCTTTGCTGGAAAGGGAGCTCGCCACCAGTCGTTGCAGCGGATCGCCATAGAGCACGAAGCTCATCCAGGAGGTATCGTCTATGTAGTGCTGCGCCATCGTGATGCGCGCGCGGCGCAACGCCTCGCCCAGCATCACGCCATCCGCCACATCTTGATAGAAAAGGGCCGCGAACTCGGAGACACGCTGCGTACTCACGGGCCAGCGCAGGGCCACCACGGCGCCCGCGCCCGCCGCCAGCAGAGCGCCCGCCTCGCGCTCCATCACCTCATCATGCTCCTGCTGGCCGTGTCCATTTCCACCCGCACGGCTCCCTCGCTCATCCTCCAGGCAGCTCAAAAATACCAGCGGACGTTTGGGCAGCGACTGGAATAACTGCTCGATAGCGCCGCTATCCAGGCGCGAATTGCCCGAGAGGGCCAGCACAGGATCGCCACTGCCCTGCGTCAAGGGCAGAGGACCCGAGTAATGTAGAACCTGCGGCGACTCCGCACCGATGCGCATGCGCATCTCAAGCTGATTCGCCTGCTGCCGATACAGGATAAAGCGCGATACCGACTCAGGCAGCGTCGTACAGAGCGAAGCGACCTCCTCTTCAGCGCCCGGACGCTCTCCCGTGGGATTGACCAGGAAGAGCACGGAGAGTCCCTGCGCCTCGCGACGCCCCATTTTCCGCGTCGGACGCTCAACGAGCGCCGGGCGCTCCCGATTGGTCGCATGGAGAACGCGCCCCATACCCAGCGTATGACAGAGATAGCGTCCCGGTCGCGCGCCATTATCGAACATCAGTTCCCAGGGAAGATCCGGCGTGTTCGTACTGAGGATCAGAGAGGAGTCAAGGCGGCGTAGCGCCTCCTGGAGCGGAACCGGCAGCATCGACTCGAAGAGGAAACGTCCCAATGTGAGCAACGAGTCATTGACGGCCCCCAGTTTGGCGGTCTGGCGCTTCACTTCCATTACAGCTAATGTATGCATAGATTGGGCGGCTGATTGTAAGGAGCGGCGCAGACGCGTGAGCGTCTCGGTGCTCACCTCGCTGTTATATTCCTGGCCTGCCGGGCCATCGGGAAGATCCAGACGAAAGCGATAATATGTATCTGTACGTACTATACTTAATAGAGCAGCTTGTTCCATGGAAACATCTCTTCCACAATCGTCCCGGCAATCGTTTCACAACACGATCGCGATAAAACAAACATGAGTTCACGGCAAAAGCAGTATACGACTTACCCCTTAATCTTGTCAATTAGCACAAACATAGCTCCTACGAAGCGAGCCACTTTCATTGCTGACTCGTCGTTACTGCCTCTTGCTGCAAAGAACAGGTCGCGGTCCTGCTGTGAGGGTTGGGAGTACTGGCGAGCAAAAACGCCGTATCCTCGGTCAGGATGCCGTTGAAGGCGAGTCGCGCACTACTGGCGTCGCAACTGCCGACGGCGGGGACTACCGTGAGGTTCAGCGTGGGATACGTGGAGGCCTGGCGCTGTATCAGCAGGTCGTACCCACCATTGCCCGGTGGAGGCACATACCACGAGACCGTTACCCTCATGGAGCAGTTTTTGGGAACAACGACGTAGCCACCAAACATCGCACGACCCGGTTCATCGCTCTTTGTGTTATCGGGCGGCCCGATCTCATCGATGGGGTGCCATGCCCCCTGATAGGGATCGCCAATCATGGGGGCAGCCGCCCCCGCGTCGTATTGTCCCGTGGGACAGACGAGCTGCTGTTGAGGATAGACGCCATAGGGCGAACAGGCCGCCAGCGGTCCGCCACACAAGGGCTGTCCCGTATCAAAGCCATCCCCGGATAGCAGATGCGCCGACTTCGGCACATAGATGCGCACATAATCGCGGTACGTATCGAGTCCATACACGGGACCAATCTGGTCATAGATAAGATCCATCTCCAGTGTATGCGTCGCGCCACCGGTGGAGTTCAGCCTGACCGTATCGTACAGCTTCGTCTGCACATACTGTGATGCCTTGCTGGCGCTCACATTCGCCTGCACGACATAGAGTCCGTCGTGCGCGTTTGAGCGATCGATCTCGCCCGCGTAGCCATATTGTTCCAGCAGGCTCTCGACCTGGGGATTCGTCACGTAGACTTGCAGATCTCGCGTTCTTAAATCATTGAATGCCTGGAGGCCCAGCGACATCAATTCTGTAGGCGAGGCATGGCGTATGCGATCCATCAAGATGTGCGCTAAGTCTGAAGTAAAGAGTTTACGCGCCTGAGTGGGGTCATTCACATGTTCGATAATCTCAATTTTGCGTATACCGGTATTATCCAGTTGATAATAATGCAGACGGTCCTCCAGATTTTGCGCAGTAATCGTTTCATTATATTTTGGTACCTGTATAGGCCCGATAGCCTGCAAGATATGCTCGATAAACACGGGCGTAAATGCAATCACGCCATCAACGTTATGTTTAACCTCAAGTTTATATTGTTTGATGGCGATACGCGCGGACGTGGGGAAGTCGGCGGAGAGGTTCGAGTCGCGCAGCCCCCAGTTCTCGAAGGGCCACCAGGAGCGATACGCCACCGGAGCCAGACCTCCGCTGGTCGGACTGTTATCGCTATACTCGACGCCGGAGATATCGTGCAGCGAGAATGGGCCAACGCGACCACTATTCACCAAAAGTTCGCCGTATTGACCCGTGAAGCCGCCCGTCGGACGCAGTTCCGCGCTGTCCATCGTCTGTACCAGAAATGTGCGCGGCTGCCCAACTCCCAACAGCCAGTTGGCCGGAGCCAGCAGGTCGCGCCCACGCTGTAGCAGCGTCTCTACCTGGGGCAACGCCTGGAACAGCGCCTGTATCTGGGCGCGCTGGCTGTCACTGATCGGCAGCGTGCCCAGCGAGATCGATTGCGATTGCACCTGGATATCGTTCAGGTATGGCATAATCGCGTCGATTGTCTTGCCCACCAGGGTCAGATCATCGGCGGTGATCAGCGGCGTATGCGAATCGCTCAAGAGCGGACCTTTAAATCTGGGTGCTAACGTGAGTGCGGTCGTGACCAGTTGCTGCCCGACCAACGTTGTGTCGATACCAACCTGGCTGGCAGCGCGCGCGCTCACGATCTGCGAGCGGTACTGTGGGAGGTACTGTGTGATTGTATGGATCAGGGGAGTTGTGTCGATAAGGATCTGCACCTGCTTAAAATCGTCATGGGCCGCCTTGAACTCCTCCTGCGCGCGCGTCAATTTGTTGACATCCAGCAGCCCGGTCGGATGCGAGCCCGACCCTGCAAAGATAGTCTTGACGGTTAGCAGGTGCTCTACCCCACCATAAGCATGCGCCCGCAACAGATTGTAGGTCGCGTAAGCGTTCACGCCATAGCTCGCTACGACGATGAGCGGCGTGGCTATGCCGAGCAACAATATCACCAGTAGCGCGACCGAGAGTATCCAGTAACGAGTGGAACGCCTCTGGTGATCGTCGAGCGGGTTTAACGACGATGTGGTATGCGAGGCAACCGACACATCCTCTTTCGGCTCCTCTTCCGTGGTTGCATCAGGCTCGTTCAGCACATCTTCTGCCAGCTCTTCGCTGGACGCTACAACGGCTATATCTTCTACTGCGCTGGCTGCCGGCTCGTTCTCTGTGGTCGCTTCCCTCTGCTCTAGTGCTTCGTCGTGCTCTGCTTCGCTGCTCTCCTGCGCCGCATGCCCATCCAGGTCCTGTGGCGAGTTCTCCTGCTCACTTTTATGTGAAACTTCCTGCACCCCGATGTATGCTTCGGTGGGATCTTCCTCCACCATTGCGGGCGCGTCGCCTTTTACAGAAGCATTTTCCACTACATCGGGAATATCAGTCAGGTCAGGGAGAGTACCAGCAGCATGTTCCTCCATAGAGGATGCTTCAATAGAGGGTGCTTCAATAGGAGCACTACGATCATTATTGAATCTTGCATCGAGAGGGATCACAGTATTTGCGGAACTGTTATCATCTGACGTACTGCTGGACATAGGTTATCCCCCAGGTAGAAGCAGAACTGGCAGCGCCCCCATGCGGCAGTTCGTTTCTGCTCAATGATTAGATACATGTTCTCGACACTCTTATTAACGCGTACAGTGGCCTCTGCGTTTCACTAGTAGGGCTTTTTTTACTTGATGATATCCCCACATTAATTATACATCTGGCAAGCTATATAGCAATGTTTAGCGAGGCCCATCAGGAGGAGCCCTGGTGCATGCAGCACTATATAACGATGTGCATAACTTGAAAGTCGAACGCTAACCTGTAGGAGCCACCAGGCACAGGTACAGCCGCTCGATTTTTATTGTATAGTAAAGCCAATCATGCAAACCACAATCTCAATTCCTTATCGCGGCACAACTCATCCTATCAGATAAGCGTTTTTACAAAGAAAGGAGGCGACTATGGCCGACAATCTCGTCTGGAAGATCGACGCGGGGAGCAAGGTAAAACTGCAAGACCTTCAATCGTTTATAACTTTCGCGTAGCCCTGCCGCGTGCGCGCGCCGGTGGCGGATAGTACACGGGCGTCGTAGCGATGATATCGCCGATGCGCAGTTGCACCTGCAGGTAACGGTAGGCAGGACGATGATAGTGCGCGAAGAGCATCAGACTGTGGTGCGCGATCACATCGGCCTCGTCGGTGTGGCGCGAGAGGATCATCTGGCCGCCGATTGTCTCCTCAGTTGTCGTAACAGCCACCTCTTCGCCTCCCTCGCCCATTACCAGTTTGCCCGTCTCAAGCTGCACAGGGTGATTGGGCCAGAGGATCAGCGCGATCGCCTGTCCCTTCAAACGCTGTTCCCGCAGACGTTCGCTCAGGTAATCGGCCAGCTTGCGGATAGCGGCGCACGTCTCGTCGGCATCGGCGGCGTGGTTGAAGCGCACACGCGCGTTCTGGCTCAGCGGTGGCGCATCCGGTACAACCAGGCTGCTATCTTCTCCGCAGGCTACCTGGTAGACCCAGCCGCCCAGGCGACCAAGGCGGCGGATCAGGCCCTCTTCGTTCAGCACCGCGACCTGGGCGAAGGTGGAGATGCCAAAGTCGCGCAGGTGAGCTACCAGTTCGGCGACAGCAACCGGATCGACCTGTTCGCCGTGCCCCTCAATTTCAGGGGGACGCGAGCCCTGCACCTCCTGGTACTCTTTCAGTTCCGGCAGCGCTCCTGGAATCCCCGTCCCCGCCGCGCGTACCTGCAGCAACATGGACAGGGGCAACGTCTGCACAAACGAGGCTTCACGCCCCGGCGGAATGTACAGCACCCCCTGCCGACCATCCTTCCGGCTCATCAGCGCAGCCAGTTCCGAGATCGCCTTGCCGTTCGCGATGCCGATCAGCGCCGTCAGCCCCATCTCGGCAATCTCCGCACACAGGCGCTCCGCCAGGAAGACGGGGGAATCGAAGGGGAGTTCACATCCACGCAGATCGATAAACGCATCCGCGATCGGTATGGACTCGATGATGCGCGAGTACACCCGGTACCGTTCGCGCAGGCGCTGTAGAACCGTCTGGTAGCGATCGTAGGACGCTGGCATAAAGCGGGTGCGCGGCGCGATCCGGTGCGCGCGCCGCAGCGGCATACCGGGACTGATACCCAGCCGCAGCGCTGCCGGAGAAACGTCGATGACACGCCCTGGCTCGTTCGGTCGTCCGGTACCCGTCCCTACGACGAAGCACTGGCCGCGCAGTGAAGGATCAAACATTTCCTCCAATGTACAATAAAAGTGGCGGATGCGCACATGCATGATGCCCTGGCGCAGACGCGCGCGCTCCGCCACACGCGTCGCCTCCTGCATATTGACGGATGCGCCAGCAGACTGTTCGGTCATCGAACCATTCTTCCCCTGCATGCTATCAGATGGAACAGATGGTAAGTTAAATTGTTGCATATTTTCTTCTATCATTATTTGAATATCCACTAGCACATTCTCATACACACTGGTAATTTCCAGGCTTCATGAGCCATTCTCTGGAATAGACGGTGATGGTAAAAGAGGGCGACAATTTATAGAGATTTCACCACCGCGTCTACGCTCTATACTGCTACCACCCCTCACACCCCTTTCCTCTATACCAACGCCAGCAAGCTTCGCTGTTTGCATACGACTATGAGAATTTCAGGGTTTTGTGACGTTTTACCATCTATGCACAACAATCCTCTTAGCCAGCAAGCGACACGAGCTAGCGTCCCACCTGTTCCCTACATTTTCATACTCAAGCGCGGCTATGTCAAGTAATCGAGCGAGCTAGCGAGTTCGAAACAAAACGCATACAGGAGGGCATTTCCTAACTCTCAAAAGTCGGGTAAACTGACTCCAGACGAGGCTAGCTCCCTCGTGAAAGGAGTCAGTCGATGATGCCTAGTACTTGCAATGAACAGGCACCGGTCCCATCGCC